>Ga0209978_10000857_pt1 | contig 12054 bp, 10 predicted proteins | sample BentaG_FD_182805 | JGI IMG/M metagenome (GOLD analysis project Ga0209978, IMG submission 182805) | Deep subsurface microbial communities from South Atlantic Ocean to uncover new lineages of life (NeLLi) - Benguela_00093 metaG (SPAdes)... | ecosystem: Environmental > Aquatic > Marine > Oceanic >...
CGTTCTTTGTCCCAACCATTATGCAAATTGAAGACCGAGATGCAAACTATCAATTCTCAAAAAATGAAGACCTTTCTTAGAGGAAACAATGCTACTCCTCTACCTTAAGCGAGTTTAATAACGAGTAGATTACCGTATCCGGTGGATAAATTTATCTTCCCCTATTTTTTTTATCATTTTTCTGAAGTTAGGAGTTCGAATAGCCTCCTGGATACCAATACCCGTGTATCAAAAGCAAAAAAGAGAGCTCCGGGCGGGATTTGAACCCGCGACCTACGACTCTTTGGAAGTAATACCAAGCCGTCGCAATAACCCGTCTATGCTACCGGAGCGCGTTGAGTCTGAGTTTAGTCGATGTTTATTTGTAACTAATTAGATTTATGTTTTTTAGGTTACCTAAATAATCTTTCCTGGTTATCATTTTTAAACTCATATTCACATCATTTATTGATGGGGAATATTCCTGTGTAATACTTATTAATTTTTAACTGAAAACATTTTCTATTTTTTTATAAATTTAAACTCTATTTTTGAATAATTTAACTATAATTATGTATAAACTCTAAATGTTAAGGTTTGACGAAAATACATATAAAACAGATGAGGAGTTAATTTGAAAAATAAATTCGTTGCTGATTGGGCTAGACAATCTAAACCATCGCTATCTACTCGAGTAAAAGATGCAATCAATCCAATACCACTTAAAGAGCGGATAAACAAAACAGTTTTTAGGCTTAAACTGGTGCAGAGAAAATTAGAGGACTCACGCTTAAGAAGTGAGCAAAAATATAAGAAGCTATTTAATAAATGCGTTGAGGCACAGCGAGCTAAAGATCAAACGATCGCTATCATGTATGCGAATGAAAGTGCTCAAATACGAACCATTGCTAAAACCCTTACCAGTGCACAATTAGCCGTAGAACAAGTCGTTCTTAGGTTAGAAACGGTCTCAGATTTTGGTGATATAGCAGCAGAGATAATGCCTGCAGCCGAAACAATTCGTGCATTAAAGGGGCGACTGCAAGGAATAATTCCTGAAGTGTCAATGCAATTAGGATTCATTAATCAATCTCTTGATAGTTTAGTTTTAGAAGCAGGTGAAGCTACAGGAGCAAGTTGGAATGCAATGGCATCTGGTGATGAAGCAGAGAAAATCCTTCTTGAAGCCACAACAGTTGCTGAACAGAAGATACGTGAAGGTTTTCCAGAGCTACCCATAACAGGCACTGAGCGAAGAGTTTCTCCCCGATTTTAAATGGTGATAATATATGAACTTTGGAGGGGTAAAGCTACTTCTCTCTATTGTCATGTTGGGCTTCATAGGTGGAGCATGCACTTACCTTGCCTTTGATTTTCTATTAAGTCCCTTAACAACTACACCTCTATTGACAATGCTCCGTTCACCTTTGTTCATTTCAGGTATCGTTGGCGGTGCAGTGGCTGTTGCAATCGTATTACTTTATGCCCGTCTATCTAAATAGTACGTCCCTTCATCCCACCTTTTTTTTAATGAGAAATCAGCAGCTGATCATTAATTCTTAATAAATTTTTTGGTGAATAGTTAAATGGTAGTGTAAACCCTTAAAATATAGGTGGCCATGACTCTTAGAGATTGGCGAACATACAGAAGACATAAGATGAATCCGGAGTGTCTTTTCTGCAATACACTCACAAAACCAACGATAATTCTTCGAAATAAAGATTATATAGTTCGCGGATGGAGATGCCCTAAATGCCGTTTTACTCTGATACATCCCCACGAAATTCCGAAAGCTTTAGATATATTGAGAGAAGTTACTGAAACAATTTAATTTTTCAAGAAACTTCTATAACAATTGTTTCCATTTTAGGAAATAGCGGGTTCTGTTAACTAATGCATTATGTCTTAAATAATATCTTTAAAATTGAAATTACTAATGTTTGGTGAGAAAATCGTAATGCTGAAAATAACAATCAAACTGATTACTCCTTTCTCAATCTTTGCTGTTTCAAGTGTGTATAATCCTTTTATTCCTTTTTCGGTAACTCTATTTGTGAACAGTTAACTCTTAAAATAATTCGACAATTTCGTCTGAACTAGTGTATCTTTTAATATCTTACTATTTTCTATCCAGCTCTTTAACTGTATCTCAAATTTAGCACTCAAATGTTTTAAGACATCTTCCATTTTATCATATTTGAATGGGTCTCCACGTAACGCATTCCTCACGTTTTCTCTAACTTGCCAAACTCCCACAGGCATTATATACCCTTTATGTGCTTCACGAAGAACGATAACAGTTGCTTGTCTTCGTTCCTTTATAAGTTTCTCGTTAACAGCTAAACGAGCAGCATAATAGCAACCTCCCATCCCTGCATATTTTGTTCTCCCACTATAACTTTCCCAATCTCCAATTAGGAAGATTTTGCTAGAATTACTGTTCCATATGGTTCCAGGGTACCAAGCTTCCATCGCTTCGTACTTCCAAGAGTCAGGAATCATTAAGACTTCAAATCTATTATCTAAATAGTTTGACTCATAAATTCTAAATTTATTTATCAATGGAAAAGTTTTAATTGTCTCCATGAGGCTCTGTGAAATCATACTATCTGTAGCAGTAATACTCCACCTCGTTGGTACAAGCCGCCTTTGACCTTTTATTCCAAAGGCACCAACACTGAGTGCTTTTTGAAGTTTAGAGACTAGAACACCACTCTTATATAACTTTAATACTGCATCAGCTGCTTTAAGATCATAATCATAGTGCGCCTTCTCAATCCTAGGTTCTAACTTAAAGTTTCCTATTTTAATATCCTTCATAGGAGCGGAGGGTCCAATAAGTTGCACATTATCATCAAGGACAAAGTGGTAATTAGGTTTCTTTTTTAAAGATAATTCCACATCCACTGTCCTATCTGCCATCGCTAAGAATCTCATGTCCTCAAGTATACGTCCAGCTTTCTCAGGTTCATTTACATTTACCCTATACTTTCCTCTGACTAGTTTGAATCTAAAATCAACTATCTCATCTATTGTCTTTCCAAACCATTCTTCAGAGCGGTCAAAATGACTAGTATTACCATAGAAAGGGGGAACTAAAGGTCCAGCATAGATATAGGGGTAACCTATCCTACCAACGAAGACTCCGGGAGGAGAAGAACCATCAATTTGAATGTTTTCAACTTTCGATTTAATCCTAAGGTAAGTGTAGATCCTTGTAATAATGGGACATCTTGCCTTCCTACAGAGCATTCTAGTGCCCTTACAAGTTGTACATAGGCTACCTTTTGGAGTGATAGTCTTCAGTTCTTCTGTAACATTGAGGTCTAGACCCACTCTAACACTTTCTGTTAAGTGAGATGTCCATGGAATTTTCTTTTTTAACTTTCGAATGATTCTATCCTCTTGAATATACTTGCTCATTTTCTTCAGATGTACCTTAATCTTTATTCTGGAATATTAGAATACTCCTTTTCAGCTTCTGTAAAATCTTTCATTAACCTAAGTTAAACGATCATTGATTAAGTAATGTAGATTCCCCTTATTCAGTCAAAGTTAGTAGAGTGGAAATATGCGAAAGATAATTAATATTCATCTAAATTTGATTATCAAAGAGAATAATGTTCGTTAGGGTATTGTAAAGATGGTTGTATTCAGAGAAATCCTCTATAAAACAATTCTTAGTCCATGTCAAATTCCTGGAATAAGATACTCCATAAATCCCTATGTAGGATGTCAACACGCTTGCACCTATTGCTATGCACGATTCATGTTGAAATATCGACATCAAAATGAAAAATGATGTGAATTCGTCGACATCAAAGTAAATGCTACACAAGCATTACGAAAGCAATTACATAAGGCGAAACCTGGTCTTACCTCCTAAGCAGTGTTACTGATGCATACCAACCCATAGAGAAGAAATATGAATTGACTCGAAAGATTCTGCTTACTCTACTCCGTCGCGATTTTCCCATCACAATCTTAACAAAGTCTCCCTTAATTATCAGGGATGTAGATCTCCTAAAGAAATTCAGTGATTGTGAAGTAGGAATGACAATTACAACCTTAAGCGAGGATGTAAAAACATGTTTTGAACCATGCTCCTCTAGCATAAGTGAACGATTAGCGGCGTTGAAAACCCTTAACGATGAGGGTTTGATAACATATACCTTTATAGGTCCACTTTTACCCGAATTTGCAGAAGACACTTTTAAGGAATTTGCTCACCGATTAAAAGAAATAAGTGTAAACCGGGTAATTTTGGATAGGCTTAACAGAAAATCCGGAAATTGGGAGCCTATAAAAACTGTCTTAAAAAAGTATTATCCGCATCTCTTACAAAAATATAAAAGAATTCCATTTTTTAAGAATAATTACTATCAGGATCCGAAAAGAAGGATAACAAACATTCTCATTAACGAAGGGCTTCGTTTGAGTTCAGCTACTGAAAAATATATAATTAAAGGTTTAGACCTTCCTTGAGGACTGCTTTATATCGACCTAGTTTTCCCCCATAGTTTGCAGCTGTAATCTTTACTACGCCAGGAATACTTACTGCAGAGGTGATACCCTCAGCAATAGCTCGTTGAACACTCTTCAAATCTAAACCATTTATCACAAGTTCAAATACACTGTTAACACCATCAGGAATTTTAGATTCTTCTGTAATGTCTTTTAATGTGGGACAGAAGGAGTGATTAGTTGAAGCTCTAAGTTTGTATTTCATAGATCCAATCTTCGAACCTGACCTACAAACACCTCCGGGAAACGTCAAAACTACATTATCAACCTTTTGAATCGCATTCGCTGCAGCTTGAGCAGAGGCTAATCCGGAATCAACATTCTCAGCAAGAATTAAAAAGTTCCCTCCAGCAACTCCTCTCTTGACACCAAACCTCGATTCAACAATAAATTCGCCCTCCATTACAGGAATTCTCCATACAGTCCTCCCAAATAAGGTATCTTTCTTCTGATATCCATCACCAAAAAAGCTGATGCTTTTTCCTATCTTAAGCTTCTTTACTGGTTGATCAGACATAGCATCAAAGGCTGCGGTTGTAGGACAGGTCATTACGCATTGACTGATTCTCGAGAGCATCTGAGATTTCACTCCATGACCGAAAGTATGATAGATCTGAAATATTACACCTGGTCTGCCATCAGGTGTCTCATTTTTTTTCACAATTTTTTCAATACCAGCTTCTGCTGGAGACATGATTATAGATACAGCAAAACCTGTAGCTGCAGTTGCAGATGTTAGCGCCCAATACTCGGTCGCTGCTGTAACAAGAACTCTTCCAACCCACATTGGAAACATTTCAGCGAATGTATCCTCTATACAGCAAATGTTTCCACTGGGGTGATGCTTAACAATGAAGTCGTTGCCTTCCCTTCCTACGACTTCTAGTTTATTTTCTTTTTCTGTAAATTTTGACTCTGTCTCTTTCTGTGACATACTCGAAACCTGCTTTCAATAATTCCTCGTCTTCCTTAATAGTTTTTGCAGTTGCCTTCCAGTATTTGGAACATTTAAACCTATAAGTTCTATGTGTTTTAGCGAGTTTAAATGATATGAAGTCGCCTACGTGGTTCATAGTTTCATCCCGAGAATACTGCAAGGAGAACGAATTATCAGATTTCTAATTATTCTATGAGTATTTATTTTTTTGTTTTCTATCTACAAAACTTAGTTATGTAACAATTTTTCATATGTTTAGTGTTTTTTTAAAAAAATCATTAAATGTTAAGATTAAAAAAGATTGATATCTTTAATCATTATTAAAGAGAATAATCTAAAACAAGGGGGTTAAACCACCACTTCAAACTATCATTATAAGTTTCTTTCAAGTTTTGGAAAGAATTTTTAAAAAAATATCACTTGTCTCCATGAAAGGGTATGTTTAAAAACTGAAGAAGAGTATCGTCTATGGGTATTGTTTTATTATGTGATTTTGATGGAACCATTATTGATATTGATACACTTCGGTTCCTTTTAGGAAAATTTTCTAAAGGAAATTGGAGAACAATTATCAAGCAATATGAGCAAGGCGAAATCACTATTGAAGAATGTTTACGCATTCTATGGTCAAAGATCCATATTACAAAACATGTAATATTAAGGGAGTTAGAGAAAGCTGCTTCAATACGGCCAAATTTTAATAACTTAATTAAGTATTGTAGACTACACGATATTCCTTTTATTATATGCAGTGCAGGGCTAGATTTTATTATTAGCCATCTTTTAGATTTAACCGGTTATAGACATCAAATAAAGATTGTTACATTAAAGACTAAATATCAAAATAATCGGATTATGATTACATTCCCTAAATTATTGGATAATACATCTATTGATTTTAAGGAAGATTTAGTCAAATATTACAAAAGAAATGGGTATACCGTCTTTTTCATTGGAGACGGTATATCCGATTATAATGCAGCCTTGAAAGCTGATTTTTCATTTACAGTTAAGGATTCAGAGTTAACTATTTTTTGTAAAAAGAGAGGAATTCCCCATCAAGAAATTAATGATTTTAAAGATGTGATTGATGTAATCCAAGATATATCAGTGAGTAACTGTGAATATGGTGCGGATTAAACATCAGAGTATTTCCAATCATGAAGGATTGTTATGATCTCCATCTTTTTTTATTAAAAATATAACTCTTACTATCTAAGAATTGCATATTCTGTTGTCTTTTACGGTTCTCCTACTTATAATCGGGATAAAAACGATTATTATGTTTGTTTCTGCGAATAGTATTATATTAGTGAACATACTTTGTCAATTAACAATTCATTGTCTAAAATTTCGGAGGATGAAATCTCGTGTCTAAAATTGTTAAGATTGGAATTTTAAAACTTGGCTGTATTGGCTCTGCACCTTTATTAGAATTCCTCTTGGATGAAAGGGCTGAAAGAAGGGATATTGAAGTTAGAGTTGTTGGGTCCGGTGCTAGTATGAACCCTAGACAATGCAAAGAAGCTGCAGAGGTATTGATCCAATATAAACCAGATTTTTCTGTTGTGATTAGTCCAAATGCTGCTGTTCGTGGTCCAAAAGTTGGACGGGAGCTTCTTTCTAAAGCTGGATTACCAACTCTTGTAGTTTCAGATCTTCCTGCAAAGAAGATTACTAAAGAACTTGAAGCTGATGGTTTTGGCTATATTATTGTGGAAGCAGATGCGATGATTGGAGCTAGAAGAGAATTTCTAGATCCTATAGAGATGGCTCTTTTTAACTCAGATATGATCAGAGTATTGGCCATTACAGGTGTCTTTCGGGTTTTAATTAACGAATTAGATAAGGTCATTGAATTAATTAAGATGGGTAAAAAAGTGATACTTCCAAAGATAATTATTAATGATGAAAAAGCTTCAACATATTCAAGTTTAGTAAATAGCTATGCGAAAGGAAAAGCGATGGCAGCTCATGAGATTGCGAAGAATGTGGGAAGAGTTACCCGTAAGGGTTGCTTTGTCATCCAGGAGTGGGAGAAATATACAACTGTTGTCGCTTCAGCTCACGAGATGATGCGTAATGCGGCAAAATTAGCAGATGAAGCAAGAGAGATTGAGAAAACTGGAGATCATGTTACGCGATATCCGCACCATCCAGATGGTTCATATACTCGAAAGTTGAAATTGATTGAAAAACCATCCAAAACTGGAGAGTAGCTCGGTTCATCTTTACTTATAATGATCAAAGTCTTTATTCATTGTAGTAAGTTCCATAATCTCTTAAAGATGTAGATGAAATTATGGTTATTTGACCCGTTTAATTTTTGGGGAATTAAATAAACATTAATATGCTGCAATACGTATGAAGCTTTTCAAAGCCATGGATTAGAATTCAGGGTTTAAACCAGAATGAGATAATCTAATATGGACTTGAGGTATTCGAATGCCTAAGTTACGGGTTTCACTATTAACCGGTCGAACTATAGATCAGGGTACAGGGAAAGAATACGGAAAATTAACTAAGGAATACTTTGAGAGTGTAACAATTTGTCAAATGGACCCTAAAGATATGGAGAGCTTGGGGGTAAAAGAGAACGAACATATAAAGGTGACTACAAATTTCGGTTCAGTGGTCATCAAAGCTATACCTTCAACCAAAGCACCGCATCCCCAGATCGCTTTTATTCCTTATGGTCCATGGGCAAATCTGGTTATGGATCCTCAAACCCATGGATCAGGTATGCCTTCACTTAAAGGCATATCAGCAGAGATTACACCTGCTCGAGATGAAGAAGTATTACCCTTGTTAGAACTACTAAAGATACATTATCGGAAGGGATAATATGGTTATTATGTCAAATGTAACATGTCCTGTTTGCGGTAGTTTATGCGATGACATTGAACTCACCGTAAAAAATAATATCATCACAGAAGTGAAGAATGCATGCGCTATTGGTGCAGCGAAATTCTTAACATATAATGATCATCGTCCACAAAACCCACAAATCCGGAAAAACGGTGAACTTGTCAATGTAACTTTGAATGAAGCTATTAGAAAAAGTGCTGAAATTCTTCTAGATGCTGACTATCCTATTCTTTATGGTTGGAGTTCCACAAGTTGCGAAGCAATTCGAGCTGGATTAAAGTTAGCTGAAGATATTGGGGGTGTTATCGATAATACATCAACGATCTGTCATGGTCCTTCAATACTTGCGATTCAAGATGTAGGTTTGTCAGGGTCTACATTAGGGCAGCTTCGACATCGTGCAGATCTAGTAATCTATTGGGGATGTAACCCGTGGAGTGCTCATCCACGTCACATAGAACGTTATTCCGCTTTTTCCGATGGACGATTTCAGGAGAGTACATATTATCGTTACTTTAAACGTTTAACAGCTAACTCGATTAGTAAGAAGATGTTAAGAGTGACCCCTAGAGCATTCGAACGAAGTATTTCTTCACCTCCTTCAATCGATCAAAGGATCCCTTACACTCTTTCACGTGAAGAACGGAAACTCATAGTTGTTGATGTTCGGAAAACACGTACCGCTGAAATAGCTGACTACTTCATTCAAGTTGAACCGAATAGGGATTATGAACTTCTTCAAGCATTCCGTGCGCTTATTCGGAATGAGGTACTAGAAGTTGATGAGGTTGCAGGAATACCTGTAGAGATACTTGAGGAAGTTGCAGATATCATGGTAGGTTGCAGATTAGGAGTCATCTTTTTCGGGTTAGGTTTAACAATGAGCATGGGGAAACATCGGAATATCGATTCTGCTATTTCGTTAACTCGAGATCTAAACCGCCGTACTAAATTTCTCATCATGCCAATGAGAGGACACTTTAATGTTACTGGAGCTAATACTGTTTTCACTTGGCAGTCAGGATATCCCTTTGCTGTTGATTACTCTCGTGGTTATCCGCGATACAATCCTGGTGAAACGTCTATCATTGACATACTCTGCCGTGGAGAGTCAGATGCTGGTTTAATAATTGCGTCGGATCCTGTTGCTAATTTTCCAAAGAAGGCAGTAACACACTTAGTGAACAATCCACTTATTGTTATTGACCCACATACTTCTCCTACATCGTTAATGGCAGATGTAGTTATTCCTTCTACATTTGTTGGTATTGAAACAGAGGGAATAGCTTATCGGATGGATCACATTCCATTACCAATGAAGAAGATTGTGGATGGTCCAAACGGCTTTCTTTCTGATGCAGAGATATTGACCCGGATCACTCGTGAAGTACACATGTTAAGGGAGATATAGCGAAAAATGAATCTCATCATTAAAGCGGGGTTCATTTGCGATCCATTAAATGGGATAGATTGTGAACGGATGGATCTCTTTATTAAAGATGGAAAAATTAGTGAAGAATTCAATGGTAGAAATGTGAAGGTAATTGATGCATCTGGAATGGTTGTGATGCCTGGTGGTGTTGACATTCATAGTCATATCGCTGGTACTGAGGTAAATTCTGGTCGCCTTTTAAGACCTGAAGATCACTTCAAAGATGTGGAAACAAAAACGTCAATACTTCGTTCTGGTGTGGGCCGTTCTATCCCTTCGACCTTTACAACAGGATACCGCTATTCAAGAATGGGGTACACTACAGTCTGTAATCCTTCAATGCCTCCCTTAGAAGCGCGACATACCCATGAGGAACTCGATGACACACCTATGATCGATAAAGCTACCTTTCCTTTACTTGGAAATTGGTGGGTTATCTTAGAATATCTAAGGGATGGTTTAATTAACGAATGTGCAGCTCATGTGGCCTGGATAATGGCTGCAACGAAAGGGTATGCTATCAAACTTGTTAATCCTGGCGGCGTTGAATCTTGGGGTTTTGGGCGAAATATTCGAAATATTGATGAGCCTGTACTAAACTTCAACGTAACTCCTAAAGAAATCATTCATGGTTTATGTAAAGTTAATCAACTTCTGCATTTACCGCATACAATCCATTTACACACCAATCGACTTGGGCAGCCTGGAAATTACATTACAACACTAAAAACAATGAAATGTGTTGAAGATCTGAGAAGAGACGACGAACCAGTGATGCACTTAACACATTGTCAGTTCAGTGCATTTAAAGGATCTGATTGGTTGTCAATGAACTCGGGTGCTGATAAAATCGCTAAATATGTGAATCAACACGATCATGTTACTCTTGACACGGGACAAGTTGTTTTCACTGATACAACAACTATGACTGCTGATGGACCTTGGCAATTCACCCTATATGAATTAAGTGGTAATAAATGGATTAACCACGATGTGGAAACTGAGACTGGAGGAGGAATTGTACCATTCAGATATAGGCGGAAGAGTTACGTGCATGCAATGATGTGGTCGATTGCACTTGAACTTGCCCTCTTGATCGATGATCCATGGAAAATATATTTGACAACAGATCATCCCAATGGAGCCCCCTTTACAACTTACCCTCTGATCATTTCTTGGTTAATGAGCAAGTCTTCAAGGGAAAAAATGCTTAAAAAAATTAACAAGAGAGCAAGGCGGAGAGGTTTACTCTCAAACATAGAACGAGAATACTCTTTATATGAGATTGCTATAACTACACGTGCTGGTCAAGCAAAAGCCTTAGGATTGAGACATAAGGGTCACCTTGGCATCGGTGCTGATGCGGATATAGCGATATATAATTTGAATCCAGAAAAATTTGAACTATCCAAGAAGCCTAAAAGTGTTAGGAAAGCTTTTGCGAAATCCGCTTATACTATTAAAGATGGCTATATCGTGGCTAAGGACGGAGTCATCGTTAAATCGATTACCGGGAGAACAATATGGGTAAACGTAAAAGTCTCATCCCCTGTGGATGTTAAACCTGAATTCAAACGAAAATTCAGAGATTACTGGACTATTGAATATGATAACTACTTCATCCCTGACAATTTCTTGACTGTTTCAGCTCCCATCTCAGTTAGAGCGGAGGTGTGAGTAATAATAATAAATTTACGTCCAAAACGAAAATTTAGTGTTCCTATTGAGGTTGAATGCGTATCTCCAAACACCTTTGCTGAAAAAACAATCGCTGAAATATCCTTATTGAGTATCTGGGAAGGCAATAAGAAGCGAGCTCTTGGAGATCTTTTCAAGATAGACCGTGATGTAAACCCAGACTCAGATGAAGTTATCATCCAATTTTTTGGGGACCTCAATAAAGTTAGACGGATTGGCACACGTATGTCTACAGGTAGAATAATAGTTCATGGAGATGTAGGAATGCATTTAGGCGAAGAAATGATGGGCGGCACGATAACTGTGCAGGGTAACGCGGGATCATGGGTAGGTTGTATGATGAAGAAAGGTACAATTGAAATAAAAGGTGATGCTGGTGATTACGTTGGAGCGAATTATCGAGGAGCAACCTTGAAAGGAATGAATGGTGGTGTAATCATTGTGCATGGTAACGCTGGAAATGAGGTTGGTTGTTTCATGAGAAATGGACTTATTAAGATCTATGGAAACGTTGATCAATTCACAGGTGTCCATATGCGCGGTGGGACAATATTTATTCAAGAAAATTCTGGGATGAGGGCTGGAGCTCAAATGGTGAGGGGTAAAATTGTCATA
>Ga0209978_10000858_pt1 | contig 12052 bp, 3 predicted proteins | sample BentaG_FD_182805 | JGI IMG/M metagenome (GOLD analysis project Ga0209978, IMG submission 182805) | Deep subsurface microbial communities from South Atlantic Ocean to uncover new lineages of life (NeLLi) - Benguela_00093 metaG (SPAdes)... | ecosystem: Environmental > Aquatic > Marine > Oceanic >...
TTTCATTGATTCTAAAATTATAGGATGTTTTGTGTCACATAAAGTATCACCGGTAGTAGATTTTTTTAAACCTATTATTGCACCTAAATTTCCTGAATGTATCTCTGTAACATCCTTCCTGTGATCAGCATGAATCAGTACTAGTCTATTAATTCTTTCCTTAACCTCTTTGGTTGGATTGTAAACATAATAACCAGATTTTAATGTGCCCGAATAAACCCTGACAAAACTTAATTTACCTATATAGGGATCAGTCATAATCTTAAAAACTAAAGAAGATAATGGTTCTTTATCTTCGACTAACCTATATATTCCCTTCTCAGTTAGAGGATCTATGCCTTTGACCGGTGGAACATCTAAAGGAGAAGGCAGATAATCAACTGTTGCATCCAAAAGCAACTGAACCCCTTTATTTTTTAAAGCTGAACCACACAAAACCGGAACTACCTCATTTTTAATAGTTAACCTGCGAATTGCAGACTTTATTTCATTGGAAGCAATTTCTTCACCTTCAAGATATTTCCCCATAATTTTTTCATCAAGTTCAGCTAAACTTTCTATCATTTTATGATGATATTCATTGGCTAATTCTCGCATATCTTCTGATATAGATACTTCTTTATAATTTACTCCTAAATTATCCATAGCATAAGAATACGCCTTCATTTTTATTAAGTTGATAATGCCTTGAAAATTTTCTTCACTACCCCAGGGTAATTGAATAATGATTGTATTGGTTGCCAGCTTATCCTGAATCATTTTTACAACATGATAAAAATCAGCTCCTACCCTGTCCATTTTATTAATAAAAGCGATACGGGGAACACCATATGTTTCTGCCTGACGCCAAACAGTTTCTGTCTGGGGTTCAACCCCTCCTACTGCACAGAATACCGCAATGGCACCATCAAGCACCCTTAAGCAGCGTTCAACCTCCATAGTAAAATCTACGTGTCCAGGTGTATCAATAATATTAACACGATTATCTTTCCAGTAAAGGGTGGTTGATGCAGAAGTTATAGTAATACCCCTCTCTTTTTCTTGAGGCATCCAATCCATAGTTGCAGACCCCTCATGGACCTCGCCCATCTTATGAACTTTTCCCGTATAGTAAAGTATTCTCTCGGTAACAGTCGTCTTACCTGCATCGATATGGGCCATAATACCAATATTTCTTATTTTATCTAAAGGAAATTTCATAGACATAATTTAAAAACCTAATCTTAATTCGTATCTCGTATCTCGTATCTCTTGAATCGTATCTCGTATAAAATACAGTAACAAGTAATATGTAATGAGTAATAAGATAAATTTTCTGAAATTATAAAAATAGGTACTTACTACACGTTACTTACCACATGTTACACATTACATCACTTGCTGGTTAGTTAGTTAACTGGTTAGCTGGTTAAAGAATTAATACCGGGTCAGTGTAGAGGCACGGCGTGCCGTGTCTTCTTGTGTTTTGGGCACGATATTTCGTATCTCTACTCCTGAATTCTGGTTTTCTTCACGGGTGGCACTCAAGTATTATTGAGTGCCACCATACGCAATGCGCGATACGAATTACTATTCACTAACGACTATTTTATTTACCATCTGTAATGTGCAAATGCTTTATTTGCTTCTGCCATTTTATGAGTATTTTCTTTCTTCTTAACAGCTGTTCCAACACCATTTACAGCGTCTGTTAACTCTAAGGATAATTTTTCATGCATCGGTTTGCCTGTTCTTTTCCTGGCAAAATTAATTATCCATCTCATCCCTAAAGTTACTCTTCTATCTGGACTTACTTCAATGGGGATCTGATAGCTGGCTCCTCCAACTCTTCTTGATTTCACTTCTAATACCGGCATAACATTCTGTAAGGCTTGATTAAATACCTCTAATGGTTCCTTTTTTGTCTTTTTAGCAGCCATATCTAAAGCCCGATAAAAAATTGCTTCTGCTTTGCTTTTTTTACCATCATGCATTAGCTTGTTTATAAAAGTTGCTATATTTTTATCATGATATACAGGATCTGGTGCATTTATTCTCTTTACCGCCCTTCTTCTCCTGGACATTATTTACCACCTCTATCTTTTTAAATCAGTATTTCGTATATCGTTAAGAAATATAACCCAGTACCCAAATTCGCATATCGTATCTCGTGAATCGTATCTCGCAGATAAGATAGAAGCCAGGACACAGAATCCAGTATTCAGAATTATTTTAGATTATAAGGTTATATTATTTGTTAAGTTATTTTGTATTTTTCTGACTCCTGACTACTGACTCCTGAATTCTGACTTTCTTCACGCAATACTCGATACGCAATACGCGATACGATATACTAACGACTATTCACTAACGACTAGCGACTCGTTTATTACTTGCTTGTCTTCTTTGGTTTTTTAGATCCGTATCTTGAACGCCCTTGCATTCTATTTTCTACTCCAGTAGTATCCATAACCCCTCTGACAATATGATATCTAACTCCTGGTAAATCTTTTACCCTTCCACCTCTTAAGAGTACAATAGAATGTTCTTGAAGATTATGCCCTATTCCGGGAATATAAGCAGTAACCTCCATATTATTAGTTAATCTTACTCGGGTAACTTTTCTCAAGGCTGAATTAGGTTTCTTGGGAGTTATAGTCCATACTCTGGTGCATACCCCCCTTTTTAATGGGCTGCCCTGCATAGCTGGCGTATCAGATTTTTTAAAGACCCTTTTTCTACCTTTTCTTACTAATTGATTTATGGTAGGCATGTTTTACCTTCCTTTGTCTAAATTTATCAACATCTTATAAATAAAAATACTTTTATATTCTAACAGCATCAGTATTTGATGTCAAGCTAAATTTGTATAAATTTGTATATAGTATATAGTGAATAGTATTTAGTAATAAAACGCAAAACTATATTCGTATCTCGTATCTCGTGAATCGTATCTCGTAGATAAGATAGAAGCCAGGAGAAAGAATCCAGTATTCAGAATCATTTTAGATCACAAGGTTATATTATTTGTTAAGTTATTTTATATTCTTCTGACTCCTGACTACTGACTCCTGAATTCTTAAATAATACTTATAGTTTTTCGCTTTTAGCTTTAACTTTTTAATTTAATTAGAACAAGTATCTTATTAATCTAAAACTATACGCTAAACGCTGTACGCTGTACGCTATGCTAACGACTAATTAAGCTTCGGCTTGATCTGTTGTTTGACCCGATGTTTTCTCTTTGCTGCTCTTATTTTCTTCTTTAAATATGTCTATCTCTTTTTCTTCCTGTTCTCCCTCTACTTCTTTAAAGATTTCTTCCACTTTTTCTTCTTCCTCATGTAAGTAATCAACTTCTATTTTTTCGTATTTATTTAAACCTGTCCCTGCGGGTATAATATTACCAATAATAACATTTTCTTTTAAACCATAGAGTTTATCTACTTTCCCCTTGATAGAAGCATTAGTTAAAACATGAGTAGTTCTCTGAAATGAGGCAGCAGACAGAAAACTTTCAGTAGAAAGGGAAGCTTGAGTAATGCCTTGAATTATGGGCATTCCTACTGCTACAAGCTTCTTCCTTTTAATAAATCCCACATTTTCAATTAGATTAATACATGTGACCTTATTATTTTCTCTTACTTTTATCAAATCTAAATGTTTATTGCAAATTTCTGTAGCGTGGTTCCTGGTTATCTTTTTACCCCCATTTGTTATAACTTCACCTGTTTCTGGATCGAAAATATCTAAAGCAGCAATTTTACCTACTGCCTTTTCGTAAAGGAATTCTAAAGTTCTACCTTCTAAAGAAAAATATCTTCCATCCTCTAATGGCAGGTCACTTAATTTATACAATAATATTTTTTTAATTAAATTCTTACTTATTATTTGATCCTTATTTGCGATAATATTTCCGCTTACCGGATCTTTAATATCTTCACCAATGGGACGGCCAATAATTTCATCTTTAATTGATTTAATCAGTCCGTCTCTTACGGATATCTCCTTAATTTCCTCCCATACCTTTATTCTATCTACCTTAGCTTTTATAATCTTATCCACCTCTGAAGAAGTAAGTTGCTTGTTCGTACTTACTAAAACTTGAGAATCCTCCGGATTAATAATATCTGCAGCAGTGATTCTATTTTCTATCTTTTCGTAAATATCTGGTTTTGCATAACCTATTGTTCTAATATCACTATTAGTAATATCTACTCCTATTTCTTTGCTGATGATCTCATTAAATTTTATCTTAGAATCACTTAGATTTTCTGTTTCAGTGTTGTCTTCTTGTATACTATCTTCTTCAATTCCACCGACTAAAATATTACCAGTTATTCTTTCTATAAAGGAATTTTCTCCCCTGACAATGGTACATTGTTTATTTTTTTGAACCTCAACTATTAGAGTGGTAAAATCGCTGATTTCAATTTTGGGTATCACTTTATTAGTAAGAACTTCTCCTTCCTTAACTATTACCTCTCCTGTCTTAATGTTTACCAATGAGGAAATACATTTTTTATTTTCTAATAATTCTCTGTTCTTCTTGCTAATTTCTTTGTTTTCTTCTACTACTTTTTCATTAGCCTTTTCAAAATCCGATACATATACTAATTCTCCGGATAGCAACTCAGAATCACGTGCTGATCTGACATAAATCATGTTTAGGCGGGCAATCTGACGAATTATTGTTTCGATATGTTTATCATTTATTTTAACCCCTTGCGATCTATATACTGCTTGTATCTCTTTTAATAAATATTCTTGAACTGCCTTAATTCCCTGAATCCTTAAAATATCATGAGGATCAATAAATCCAACAGTCAATCTTTCTCCAGCCCTAATCTTTTGTCCTTTTTCTACTATTAATCTTAAATCAGGGGAAATATTATAGATCTTTTTCTTTTCTTCGATGGAGTCTTTATTTTCTTCTAATGTTTCAGGATTAATTACAACCTGCTTCTTATGATTGTTTTCAGTAATAATTTCCTCTACTGTTCCATTTATTTCACTGATTACTGCTTGTTTTTTCGGCTTTCTTACCTCAAAAAGTTGCTCTACCCGTGGAAGTCCTAAGGTGATGTCTTCACCGGTTATTTTGACCCCTCCAGTATGAAAAGTTCTTAAAGTTAATTGTGTTCCTGGTTCTCCAATAGATTGAGCCGCAATAACTCCTACGGATTCCCCAATATTTACTAATTTCCCAGTAGTCATATCTTTACCATAGCATTTAGCGCATATTCCATGTTCTGCTTTACAGGTTAAAACCGATCTAACTTTAACCTCTTTTATCCCCGCTTCCGAAATCTTTTTAGCGTTTTTTTCGTCAATTTCTTCCCCTAATCCAACTAATACTTCACCAGTCTTAGGATCTATTACCTCTTCTTGGGTTATCCGCCCTACCAACCTTTCTTCTAAAGTTTCGATTACATTACCATCATCTTGAAATGCCCTGATAATTATTCCATCAGATGTGCCACAGTCTTCTTCTCTGATAATTGCATCTTGAGCTACATCAACCAATCTTCTGGTTAAATATCCCGATTTTGAAGTCCTAAGAGCAGTATCTGCTAATCCTTTTCGAGCTCCATGGGTAGAAATAAAATACTCTAACACTGACAAGCCATCTCTAAAATTAGATTTAATGGGAAATTCAATAATCTTTCCCGAAGGATCAGCCATTAAACCCCTCATCCCGGCTAATTGACCAATCTGCCGTTTACTTCCTCTAGCTCCAGAATCTGCCATAATATATAAAGGATTAAATTTATTTAAATTCTTTAAAATAGCAGCAACTACTTCATCTGCAGCCTTGGTCCAAGAATTTACAATTTTCTGTTCTCTCTCATCATCCATAATTAATCCGTAATTATATTGTTCTTGAATTTTATCTACTTCCTTTTCGGCCACTTCTAATATCTCATCTTTTTGGGAAGGTATTTCTAAATCTACTATCCCTATAGAAATCCCGGAAGAAGTAGCAAAATTAAAGCCTAATTTTTTAATCTTATCTAAAATATCAACAGTTATTTCTTTTCCGTATTTTCGGTAAATAAAAGATATGATTTTTTCTAAAGATTTTTTAGTTATAGTTAAATTAATAAAATCCATATCGTCGGGGAAAATCTCGTTAAAAATAATTCTACCAGCTGTTGTACTTTTTAAGGAGTTATGTATTCTATATTTAATTTTAGCATGTAAGTCTATAAAGCCATCCTCATAAGCTCTTATTGCTTCATTGGGATTACCAAAAGTTTTCCCCTCACCTTTCTTTGCGCTTTCCCGCATAGTTAGATAATAACAACCTAAAATAATATCCTGGCTAGGCAAAGCTATGGGTAAGCCATTGGCTGGAGAAAGTATATTATTCGAAGATAGCATCAAAATTTCTGCTTCAGCTTGAGCTTCAGGTGAAAGAGGAATATGAACTGCCATCTGATCGCCGTCAAAATCTGCATTAAAAGCTGCGCAAACTAAAGGATGAATCTTAATTGCATTTCCTTCCACTAAAACAGGTTTAAAAGCTTGAATACCTAAGCGATGTAAAGTTGGTGCCCGATTTAGTAAGATAGGATGATCTTCTACAATATCTTTTAATATACTCCAGACTTCTGGTCTCCCCTTCTCTACTATTTTTTTAGCGGTTTTGATATTATGAGCTAAATCCTGAGATACTAACTCTCTCATTACATATGGCTTGAACAGCTCCAAAGCCATTTTTTTAGGTAATCCGCATTGGTAAAATTTTAAATTCGGACCAACTACAATTACCGATCTTCCTGAATAATCCACTCGTTTACCTAAAAGGTTCTGTCTAAATCTTCCTTTCTTACCTTTTAACATATCACTTAATGACTTAAGGGGTCTATTTCCCGCCCCAAGCACTGCTCGACCTCTCCTGCCATTATCTATCAGAGCATCAACCGCTTCCTGTAACATCCGCTTTTCATTTTTAATAATAATTTCCGGTGCTCCTAACTCTAATAATCTTTTTAATCTATTGTTTCGATTTATAACTCTTCTATATAGGTCATTCAAATCTGAAGTGGCAAAACGTCCTCCCTCCAATTGTACCATAGGTCTTAAATCCGGAGGAATAACCGGTATTATTTCTAATACCATCCATTCGGGTTTACAATTAGATTTACGAAATGCTTCGACTATCTGTAATCTTTTAATAATCTTTTTGGTTTTTTGACCACTAGTTTTTTTTAATTCTTCGCGAAGTTCCAGGGTTAATTTATCTAAAGTCAACTCTTTCAATAAACCTTTAATTGCATCTGCTCCTATTCCAGCTTTAAATTCAGGATCATAGTTACTTAAAAGAAGTTTTTCTACCTCTAAAATTATTTCTCTTCTTTTGTAAGAAGTATTACCGGGGCGTATCACTATATAACAAGACTCTTCAATGTTTTGAGTAGCTAATTTTGCCCGCAAGGATAAGTTTTTTTCTTCTTCTAATCTTTTTAAGTTGGTTTCAGAAATTAAGCCATCAACTTTAGTAATTCGATATTGGGTTTCTTTATTTTCTACCTCTTCTTTTTTAGTTTTTTCTTTAGCTCCTTTAAGCTCTTCTTTTTCTTCTTCGCTTTCGAATCTTTCCTCTTCACTTACAGGGAATAATGATTCTTTTTGATAGAATATTTTACCGAATATTTTCTGAAGATTCCGATCCTCTTCCTCCGAAATTACATCACCTATTTTATGAGAAAATATTTTTACTTTATTAATATTATAAACTGGTTCAGCTTTTAATTTTTCATTATACTTTTTATGAATACGGTATTCTACCTCTAAAATGATATCTCCTTTTTCTAAACCTGTCCCATCACTCTCAATAACTTCGAATAACTGTTCTCTTCTTCTGTCTGGAGCAAAGTACAAAATCTTCTCTAAATTACGAGGGGATATATCTAAAAGCAGAGATAAAGGACTAGGTATAGCTTTAAAATACCAAACATGAGAAACAGGGGAAGCTAATTTAATATGCCCCATTCTTTCTCTTCGGGTAATAGATTTAGTAACTTCAACTCCACATCTATCACAAATTACACCTTTATATCTTATTCTTTTGTATTTTCCACAACTACATTCCCAATCTTTAACTGGTCCGAATATTCTTTCGCAAAACAAACCATCTTTTTCTGGTTTTAAAGTTCTATAATTGATAGTTTCTGGTTTTTTAACTTCGCCATGAGACCATTTTTTTACTTGTTCTGGTGAAGCCAGTCCGATTTTGATCAAGCTAAGACTCTTCAAAATTGTCAATATAATTACCCCCTCTTTTAGTCGTTAGTGAATAGTATCAGAGTGTAAAGTGTAAAGCTAAAAACGTAAAACCAAAACTTAAAATTAAAGAAAATGTTTTGAATTTTGAATTTTGTTTTTTCGCTTTTCGCTTTAAGTTTTTAGTTTAATGCTGATGCAATACGATATACTATATACTAATTTATGTTATTTCTTTCATTAAATTCTCATTAATTTCATCTTTTAAATCGATATCTTCTTTAATCTCTACTTCCTTATCTTGGGAATCAAAAATTTTTACATCTAAACTTAAACTTCGTAATTCTTTAATTAACACTTTAAATGATTCTGGCATACCGGGTATGGGGAGGGCTTCACCCTTAACAATGGCTTCATAAGTTTTAATTCTCCCCAATACATCATCTGATTTTATAGTTAAAATCTCCTGAAGATTGTAAGCAGCTCCGTATCCTTCTAAAGCCCAAACTTCCATTTCACCAAATCTTTGACCTCCAAATTGTGCTTTCCCCCCTAAAGGTTGTTGAGTAATTAAAGAGTACGGGCCGGTAGAACGAGCATGGATTTTATCATCTACTAAATGGGCTAATTTTAAAATATAACTATAACCTACAGTCACTTTTTGGTCAAATGGTCTGCCCGTTCTACCATCATAAAGAGTTATTTTGCCATCTTTGGGCAGTCCTGCTTCTATTAAAGCTTCTTCAATTTCCTCTTCTTTTGCTCCATTAAAAATAGGAGTTATGACTCTAAGACCTAAGGTTTTAGCTACCCAGCCCAAATGTACTTCTAAAACTTGCCCTACATTCATCCGAGAGGGTACTCCTAAAGGATTCAATACTATTTCTATGGGCGTACCATCTAACATAAAAGGCATATCAGCATCCGGTAGAATTTTAGCAATAACTCCTTTGTTTCCATGTCTTCCTGAAATTTTATCCCCTTCTGAAATCTTTCTTTTTTGGGCAATAAAAACTTTTACTATTTGATTTACTCCCGGGGGAAGTTCGTCATTATTTTCCCTGGAAAATACTTTTACATCTATAACCTTACCTTTTTCACCATGGGGAACTCGGAGAGAAGTATCTCTTATTTCTCGAGCCTTTTCCCCAAAAATTGCTCTCAACAACCTTTCCTCTGGTCCTAAATCAGTTTCGCCTTTAGGAGTTGCTTTTCCCACTAAAATATCACCTGATTCCACCTCTGCTCCAATTCGAACTATTCCTCTTTCGTCCAAATTAGATAAGCTGCCTTCCCCAATATTAGGGATATCACAAGTTATTTCTTCTGGTCCTAATTTAGTATCCCGTGCTTCACACTCCTGTTCAGAAATATGAATAGAGGTAAAAGTATCTTCTCTAACTAATTTCTCGCTAACTAAAATAGCATCCTCAAAATTATAGCCTTCCCAAGGCATATAAGCTATTAAAATATTCCTTCCCAAAGAAAGACGACCTTCAGAAGTTAAGGGGCCATCAGCAAGCACATCTCCCCTCTTTACTATCATTCCTTCTTCTACTAAAGGTATCTGATTTATACAAGTTCCCTGATTAGAACGAACGAATTTTTTTAAAATATATTCTTTTTGGATATTATCAGTATTCTCAATAATTATTTTATCTGCACTTACTTCTTTCACTAAGCCATCATCCTGGGAAATAAGGACGGCACCTGAGTCGCTAGCAACTTTATTTTCCATTCCTGTTTCCACTAAAGAAACTTCGGTTTTTATTAAAGGTACAGACTGTCTCTGCATATTAGTACCCATTAAGGCTCTGTTTGCATCATCGTGCTCCAAAAAGGGTATTAAGCTAGCTGAAATACTGGCAATCTGTTTGGGAGACACATCAATAAAATCTATTTCATCTGGCGGACACTCAATAACATCTCCTCTGAACCGGCAGGGTACATCGTCTTGTGAAATTTTGTTATCTTTATCTATTTTTATATTTATTTGAGCGATTCTATATTTATCTTCTTCATCAGCTGAAAGGTAAACGATCTCATCAGTTATTTTCCCGTCTTTCACCTTAAAATATGGCGTTTCAATAAATCCCAATTCATTCACCTTTGCATAAATACAAAGCGATCCTATTAATCCAATATTAGGGCCTTCTGGAGTCTCAATGGGACAAATTCTGCCATAATGAGTATGGTGAACATCTCTTACTTCAAAGCCCGCTCTTTCTCTGGTTAAGCCTCCTGGACCTAAAGCAGAAAGCCTTCTTTTGTGAGTAATTTCAGATAAAGGATTCGTCTGATCCATAAACTGAGAAAGCTGACTACTCCCAAAAAACTGTCTAATAGTGGCTAATAACGGCCGGGCATTTATCAAGGCTTGGGGAGTAATAGCTGAAACATCAGGTTGGATGGTCATCCTCTCCCGAATCACTCTTTCCATCCTGCTTAATCCAATGTAAAATTGATCCTGAAGCAACTCGCCAACTGTCTTTATCCTTCTATTCCCTAAATGGTCAATATCGTCTATATAGCCAATTCCTCTATATAAATTAACTAAATACCTTAAAGAAGCGATAATATCCTCCCTCGTTAACGAAGGACCTTTTTTTATTTTTATCTTTTTTTTATATTCTTTTATTTTGTATAGTAAGGCATCAGTTAACTTATTCCCTGTGTTACAAATTACTTCACCTGTTTTTGGATTAATTATATCTTCGGCAACAATCGTATCTATAATCCCTTCATTAATTCCATCACTCAATTTATCAACAATTGGCACTAAAGCTTCGTCTTTCTCATCAAAAACAGTTACCATTTCATTTTCAGAATTCAACACTCTTACTTTTTCAATTCCCGAGCTTATTATTGCAGAAAATGTTTTTTGGCTTATTTTCTCTTCTGCTTTTAGGATTATTTTATTGTTGTTAGGATCAACAATGTTTTCGGATGCGATTTTACCTATAATCCGATCTTCAAAGTTTAATTTCCTATTAATTTTATATCTTCCGACTTTTGCTAAATCATATCTCTTAGGATCAAGAAGTAATCTATAAATTAATTGACGAGTATTCCTTTCAGTCGGAGGTTCACTGGGTCTTAATCTTCTAAATATTTCTATTAGGGCTTCTTTTTCATTGATTGTATTATCCTTTTCTAATGTTGCTTTTACAATCTCTTCGTAATCAAAAAGTTCCATTATTTCTTCATCATTTTCATATCCCAATGCCCTCAATAGGGTAGTTGCTGGAATTTTCCTTTTTTTATCAATTCGGACATAAATCATATCGGAAGGATCAAACCCAAATTCTAACCATGATCCACGATTAGGTATAATTTTAAATTTATATAATGATTTGTTATTCTCATTTTTTTCTTCATCAAAATAAATACCGGGAGATCTTATTAATTGATTTACTATCACTCTTTCTGCTCCATTAATAACAAAACCTCCGTTTTCGGTCATAAGTGGTAATTCACCCATAAAAACGTCTTGTTCTTTAATTTCACCTGTCTTCTTGCTGATTAAATTTATCTTAACTTCTAAGGGAGCAGAATAAGTTCCGCCTTTCTCCCAACATCCATAAGCAGAATCTTTACATTCCCCCACTGAATAACTAATAAAATCTAAAATTAGATTACCGGTAAAGTCTTGAATGGGAAAAATACTCATAAAAACTTCTTGCAATCCTTGCTTTTTTATTTTACCAGGCGGAACAAATCTTTGTAAAAAATCTGCAAAAGATTTTTTTTGTATATCTAATAAATGGGGAATTGTACATAATTCAAGTATTTTGGAATAATCCTTTATTTGCTTATATTTATTATGCACTGTAAAACACCAACC
>Ga0209978_10000860_pt1 | contig 12046 bp, 9 predicted proteins | sample BentaG_FD_182805 | JGI IMG/M metagenome (GOLD analysis project Ga0209978, IMG submission 182805) | Deep subsurface microbial communities from South Atlantic Ocean to uncover new lineages of life (NeLLi) - Benguela_00093 metaG (SPAdes)... | ecosystem: Environmental > Aquatic > Marine > Oceanic >...
CCCCAAATTTTTTGCTTGCCGTCCGGTAAACACCTGACCCTGAGCAATCTTCTCTGCTTTACTTTTCCTAAGGTTCCTGCCCTCAATTACTACCTGGAGAAATTGGTCGTAGGCATCATCTATCAGTCCCTGAAGCAGTCTTTTCTCTTCCGCTGTCATTTCCCGGGATAGAGAACCGATGTCCTTGTGTTTCCCCCGTTTTATAACCTCAACTTTAATTCCTATCTTGCGAAACAACTCCTCCATATTACCCAGGCTCATAAGTACCCCTATACTTCCGGTAACGGTCCCCGGATTGGCTACAATTTTATCTGCAGCACAAGCAATATAGTATGCCCCGGAGGCGCCTACATCGCCCATGGAGACAACAACTTTCTTCCCTTTCTCTTTTAGCCTAATTACTTCCTCATAAATTTCCTGAACCGCACCGATGCTTCCGCCAGGACTATTAATTCTTAAGACCACTGCCTTTATAGTGGTAATTTTACCTATCTTTCTCAACTCACTGGCAATACTATCGGCTCCGGGCAAGAAGCGAGCCCATCCTGATGCACGTCGAGAAATAGATATTGGTCCATAAAGATAGACCACTGCCACTCCCTTTTTTCTGGACAGAATTCGAGTTTTTCCTTCAACAGTCTTTTCTCCAATAAGATATATACCCATTACAATAGAAACAATAGATAAAAAAAGAATAACTACGATGATTAAATTTTCCTTCTTCATATTTTCTCTCCCATATTGACTTTAATTTTTTTAAATTATATTCTAATTATCCAAATTTGTCAAATCATATTTCCTGTAGGGGTTCGATTTATCGAACCCGAAAAAACGGGCTCAATAAATTGAGCCCCTACAATTACCGGGTCATTCCATTTTTCTGAAGGCTGGTGTCAAGACTATTGCGGGCTTCTCAAAAAAAGCGGAAGCAATAAGCTTATTGCTTCCGCAAATTTAACTCTATCCTTACAAAACGAGTTTATCTCTTGGAGAATTGGAATCTTTTTCTTGCTTTTGGCCGTCCAGGTTTTTTTCGCTCGACCATACGGGGGTCGCGCGTCAACAATCCCTCTTTTCTCAAAGTGACCCTTGTCTGTTCGTCAACCTTAGCCAGTGCACGTGAAATTCCATGCCTTATTGCCCCTGCTTGACCATTCTTGCCTCCACCGGAAACATTTGCCGAAATATCGAATTTATTTAGTAAATTCGTTACTTTTAGAGGTTCTATACTGAATTCCTTTAGACGAGGTAAACCAAAAAAGTATTTATCCAGAGGTAATCTGTTGATTATGACCTTCCCATTACCAGCTCTCAATATAACCCTGGCAATCGCTGTCTTTCTTCTGCCTAAGCCCCAAATCTCTGTCACTTTAGTCATACAGTTTCTCCATAAATTTAATGTGCTTTCTTTTCGATTTTTATTATCTGAGGTTTCTGTGCTCCGTGTGGATGTTCGCTGCCTCTATATATTTTTAATTTAGTAATCAATCTATCACTGAGTTTATTCGACGGTAACATTCCTTTGACAGCTAATCTAATTGCCTTTTCTGGATTTTCTGCCATCAATTTATCGTATCGGGTAAATCTGGTCCCGCCTGAATAACCAGAATGGGTAAAATGGAATTTCTGTTCCAATTTTTTTCCAGTCAGTAAAACCTTCCCGGCATTAATAATAATCACATAATCGCCCGTATCTATATGGGGAGAGAAAATCGGTTTACCCTTGCCCCTTAATAACTCTGCTACTTTTGTTGCCAATCTCCCCAAGACCAGACCAGAGGCATCAATTAAACACCATTTCTTTTCAATATTTTCCTTTTTGGGCACAAAAGTCTTCACTTTAACCACCATTCCGAAAAAACCGCCCCCATCCAGAAAGAAACTAACCCCTCTATTTAAAAACTTTCTGGATGGGGGGTCTGTTCAGACCAAAAATTGACAAACTATCAAAAGATGTTAAATTGCTTTCTATTCTTTTTTTGAAGGATAAAGCTCAAGCGCTATCGCCAAAACCAAACAATAGCCCGCAAAGAATAGGAAGGTGCGGGGTGCTACCACTAATGTCCCTGGAATGAGTCGGGTAATAATTCCCAATACCAGGCTGACCAAGCTCACCACGATCGAGAGAGTAATCCGTGTTTTCATCTCTTACCCCCCTTTAACGCAGACTTTGCCTTTTCCACTTCCCCATGTCTGCGAAACTTTATAAGAAATTAGCAAAAAAGAGCTTTTTTGTCAACCCTTTTTTAAGAGGTCTCTGAAAAAGTCCTTCCAAGTGTCATTGCGAGGAGCGAAGCGACAAAGCAATCTGACACGAAGTGTCATTGCGAACGAAGTGAAGCAATCTCATGGTTTGGCACGAGGTTGCCACGGGCTTTGCCCTCGCAACGACCCTGCGGGTCGATTGCCACGTCCCGATTTTCAACGGGGAACAAGGAAAAAGTGGCAAAACGAATGTTAATATAAATGAGAGAAAGGAACGGTAGGACGGCAAAAAGGAAAGATAGCGAAACTATGGCGAGGCTTGCTTGCTAAAAAATTCTCTTAACGCCTTCTTTGCGTTTAAGTCTGGTGCCAATCCTCTGCACCACAATATCTACTCTCCGGTTCATTGCTTTGTGTTCTTCAGTATTGTTATCCACAACAGGCTGATACTTTCCGTATCCTGCAGATGATATGCGTCCCGGAGGGAATTTTAATGTCTCCAGTAGATAGCGGGTCACATTTGTAGCCCTCGCTGTGGACAATTCCCAGTTAGTAGGAAATTTACTCTGCAATTCCGGGCCAATAGGAACATTATCGGTGTGGCCTTCGATGCGGGTATTATTTGGCACATCGATAATCTCTTTAGTAATGTCTTTCAGGATGTATTCCGCTTCTTGGTGAATTTTGGCTCTTCCACTATCGAACATCAACTTTTCACGGAGAGAGATTACCAATCCTTTCTCATCTATTTTTAAACCGATATAGTTTTCCAACTGGTTTTCCGTAACGTATGTTTCCAGTCTCTTCTTCAACTTTACCAGCTGCATTTCGTTCATAGCACTGGCTAAAGCGAACATCATAACGAAAAATATTAAAATCTGGGTCATTAAATCTGAATAAGTCAACATCCATGCAGGTGCGGACCTTCCTACTTTTATTTCACTATCCACTCGCCTGGGAACACCTGGCAGAATAGCCATTATCTCTCTCCTGAAAATAAGTCAGGCGGTTTTTATATAGGTGTGACTTTTTTCCCGGCTGCCTTTTTCCTCAATTGTGGAGCCAGATAGGCTTTCAATTTGGCTTCCATAACGCTGGGAATCTCCCCTGCTTGCAAGGAGAGAACTCCCCTAATAATAACTTCCTTGATAAACATCTCATCTTCACTGCGGCGCTTCAATTTCCCAGCAATGGGCAAGAAGAAAAGGTACCCAGCCACCGCGCCATAGAAAGTGGTTAACAGGGCTAGCGCCATACCAGCAGCAATCTGGCTCTGGTCTTCAATGCGGGCAAGCATCATAATTAGTCCCATAATTGTTCCGATCATTCCAAAGGCAGGACAGTAAGTGCCCAAAGTTAGGAAAATCTCCTGTCCTACACGATGCCTCTCACGAATGAATGTTATCTCTGTTTCCAGCTCAGTACGGATTCTGTCCTGGTCGGCGCCGTCAACAACTAATTGCACACCTCTTTTTAGAAACTCATTATTGACCTTATTTAATTCTTTCTCCAGGTCCAATATCCCTCGCTTATGAGCTATCTTGGTAAAAGTTAAGAACTGACTGATTAATTCAGTAGGATCTTCATCCTTTTCTGTTAAAACTTTCTGGGCAATTTTAAAAACTCCCAGGACCTGCTTCATGGGATAATTTACCAGTGTGGCAGCAAATGTACCCCCAAAAGTAATAAATATTGAAGATATATCAAAAAAGCCCCTTAACCCCATCCCTCCCATTCTCATAAAGATAGCAACAACAATTAAGCTAATTCCACTTATCACTCCTAAAATAGTAGTAATGTCCATTTCTCCTCCTATTATGGTTTGTCTTTTTTCTCTTGTCCTTTATTCCTTTTCTTGCTTCTTTTCTGATTTACCAAACGCCGGTATTCCATAACCTTTTCAACGACTTCTGAAACCGTATCCTTCACAATTATCTTATTTCCTGTAGCCAGAGAAATAGTTGTGTCCGGTCTGGCCTCAACTGTCTCAATCAGCTCAGCATTTATAACTATTTCTTCTCCATTTATCTTTCTCACTTTAATCATTTATGAATCCTCACGATTTGAAATCGTACCTACAAAATTGCCGTTTATTCACCATTTACTGGCTTATTCAGCCACTGCCAGAATTTTACCAGCGTACTACGCTTAGCTTTAGTTAATTGGGTCTTAAGTTCTTCCTCTCTCCTTTTCTCTTCAGCCCTGAGTCGTGCCTGTTTCTCTGCAATTTCAGCAAGCACCTGCGTTGCTTCCTTCTCCTTAATCAATTCTGTTTCTAACTCTTTTATCTTCCTCTCCTTCTCACCCAGGTCTTCTGCCAGTGCCATTTCCGTTTCTGCTATTTTAGCTTTTATTTCTGTTATCTCTTTTTCTTTATTTTTAAGCACCTCTTCCTTATCCAAAGATTCATTTTTTTCTCTTTTCAATTTCTCTTCGAAGTCTAGTTCCATTTTTGCCATTCTGTCTTTGAGCGAGCGCATCTCTTCTTCTTTCCCCTCCAGTTCTTTTCTTGTCCTGTCTATCTTCTCTTGGCCCTCTCTGTAAGCGGCTTTCAACTGTTGTTCTCTTTGAGTTACTTCCATCTTTAATGCTTCGACCTTTTCTTCTTTTTCCTTGAACTTCTCTTCGTCTACCCTTGCCTCATCAGCTAATTTCCGTTTAAACTCTTTTATCTCCTCTTCCAGTTCTGCCTTTGCTTCTTCTGATTGTTTTCTCTTCTCTTCCACCTCAGTCTGAAGGTCTTCTTTTCGCCGGGAAAGCTCTTCTTGCATCTCTCTTATCTTTTGCTTTATCTCCATATTCTCATCTTCCTTCGCCTTCAGCCTTTCTTCCCATTGCCACCTCTCATTTTGTAACTCTTTCTCCAGTTTCTCTTTTATCGTTTGAAGTTCCCTCTCTCTTTCTTCGTAGAGAGTTTTGAGTTTCGCTTCCCTCCTTCCCATCCCTTCTTCCCTGGCTTTTATAACTTCTTCCAGCTCCTTTTTCTCCACATCTTGGGCTTGCCCTGCCAATTTTTCCATCTTTTCCCATAGTTCCGTCTCGAAGTTTTTAAGTCTCTTCTTCATTTCTTCTCTTACGTGGTCTATTTCTCTCTCCCTCTTCTCGCGCTCACATTTAAGTTCCATCTCTTTCTGAGTTAAGAGCTCACCAAATGAGCACACCAACTCCCTCTTCCTTGCTAGTTCCATTTCCAATGCTTTCAGTTCTATATCTTTCCTTTGAAATTCATCTCTCAGCAGGTTTTCCCTTCGAGAAATTTCTTCAGAATATTTTTCTTTCTCTAATTTCCGATTCAGTTCGTTTAGTCTGTCTTCAAGATATTCCCTTAATCTCTGTATCCTCTCTTCCAGCCTTCTTCCCTCATCTTCGAATTCCTGCTGTCTATGTTCGATTTTCATTCTTGTTCTATCCTCATCTTCTCTACTTAAAAATTCTTTCTCCCACATTTTCTTTCCCTCCAAAAGTTTCTTCTCCTTTTCCAGCTTCTCCCTTAATTCCTTTAATTCCCCTTCCAGACTTACCCTTAAGATATTTGCCTTTTCGTCTCTCTTGGCTCTCTCAAGCTCAAGTTCCTCTATCCTCTGTTTAAATTCCCTTTCTATTCTATTCTTCTCTTCCTGTTTAGCTCTAATCCTTCCCTCAATCTTAGGCTTGAGCTCTTCAATCAAAGCCCTCTCCTTCTCCAGCTCCTTTTCCTTCTCAGCTATCTTTTGAGAGAAGACTCCCCAGTCCTTTTCCAGCTTCTCCCTTAATTCCTTCAATTCCCTTTCCAGATGGTCTCTTAAGATATTTACCTTTTCGTCTTTAGCTTTAAGTCCCCCCTCAATCTCAGATCTGATTCCCTCAATTGATGCTTTCTCCCTCTCCAGTTCCTTCTCTTTCTCATCTATCCTCTGAGAGAAGACTCCCCAGTCCTTTTCCAGCTTCTCCCTTATTTCTCTTAATTCCTTTTCCAGACCTTGCCTTAAGACATTTGTCTCTTCTTTTCTCTTTGCTCCTTCAAGCTCAAGCTCCTTTATCCTATGCTTAAGCTCCTCTTCTATCCTGTCCTTCTCTTCCTGTTTAGCCTCCAGTTCCCTCTCTTTCTCTTCCATCTTCTGAGAAGAGATTCTCTTCTCTTCTTCCAGCTTATCTCTTATCTCTTTTAATTCGCTTTCCAGATTTTCTTTTAAGACTTTTGCCTCTTCTTCTCTCTTAGTTCTCTCAAGCTCAAGTTCCTCTATCCTCTTCTTAAGTTCCCCTTCTATCCTATCCTTCTCTTCCTGTTTAGCCTCCAGTTCCCTTTCTTTCTCTTCTATCCTCTGAGAGAAAACTCTCTTCTCTTCTTCCAGCTTATCTCTTATCTCTTTTAATTCGCTTTCCAGATTTTCTTTTAAGACTTTTGCCTCTTCTTCTCTCTTAGCTCTCTCAAGCTCAAGTTCCTCTATCCTCTGCTTAAGTTCCCCTTCTATCCTATCCTTCTCTTCCTGTTTAGTCTCCAGTTCCCTTTCTTTCTCTTCTATCCTCTGAGAGAAAACTCTCTTCTCCTCTTCCAGCTTATCTCTTATCTCTCTTAATTCCCTTTCCAGGCCTTGCCTTAAGACATTTGCCTCTTCTTCTCTCTTAGCTCTTTCAAGCTCAAGTTCCTCTATCCTCTTCTTAAGTTCCCCTTCTACTCTATCCTTCTCTTCCTGTTTAGCCCTGAGCTCCCTTTCCTTCTCTTCTGTCTTCTGAGAAGAGACTCTTCTCTCTTCTTCCAGCTTATTCCTTATTTCTTTTAATTCCCTTTCCAAACCTTGCCTTAACACATTTGCTTCTTCTTCTCTCTTAACTCTTTCAATCTCAAATTCCTCTATCCTCTTCTTAAGCTCTCCTTCTACTCTATCCTTCTCTTCTATCTTTTGAGAAGAGTCTTTCTTTTCTTCCTCCAGCTTATCCTTTATTTCTTTTAACTCCCTTTCCAGACCTTGCCTTAACACATTTGCTTCTTCTTCTCTCTTAACTCTTTCAAGCTCAAGTTCCTCTATCTTCTGCTTAAGTTCCCTTTCTATTCTATTTTTCTCTTCCTGTTTAGCCTTGAGCCTTTCCTCAATCCCAGATTTGACTTCCTCAAATTCTCTCTCCTTATCTTCTAATCTTTCCTTTCTTCTCTTTTCCTCGCTTTCCGATTCTTCCTTTATCTCTTTTAGCCTCTCTTCCAGTTCAGCTATCCTACTCCTTAAACTTCTCTCAATCTCTACCTTTTCTGTCTCTTTTTCCTGTAGTTTCGTCTCCCAGGCTCTCTTCTGAAATTCCAGAGTATCAGACAGAGTTTCTATTTCTGCTTTTTGTTTCCTCAACTCCTGCTCCAGACGAGTCCTTTCATCTTCTATTTCTGCCTTTTTGGCTTTCAGTTTTGCTTCCCATTCTGCTTTTTGTAATTCTAAGTTACTGTTGAGCTGGGAAATCTCATCCTTTGCAGAGGCTTCAAATTCTTGAGTAATTCTCTTTTGCTCTTGCAATTCCTGTTCAATTTTCTCTTTATCTTCTCTTAATTTTTGTATCTCCTTTTCCCGGCCTGTCTTCTCCAGAATTTCTCCCAACGCTTTCTCCATCTTCATCGCTGCTTTCTCTTCCTCTTTAATCCTGAGAGTCTGTTCCCAAATTTTCTTTCTCTCCTGTTGAAGCTGTCTCTCTAATTCCTTCAATCGCAATTCTGCCCGCTCCCTATCCCCTTCAATTTCTCTTTCCTGTTTATCCCGCTCAGCTTTCTCCTTTGTTTCCTTCTCAGCAAGCTCTGCCCTCATTGCTTTATTCTCTGCTTCGATTTTTCTTAAGGTCTCTTCCCATTTTGCTTTCTCTTTTTCTATTATTCCTTTTAAATCTTTGGGAGTTTTTTCTTTTTCTTTGCGGGAGGGGGATGGGGATGGTCTTTTAGATTCACCCGAGAAAGGTGGTAAAGGAGGTGGCGGAGGAACTATATTCTTTTTATCTTCTTTATCACGTTTTGCCATTAATTTTATATTCCTTCAACAATAATTCACACACATACACCTTGCTTTCGCGAGAACTCCAGTCATTACTTTCGATTATTTAACCACTCAATGAGTTCTCGATTGTCCGGGTTGAGTTCCAGCGCTTTCTTATATGCCTGGACTGCTTCCTGTTCCATTCCTTGATTGTAATAGCAACTTCCTAAATACTGGTATGTTTGCCATATCCTGTCATTGTACTGGAGGCTCTTCTTAAATTCTCTAATAGCTTCCTCGTGCCTGCCGGATTGAGATGCTTCCATCCCCACATTATAATGCTCAAACGCCTTTTCATTGTCCGTCTTTTCACTTTCTTTGCTCTTCGTAATACCCGGTACAACTTCTTCAGTCTCCTCCTCAAGTTTCTTCCTGATTATCTCTTCCTCAATGACTTTCTTAATATCCTGCATCTCTTCTATCTTTTCAATTCCTCCTCTTCTTTTTCTTCCTTTAAGTTCAATTTTTCCTTCCCTCTCCAGCTTGAGAATTAAATCTACTATCTTCTGTTGTCGCTCTTCAATTGCCTGGACTGTTACTGGTTTACCGAATTCCATCTCTTCTTTCAGAAGAACAGCACCTCCGGCTGACATATTCTCCATAATTTTAGACTTAACTTCCTCGCTCGTTCTCCTCAGGGCTATGGCTAAATCGCCAGTATTTATCTCCCCCAAAATTATACGTAGTTGAGAATTATCTATTGTGACGATTTGCTCAAAAGAGAAAGTTAAATCTTTTATCTTCTTTGCCAGTTCAGGATTTTTCTTTTCCAGCGCTTTTAAGATATTTTCTTTTAACTTCTTATCCAATCTATCGAATATCTCCACAAATTCATCTACTCCACCTTTAAGTAGATCGATCTTCTCTCTAATATTCTTTTCTATTTTATTTACTATTCTTTCATCCATCTGTTTAACTGTGGCCAGATTCAAAGCAACCTTTAACTGGAGTTCCGGAGATAATGAAGAGAATAACTTTGCTGCCTGGTCTGGAGTTAAATAACTAAAAACCAGCGCCATTGCTTCTGGGGGTTCATTCTTAATCAAATATAAGAGCCTTTTTAGATTGCTCTCTTTAACGAATCTAAAGGTTTGTGGGATTTCTTTCTCCTCCTCCTCCTTAACCACTTTCCCTTCCACCTTTTGCGGGAGACCTTCTCCTACAGTGACTAAGCCGGGAGCTACTCCTGCCCCGGTGGCTGTAGCACTGGCAGACTCGATTTCAGTTCTGGAAGCCTTCAATTCTTTCATAGTGTTCAGGAGATTCTGGAAGAAAGTCTTGAGGGGCCCAAAAAGGAACATAAGAAGAGTAACAGTCAGGAGCATCCCGATTATAACCCAATAAGTCTGCGGCTTGAAAATGAAACTCCACCAAGGCGTGGCAGGGATAAAGGAGACTCTCCTTATTATCAACTCGTCTCCTCGTTTAGGGTCTAAGTTCAAAAGGCCACTCACCACACTTTCTACAGTTTCTACTAAGGCATCCGAGACTTTCCGGTCAATTATAAGGGTGGCGGTCATTCTTTTGATGAAAGAGGGCGGGAACTTTACAATGCTTTCTACCCTTTTCTTCATACCAGAAGCTTCTCTTTTTGCCTCTGAGGTGGGAGCAACTTCCTCTTCTCGTTCGAGCACACTCTTCTTGAGCGGTATGCCCGGCAGGAGTTCCTTTACCTTCGGTAGTGGTTTAAGTGCCTTTCCCTTCTTTACCCCTTTTTCTTCCTCTTTTTTAGATTTCTGCTCTGCCCAGGTTTCTATCTCGGTCATCGACTTTTCTACGTTCGGCTCAATTACAATTATTACTCTGGCTTTATCGGGCCCTAAAATCTTAGTGAGAACGCCCTGGACGCGCTCTTCTAAAGCCTGTTCTACCATTAACTGAGTAACTACGACCTCAGAATATTCTATTGCTTCACATTTTTGCCCAAGAACTAAAAATGACAAAATTATTAATAATCCCATTATCATAAATTTTTTCATCTCAAATCTCCTTTATTTCTTTTCTCCAGGGAATTCCCATTCTCTCTTTTCCAGTTCCTCTAAATACTCCAGTTCCCTATCTTCAGGGTAGCCCTTCTCTTCCCATCTATCAAGGAACTCTTTTAAAGTCTTATCAGCAGGATTCATCTGTAAAGACCTATTCCAAGCCTGTTTAGCCTTCTCTCTCTGTCCCATAGCGAAGAACGCCGAACCTATACGCTTATAGGCCAAAGCATTGTTCGGCTCAAGCTTCAGGACATCATGCGCCTCCCTGATAGTCATATCATACTTGCCTTCATAGAAATAGTTAAGAGCGTTATACAACTTCTGGTCGACTAAGCTCATTCCCGGAGTTATCTCTTCTACCAAATCCACTTTCTCTACTCTGGCGATTGTCTTTAACAGCCTATCCACTTCTCTATCTTCAGGTTCTACAGATAAGAGATAGCGAAGAGCATTTAACGTAAGTTTTATGTCTCCATCTAAGTAGGAGAGAACAGCCTGCTTAATCAATTTGGCACGTTTAGTCTCTTTTATCTCCTTAGGTATTATCTTGGCCACCCTTTCCAATTTCACCAATTTGCTCTTGGCTTCTATATTTTTGGGGTCGAGGGAGAGGGTCCTAATTAGCTTCTCCACTGCTCTCTGGTAGAGTCCTCTCTCATAGGCAGCTACCGCTTCTTTATAATGTTCCAGTGCCATAGTTTCGCTGGCAGCAGTGATCGATGGGCCAAATTTCCAGCTTGCTGAAAGTCGATGAGAACCCCCCAGGTCATGGGTGGCAAAGGCATAGTCGAGTCCATAATCTCTATACCTGACCCCAAAACCAAGAGTAAACTCCTCAGGGTCCATCCCCAACCTGACAGCTAAATACTGGAAAGCCCAGTACTCTGCACCGAAATGGTAACTGAGAGGAGCTTTGCTTTTCTCTAAATCTACAACCAGGGCTAACCTATCCCTTAATAACTTATAGTTAAAGCCAAATCTTAAGGTCAGGGGCAGTTTATCCTCTGTATCTGCTCCTGTTCTCATGCCTATCAGATTCCGCAGATTGAGACCCACCTGCAGATGCTCAACCATTGGCGATTTATACATTGCCCCTATATCAATAGTAAAATTCCCGTTCTTATGGTCATCTAAATTGTGGGTCACGTATTTAATACTGGCACCCAGGGCAAGAACGTCCACAATCTGTTTCCCATAGCTCGCTCCCAAAGCTGTTTGAGAATCTGAGAATTCATGGGTGGAAATATTGTTCTCATCTCGACCATCAAACTTTCCCGAATAGAGCCGGGTAATGCTACCTCCCACTGTCCCCATACCGGTAATCGGGTGGACATAACTTATGAAATCGTATATTGTGTCGGCCCAGAGAATGGCATGTAAAGCAGTAATCTCTTTCCTGTCTATTTGTGCCAATCCCGCTGGATTCCAGTAAGTAGCCGAAGCATCGTCGGCAATGGAGACGAACGCTTTACCCATTCCCAAAGAGCGAGCGCCTGCACCCCAGGAAAGGAAAGCGCCAGGCTGACCACCGGAAGCTTTACACCAGGCTACTTGCGGCATACTATAGAGCAGTACGCTAAAAGTAATTATTGCAAATATTAAATTATATTTCTTTCCCTGTTCACCCATTGGCGAGCTCCTGTAAAGCTCAGCCGCAGGGTTGCCTCAAAAAGAAAGCCGAATTATCCACCAAACCGGATAATTCGGCTAACAGCTACCGACCTGAGGAAAAAGTTTTTCCTCAGTCCTTCTAATCTTCGGCAACCCGGCTAGCCAAATCGGCCCCGTGGCTTTGCGTCCTCCGATTACTCGGAGTTTGCCCTTATCGGACTAGTATTTAGTTTTCAATCTAATATTACCACAAAATTA
>Ga0209978_10000861_pt1 | contig 12033 bp, 17 predicted proteins | sample BentaG_FD_182805 | JGI IMG/M metagenome (GOLD analysis project Ga0209978, IMG submission 182805) | Deep subsurface microbial communities from South Atlantic Ocean to uncover new lineages of life (NeLLi) - Benguela_00093 metaG (SPAdes)... | ecosystem: Environmental > Aquatic > Marine > Oceanic >...
AAAAATAAAAAAGAGGGGGCAAATATTTAATGTTTGAGGTTTTTGAAAAAGGCGGATTCTTAATGTATCCCATATTTATATGTTCTTTATTTGCGGTTACTATTTTCTTTGAACGAATGTTCTATTTAAAGAGTGTTAAAACCAGGAGTAAAAAATTTGTTGGTCGGGTTAAAAATTTGGTTAAAAAAGGGAGTATTGAACTGGCTGTTTCTGCTTGCCGTAAAAGTCCTACCCCAATATCTCAGATTATGTTAGCAGGTTTAATGAAATATGGTCGGGGACGGGAAGAGATAAAAGAGGCAATCGAAGATAGTGCAAACCAAGAAATTCCTCTTTTAGAAAGAAATCTTTCCTTTCTTTCTACTATTGGCAATATTACTCCTTTATTAGGGCTTTTAGGAACAGTATTTGGTATGATTAAGGCATTTAATGTAATAGCGGTTATGGGAGTAGGTAAACCAGAAGCACTGGCAGAGGGTATTTCAATGGCATTGCTTACTACTGCCTTTGGATTATCAGTAGCTATACCCACCATTGTAATTTACAATTATTTAGCTCACCGAGTAGATAAATTAATAAGAGAGATGGAAACAAGTTGTGTAGATCTTTTAGAACTTTTAACTAACCATGATGTGAGACAAGAAACCAGTCAGGATTTCAATCGGGAAGGTGAAATAGCGTATGAAGTTTCCTCATCCGAATAAAAAGAGTGCTAGTTTTAATTTGACCCCTTTAATAGATGTAGTCTTTCTTTTATTGATATTTTTTATGTTGACTACTACATTTATAAATTTAGAAAGCAGAATAAAGGTTAATTTACCCACTGGTGATTTTGCTTCTGCCGAGCTGTCTGAAAATATTACCGTAACTATTACTGAAGATAACACGATTTACTTTAATGGAAAATTAATAGATCCTTTAAAGATTACTGAAAATGTGGCTACGGAATTAAAAAATTATCCAGAAAAATTGGTGATATTAGAGGCTGATAAAAATGTTCTTCATGGTAAGGTAATTAGGGTAATGGATTTAATTAAAAAGGGAGGAGCAGATATGATTGCTATCGCCACCAAGCCAACTGAAGAGGGTAGCGAATAATTCATATTGCGTATCGCGTATTGCGTATATCATGAAAAAGATAGGAGTCAGAAGCCTAATTCGTATCTCGCGTTCTAGCGTAGAGCGTTTAGCGTATAGCGGATAGAAACACAGTGATGAGTAATAAGTAATGTGTAATGAGTTTCAGGTTTAAAAAACACTTAATTTTAGATAACCGGGTAACTGGTAAACTAAATTCAATTGGTAAATTGGTAAATCGTTGAATTGGTAAATTAATAACATGAGGTGCTTATAGTATATGCCCAGATATAGCTATAGAATAAAACGCTTAAAACAGAGTAAAAAAAGTTTTTTAGGAAGATCATTTCTAATTTCTATTATAATTAATGTTATATTATTATATGCTTTTGGAAATATGGTCGCCTTTGATTTTAAAAAACCTTTTCCAGAAGAAGAGCTTACCTTAGTTAGTCTGGTGGAACTTCCTGCCCCCAAAAAGCCAGAAACTAAAAAACCAGAGATAACCGAGAAAAAACCCATTGCTCAATTGGAAGTTAAACCTAAGGCTAAGCCGGTTTCACCTGAACCGCCCAAATTAAAGGAAGAGGTAACTGAGACCAAGGTAATAGAGAAAGAAGAATTAACCGAAGGCACACCCAAAGTAGAAGTTAAAACTCCCCAGATTGAGACTGAACCTCAATCAGTGGTTCCCCTTCCACAAACAAAAGAGACCTTAGGAGAAGATATAAGTATTTCTACTGAATATTTTAAGCAGGCCATAGCCAGCAGAAAAGAGGTAAAAGGAGAGATTTTCGAGCCAGGAGAATCACAACTTAAGGTTAATTTAGGTAAAAAAAAGGAAGAAAATATTGAAGCGACCTATGGTACAATAGTTAGTCCGGGAGAAATTAGTACCCTTCCTGAGATAAAGGAGAAGGAATCTCCCTTCGGGAGTAGACCCCTTTCTATTATGATAGAAAATTCAGAGGGAGCCAGACCCCAGACTGGTTTAGATAAGGCCAGTATTGTTTACGAAGTTTTAGCAGAAGGTGGAATAACTAGATTTTTAGCTATTTATTATGATAAGGATACAGAAGAAGTTGGACCAGTAAGGAGTGCCCGTCCTTATTTTGTTGGCAAGTCTTTAGAGCACCAGGCAATTTATGTCCATGTGGGAGGGAGTGAAGAAGCATATAATTTTATAAAAGAAGAAAAAATAGATGATATAAATGAATTTGTAGATTTTCAGCCCTTTTGGAGAACTAAGGACCGAGAACCACCTCATAATTTATACACCTCTACCATTAAACTGAGAAAAGAAGCTAACAAATTAGGTTATATCGAGATGATAAAGAAGGAAGAATATCAATTTGAAACTGATAGGAATGAAAAATTAACTGGTAGACAGGCCAATTCTATAGTAATTCCTTATAACAGTATTTATACAATTAGTTATAAATATCAGCCCGAATCGATGAAATATTTAAGATTTATTAATGGTGAGCCTCATATAGATGCTGAGACTAAAGAACAACTGTCGGTAGATAATATTGTTGTTCAATTTACTAAGGCCAAGGTTATTGATGAAGAGGGAAGATTAGCAATAGATTTTATTGGTGAGGGAAGAGGTTTAATATTCTTTAAAGGAGGTTCTGAAGAAATTACCTGGAAAAAGCAGGACTTAAGAGCAAGGACAGTATTTTTAGATAAAGAGGGGAATCGAATTGCCTTTACCCCAGGGAATGTTTGGATCCAAATTGTCTCCTCAGATTTAGAAATTCAGTACTAAAAATGACAACTTTTGTGCCAGGCACAAAAGTTGTCATAAATGTAAAATTTTGTGCCAGGCACAAAAGTTGTCATAAAATGAAAAATTTAGAAGAAATTTTAGGATATTTTTTAGATTATTTATCTGTTGAAAGAGGCTTAGCTCAAAATACTATAATCTCCTATAGATATGATCTGATAAAATACATTAATTTCTTGAAAAAAAATAAGGTTCAGTCTCTTAACCAGACCAGCAAAGGATTAATTAATAATTACTTTGTTTATCTAAGAAAAGAAGGTTTAGAGATTAATTCGATTTCTAGAAATTTAGTTGCGATAAAGATGTTTTATCGTTTTATGTTAGCTGAAGGTTTTATCAATGAAGATGTTAGTAGTTTAATTGAATTTCCCCGAGTAAGTAAGAAGCTCCCTTATGCTTTAAGTTTAAGGGAGATAAATATTTTATTAGAAGATTCAAATTTTAAAGGATATTTGGGGCAAAGGAACCAGGCAATATTGGAATTATTTTATGCTACTGGTATAAGAGTATCAGAATTAATAAACTTGAAGATTGATGATGTAAATATGGAGAATCAAATGTTAAAGTGTTTAGGGAAAGGTTCTAAAGAGCGAATTATTCCTTTTGGAAGTAAAGCTTATCAGTCTTTAAGTTTATATCTTGAAAAAGTTAGACCAAAATTAGCTAAAGACCCCAAAGAGAATGTTTTATTTTTAAATAGTAGAGGAGAGAGGCTTTCCCGACAGGGGATATTTTATTTAGTGAAGCAGTATGCTCGCAAAGCAGGGATAGGGAAGAAGGTCACCCCCCATACTTTAAGGCATACTTTAGCTACTCATTTATTAGAAAATGGGGCTGATCTCAGGTCGGTTCAGGAGATGCTGGGACATTCGGATATTTCTACTACCCAGATTTATACTCATGTAAGTATAAAATGGATTAAAGAGGAATATTACAGGGCTTTTCCCCGAACGTAAATTAGTATATAGTATATCGTATGTAGTATATAGCAAAGAAGAAAGAAAACAGAAGACAGAATTCAGGAGCCTAATTAGTATCTCGTAATATAGCGAATAGCGTTTAGCGTAGAGCGGATAGAAAAACAGTGATGAGTAATAAGTATTAAGACTATAGTTCTGAATTTACAAAAACAGATTACTTATTACACGTTACACATTACACAAATTGCTGGCCAACCGGTAAACCAGGTAACTGGTTAATTAAAATCAATTAGGAGGCACAATAAAAGTGGTAGATTTGAAAGCAAAAATTGCAGAAAGCGTTGAATATATTAATAAAAAAAGTAAGATTAAACCAAAGATTGCTATTATCCTGGGGACTGGATTGGGAAGATTAGCAGAAGATATTAAAGAAAAAGAAATAATTCCTTATGATGATATTCCTAATTTTCCTATATCTACTGTTCAAAGCCATAGTGGTAACTTGGTTTTAGGAAAATTGGGAAATAAAGAAGTAGTAGCCATGCAAGGGAGATTTCATTATTATGAGGGTTATAGTTTAGAAGAAGTCACTTTTCCTGTAAGGTTTATGAAAAAGTTAGGCGCAGATATAATCATTATTTCCAATGCAGCAGGGGGGATGAACCGATCTTTTAAAAGAGGGGATTTAATGATTATTACTGATCATATAAATTTATTTGGAAATAACCCCTTAATTGGTCCCAATGATGAAGAATTAGGACCAAGATTTCCGGATATGTCTGAAGCTTACAGCCGAAAGCTTATTGAATTAGCTCTACAGGTAGCATTAAAAGAAAAAATTAAATTACATCAAGGGATATATGCAGGTTTGACTGGTCCTACTTTGGAAACTCCTGCAGAGTATAGATTTTTAATAAAGATTGGGGCAGATGCAGTTGGGATGTCTACAGTACCAGAGGTGATAGTAGCAAATCATATGGGAATGAAAGTACTGGGGATTTCTTGTATCACCGATTTAGCTATAGATGGAGTAATAAAAAAGACTAGTTTAGAGGAAATATTGGAAGCTGCCTCTGATGCTGAACCCACCATGACCAAATTAGTAAAGAAGGTAATTGAGAAAATTGATTAATGATGGTTTAAGGATAGCCCTCTTATCTACCTTGCCAATTACTGAATTAAGAGGGGCTATCCCTTTAGCTTTAACAATTTATAAAATGCCCGTTTTCCCGACTTATATCTTTGCAGTTTTGGGGAATATAGTACCGGCAATTTTTTTATTATTTTACTTAAAACCCTTTTCGAATTTTTTATGTCGATGGTGTTTATTTAATATGTTTTTTAAATGGCTCTTTAAAAGAACCCGTCGGCACGAGGAAAAATACGAAAAGTATGGGGCATTATTTTTATTATTCTTTGTGGCTATCCCACTTCCTGGAACTGGAGCCTGGACTGGCTCGGTTGCTGCATTTGTCTTTGGGATAAGATTTTGGTATGCTTTTCCTACGATAGTAGGAGGGGTTATGATTGCGGGAATAATTGTTACTTTAACCAGCTTGGGAATAATTAATTTTATATAAAAATCGTATATCGTATTTCGTATATCGTATATCGTGAAAAAGATAGGAGCCAGAATTCAGAAGCCAGAAGCCAAAAGAAAATAGTAATAAGTGATGAGTAAAATGTAATAAGTAATAGGTTAATAGTTGCAGGTTACGAGTTTCAAGTTGCAAGTTTAAGAAAGGAAGCAATGACGTATTACCTGCCGTATTGACCGGTAGACTGGGTGACTGGTAGACTGGTAAACTGGGTAACTCGCTAACTAAATACTATATACTAAATACTAACGACTGTACTATAAAAGAAAAGGGAAAAAAGATGAGAACTATAGAATGGAAAGAAGGGAAAGTTTTTTTAATTAACCAGAGAAAACTTCCCTTAAAATTTGAAATAATTAATTGTTCTACCTATCAAGAGGTAGCTGAGGCTATTAAGAAAATGAAGGTAAGAGGTGCACCAGCTATCGGAGTAGCGGCTGCCTTTGGCATGGCCTTGGCTGCTTATTCTTCAAAGGCAAAGAATCATGAGAAATTTACCCATGATATGGAAGAGGCGAAAGATTGTCTGGCTTGTACTCGTCCTACAGCGGTTAATTTATTTTGGGCTCTGGATAGGATAATGAAATTAATAACTGCTACGACTAAAAGAGATATTGATCTTTTAAAATTGAAAGATTTAATTTTACAGGAAGCGAAAAATATTGAGCAGAAAGATGTTGAAATAAACAAGACTATGGGAAGATTTGGCTCTTCACTTATAAAAGATGGAGACAGTATTTTAACTCATTGCAATACGGGGGCGTTAGCTACCGTAGATCATGGTACAGCCTTAGGGGTAATTCGGACCGCCTTTGAAGAGGGGAAGAAAATACATGTCTATGTCGATGAAACCAGACCGGTATTACAGGGAGCCCGGCTCACTACCTGGGAATTGATGCAAGATAAAATTCCGTTTACTTTAATTACTGATAATATGGCTGGATTTTTAATGTCAAAAAATAAAGTAAACCTGGTAATAGTAGGGGCAGATCGTATTGCTCTTAATGGTGATGTGGTCAATAAGATTGGGACTTATTCTTTATCCGTATTAGCTCGGGAAAATGTAGTGCCTTTTTATGTGGCTGCTCCCTTATCAACTATAGATACTTCTTTAAAGTCAGGACAGGAAATCCCTATTGAAGAACGGGATCCAAAAGAAGTTACCCACGTTTTAGGTAAGCAGATAGCCCCTAAAGGGGTGAAAGTGTTTAACCCAGCATTTGATCTAACCCCTAACCGTTATGTTAAGGCCATTATTACGGAAAAAGGGATTATCAGGAAACCTTATGAACAGAATATTAAATTAGTCGTTAGTATATAGTTATTAAATACACAGACATCGTGAACCCTTCTTAGGGTCATTATAATACACAGACATCGTGAACTCCTAATGATAATACAATATCAAGACATCGTGAACTCTAGAGATCGATCTTTGACAAATCAATAGAGCTTTTTGGTAAAGGTTTATGAATATGATAGTATCTCTATATTTTGCTTCGATCTAATTTTTAAATCGTATTTAAAGCGTTTTAACCATTTAAAAAACTAGGTTTTACCTTTACCAAGACTCTGATAGATTTCTTTAGGAGATTCACCGTTTTTATATCTTTTTATAGCTTTTTTTCTTAATTCTTTGATATTCATACTGACCTCCTTTTTTAAGGTCAGTATAGAATATTTACACTAGTATAGTTCACGATGTGTGTAAACTTTTTTTCATTAGGGTTCACGATGTGTGTAAACTTTTGAGTTCGCGATGTCTATGAATTTGTCAAATAGTCGTTAGTCGTTATTAGTACAGGCGTCCCCCGTTTTCACGAGGGCAGGCCTGCCTGTCTATGGATTTAAATGTAGGGGTTCTCGATTCATCGAACCCGAATGATGGTGTGGCGGAACTCAACATTGCTTGAGTGCCACCTCCTACAGGAAAAAATTAAAGAAAAAAGAGAAAGATAGAATAAGGGATTAAAAGATTTGACGCAATACGCGATACAATATATTAGACCCGGAGGTGAAAAAGTAAAAATGGCTACAGGAATATTAGGAGAAAAGGTAGGAATAACCAGAATATTTACCAAGAATGGTGAGTCTATTCCGGTGACTGTAATTCTTGCTGGTCCTTGTCGAATAGTACAACAAAAAAATATAGAAAAAGATGGTTATAATGCAATTCAATTAGGTTTTAAAGGTATAAGTAAGAAAAAAGTTTCTAAGCCTTTAGCCGGGCATTTTAATCAATATAAGATGGAACCATTAAAATATATAAGAGAATTTCGAGTTGATGATCCAAGTAAGTATTCCTCTGGTACCCAGATAAAAGTAGATATTTTTAAAGAGGGCGAAAGGGTAGATGTTATAGGAATATCTAAAGGAAAAGGATTTGCCGGCGCAATAAAAAGGCATAATTTTTCCGGAGGACCAAAAACCCATGGCCAAAAAGAATATTATCGATCAGTTGGTTCAATTGGGGCTACAGATGCAGCCCGAGTTTTTAAAGGTCAAAAACTACCAGGTCATATGGGAACAGATAGAGTGAAAATGAGAAATTTAGAAGTAGTAAAAGTTGACATTGAACGAAATTTAATTTTGGTGAAAGGTTCGGTGCCTGGGGCAAAAGGAACAATGCTTATAATTAATAAAATTATATAATATAATCAGGGTATATTTTACCAGGGAAGGAGGATTAGTTATGATTGAACTGGCTTTGCATAATGTTAAAGGAAAAGAAATTGGAGAGATTTCCCTAAAAGGTGATATTTTTAATACTAAAATAAATAAATATCTTATTCATCAAGTTGTTAAACGCTATTTAGCAGGCAAGAGAAGAGGGACTGCTTCTACGAAAAATAGAAGCGAAGTAAGAGGGGGAGGAGCTAAACCCTGGCGACAAAAAGGAACTGGAAGAGCTAGAGCAGGAACTATTCGCTCACCTATTTGGGTAGGAGGGGGAATAGTATTTGGACCTACCCCAAGAGATTATTCCTTTTCTTTACCTAAAAAAATGAAAGTTGCTGCCTTAAAATCAGTACTTTCAGACAAAGTAAAGAATAATGAAATTATAATTTTAGATAAATTATCATTAAAAGAAAATAAGACCGAAAAAATGGTTGAAATTTTAGAGAATCTAAAGGCATTTAAAAAACCGTTAGTAATAATTGAGAAAGAGGATAAAAATATAGAGCAGGCAATAAGAAATATTAAAGGGGCAATGGCATTACCTGTGTCTAAAGTTAATACCTATGATCTTTTAAATCAGGGGAAAATAATATTCACTAAAGGAGCACTGCAGCGAATTGAGGAGGTGTTGGTGTGATGCCTTATGGTAGAGATATTATATTACAGCCAATAATTTCTGAAAAAAGCGTGAGATTAAAAGAAGAAAATAAATATGTGTTTAAAGTAGATTGGGAAGCTAATTGTTCTGAAATTGGAAAAGCTATTGAAGAGAAATTTAAGACTAAAGTAACTAAAGTAAATATTATAAAGATGCCAGGAAAAAAGAAAAGCTTAGGTAGATATTCAGGGAAGACATCACGTTGGAAGAAAGCAATAGTGACTTTAAAAGCAGGTGAGAAGATTAAAGAGTTGGAAAGTATTTAGTAATTAACGAGATTTTAAAGAAAGGTGTAGATTAAAGTGGCGCAGATAAAAAAATATAAACCTACTTCTCCAGGGAGAAGATTTATGACTATCTCTACTTTTGACGAAATAACTACTGATAAACCTGAAAAAGCTTTAACTATAGGTATAAAAAGAAAGGGTGGAAGGAACAATCAAGGTAGAATTACAGTTAGACATCAAGGAGGAGGAAATAAAAGAAAATATAGAATAGTTGATTTTAGAAGAAAAAAAATTGGAGTTCCAGCTAAAGTTGCCAGTATTGAATATGACCCTATTCGTTCAGCTCGAATTGCTCTACTAAAATACTATGATGGCGAGAAAAAGTATATTTTGTGTCCAGAAAACTTAAAAGTTGGCGATATAGTTATATCCGGGAAAGACGCAGATATAAAAGCGGGAAATGCAAGACTTTTAAAAGATATTCCCACTGGTACATTAATTCATAATATAGAATTAAAGCCAGGACAAGGTGGTAAATTAGTTCGTTCGGCTGGTGCAACAGCTCAACTTATGGCCAAAGAAGGAAAATATGCCCATATCAAATTACCTTCTGGAGAGGTTAGGTTAATAAACTTAGAATGTATGGCTACTATTGGTCAGATTGGTAACCTCATTCACGAAAATTTATCACATGGTAAAGCTGGCAAAAATAGATGGTTAGGAATAAGGCCTACTGTTCGAGGGGTAGCTATGAATCCTGTTGATCATCCTATGGGTGGAGGAGAAGGAAAGAGTGCAGGAGGCAGACACCCGGTTTCTCCAACTGGTATACCGGCTAAGGGATATCGTACTAGAAAAAAGAACAAACTTTCTGATAAATATATTATTAAAAGAAGGACAAAAAAATAGTTAATAAGGGAGGCAGTTATTTCATATGTCTAGATCTTTTAAAAAAGGACCTTATGTTGATGAAAAGTTGTTAAATAAGATTAAAGAATTAAATCGAAAGAGGAAGAAAGCGATAATAAAAACTTGGTCAAGAAATTCGACTATTTTTCCAATAATGGTTGGTCATACCATTGCCGTTCATAATGGTAAAAGACATATACCAATTTATGTAACGGAAAATATGGTAGGTCATAAATTGGGAGAATTTGCTCCTACCAGATTTTTTAAAGGACATAGTGCTCATACTGAAAGATCAACTTCATTAAAGTAGATAGCAGGACTGAGTATAAAAAATTTTTGGTAGTTAAAAATCACAGTATAATCATTTTTTAAAATCCTGTGAAAGTAACAAATAAAAGCTAATTAGGAGGAAAATAATGAGTGTAAAGGCGGTAGGAAAATATTTACCAATATCTGCTCGAAAAGGGAGACAGGCTGTAGATATAATTCGGGGTAAAGATGCAGGTGAAGCTCTTTTAGCATTAAAATTTCTTCCTAACCGTTCAGCTAAAATGGTTTATAATATTTTAAAATCAGCAGTTTACAACGCACAAAATAATAATGATATGAATGTGGAGGATTTATATGTATCTGAAGCCTTTGTAGATGAAGGACCTACGATGAAAAGATTTAGACCAAGAGCAATGGGAAGAGCGAGTAGAATAAGAAAAAGAACCAGTCATGTTACCATTATAGTTGATTATAAAGGGGAGGGGAGATAGTTGGGACAGAAAGTACATCCAAAAGGATTAAGAATTGGAATTATAAAAGATTGGGATGTTAAATGGTTTGCCAAAAAAGGTTATGCTAAAAACATATATGAGGATCATAGAATTAGAAAATATCTTAAAAATCGTTTAAGACATGCCGGGATATCTTGTATAGAAATTGAACGTATAGCCGATCGGGTAAGAATAACTATCAACTGCTCAAGGCCCGGAATTGTTATAGGAAGAAAAGGAGCAGAAGTAGCCAAATTAAAAGGTGAATTGGCTAAATTTGTAAAAGGTGATTTACAAATTAAAATTATTGAGGTAAAAATACCTGAATTAGACGCTCAACTGGTTGCTGAAAATGTTGCTGAACAATTAGAAAGGAAAGGTTCAGTTAAGAGAGCAATGAAACAAACAACAAGCCGATCTATGAGAATAGGAGCCGAAGGAATAAAAATATCTTGCTCAGGGAGAATAGGTGGAGCAGAGATAGCCAGGACAGAATGGCATTTAGAAGGAAGATTACCTCTCCATACTTTACGAGCAGACATAGATTATGGTTTGGCCGAAGCTAACACCACTTATGGAAAAATCGGGGTTAAAGTGTGGATTTTTCGAGGAGAAGTACTCCCTTCAAAGGATAAGATTAAAGAAAAAATTAGTCAAGAACAAAAAACTAAGGTTTTAGTTAGTGAAGATATTGAAGAATCAAGTGTAGAAGGGGTGCAGAAAGATGTTACAACCAACTAGAACAAAATATCGCAAAACACATAGGGGTAGAATGAAAGGATGTGCTAATAAGGGAAGCTCTCTATCTTTTGGTGAGTTTGGTTTGCAAGCATTAGAGTCTTATTGGATAACCAGTGCCCAGATTGAAGCGGCAAGAATTGCTATAACTCATGCTGTAAAAAGGGGTGGAAAAGTTTGGATAAGAATATTTCCTGATAAATCGGTTACCAAAAAACCAGCAGAGACCAGGATGGGCAAAGGAAAAGGAGCACCCGATCATTGGGTAGCAGTAGTAAAATCTGGAAAGATTTTATTTGAATTAGGAGGAGTAGATAAAAGTTTAGCTAAAGAAGCAATGCGATTAGCTGCTCATAAATTACCCATAAAAACTCGGTTTCTTTCCAGAGAAGAACAGGTGGTGGGATAAATGAAATCTAGTGAATTAAGAGATTTATCGATAGAAGAACTTCAAAAAAAGTTAGTTGATTTTAAAGAGGAATTATTTAGTTTAAGATTTCAAATGGTGACGGGACAATTAGGTAATTCCATGAGAATAAAGGAAGTAAAACGCAATATTGCCAGAGTAAAGACAATTTTAAGAGAAATTGAATTACAAAAAAATAACCAAAATAAATTAAATAAAGGTAGGTTAAATGTTATCCGGAGGAAAAATTAAAACAAAAATTGGAATAGTT
>Ga0209978_10000862_pt1 | contig 12021 bp, 11 predicted proteins | sample BentaG_FD_182805 | JGI IMG/M metagenome (GOLD analysis project Ga0209978, IMG submission 182805) | Deep subsurface microbial communities from South Atlantic Ocean to uncover new lineages of life (NeLLi) - Benguela_00093 metaG (SPAdes)... | ecosystem: Environmental > Aquatic > Marine > Oceanic >...
CAGACGCCTCAGGGGATCGCCTCCGAGCCACGAAGTAGTGGGCCAGGCGGTTCTGATTGACCTCGTATCGGTAGGCGCGGGGTGGCCAAGGGCTTGGAAAGCTGACCCGTTCAATCTCCACCACCTCGGCAATGTCTTGCACCCGCATAGGCTCCACAACATAGGGCAGATCTTGTCGGTCCATGAATTCAATCACCGGCAGCAGGATGGTGCAGATAGAGGGGTTCCAGGCTCGCCACATCGTCCCCTCCTCGGGCTTGCAGTTGTCTCCAACCCAATTCGGCCAGATAGCCCGCCCGGCGCAGGGAAGAGGCTGGAGAAGCAATCGTGGCTAGGCTTCCCAGCTTTGCTTCCAGATCCCTCCTGAGAGAAGTATCTATCTCGCCGCAAAAGAGGGTCCGAGAGTTGACTCGAGAGGCCAACTCCTCGAGAGCGACCAGATCATAGTCAGCGGTCCGTTGCCACTTCCCACCGCGTTTCTCATAAGAGGCCGCACAGATGCGTCCCCTGCCCGCCTGGATGATGGCCCAAATGGGGAAGTCCTGTTCGTAGTGGGCGTAGGCCACGACATCCAAGGTGGGGATGCCGACGATGGGTATGCCCAGTGAGAAAGACAGACCTTTGGCCACCGCCAAACCTATCCTAAGCCCCGTGAACGAGCCGGGTCCCAGGGCCACCGCCAGTCCGTCCAGTTGCTCCGCCGCCATACCTTGCCTTTCCAGCATCTGCACGACGGTAGGCATGAGTTCCACCGTGTGGTTCTGGGAAGTATGCCAGGCAGATTCGGCTCTTGGTCCCGTTTCTGCGTCGAAGAGGGCCACGCCTGCCAGCTCGGTGGCGGTGTCAATGGCTAGGAGGGTGGGAGCCATGCTCAGGACTCCAATGCCTTTTTCAAACGACGGAGCAGTTGACAGTAGCGCTGACCTTTGGCCTGAATAGATATGTTGCGTTGTTCCTGGCCTGCGTGTTTGAGCATGATGTATAAACACTCCACCGGCAGGATTCCCCTGGCCTTCTCGGCCCATTCGATGACGCAGATTCCATCGGCGTAGAGAGACCCGTCAATGCCCGCCTGCACAATCTCCGCGATGCTCTCGAGGCGGTAGAGATCAACGTGGTAGAGGGTGCCAGATCTGCTGTGGTACTCGTTTACCAGGGTGAAAGTGGGGCTGGTTATGGGCTCACTGACCCCTTGGGCGTCACCGATGGCCTGAATGAGAGTGGTCTTTCCCGTCCCCAGCTCGCCTTCCAGGCAGATGACCTCCTGTCCCTCCAAGAGCTGGCCGAGCAAGGCCCCGAGTTGCCGGGTCTCCGATACACTGTGGCTGACCAAGGTCAAGCTTTCACGGTCCACCATAACGTCTCGCGATACGCCCGTCGCCGATGGCGAATTATATAGCCTTTGCTGGGGATGCACAAGCTATACGCGCCAAGTTGTCTACGTCATTCTAGGTGCGACCTGGGGTTCCGATGGATCCTCCTCTCGCCACTGTGAGCCAAAGAGACCACAGCGGTGCGGCCTTCGCACCGAGTCGAGCTGAAATTCATGCCCGTGCCAGGGTGAGAAGATCCCGCCGGACTCCAACAGCCCCTGGTGCATCGGGATCTGCAATCCCGTACCCGCTTTGAGAAGCGTTCTTCGACGCCCTCATGGCAGGCCTGGCTAGATCCGGCGCAGTGTGGTAGTATTGCGCTGTTGTGCGCTACTTGGTTATTTCCGACATACACGGCAACGTTGTCGCTCTTGATGCGGTCCTGGCCGATGTGGACTTGGAGGCCGTAGATCAAATATGGTGCCTCGGAGACTTGGTTGGCTACGGGCCTTCTCCCAATCAGTGCATCAACCGCCTGAGGGAGTTTTCGGACTATCATTGTGTTGCCGGCAATCACGACTGGGCTGCCATTGGCAGGATAGACATCGTGGAGTTCAACCCCAGTGCTCAAATGGCCTGTCGATGGACCGGCCAACAGTTGAGCCCGGAGAATAGGGACTACCTTGAGAGGCTGCCCACGAGGATTGTGCAAGGCAATTGTACTTTGGTGCATGGAAGCCCTCGAGAGCCGGTTTGGGAGTACATCATCTACCCCTCAACGGCACAACTCAATTTTCAGTTCTTCGATAGCCATTTGTGTCTTGTGGGTCACACCCATGCCCCTGCTGTCTTTCATGAGGAGACCTCGACGCAGAAGTTTGAGATCACCATTCCCGTCGCGGATCAGCCGATACGTATCGACGACAATCGCCTGATCGTCAACCCAGGCAGTGTGGGACAGCCTCGAGATGGTGATCCACATGCCGCCTACATGATCTTGGACGAAGAGGCGAGGATCATTGAGTATCACCGGGTGTCGTACGACATTGCGTTGACACAGGATCTGATGCTGGAGAAAGGGCTCCCGGATAGCCTCATCAGCCGCTTGGCTTTTGGCTGGTAACCGACTCGGGGGAACTTCTTTGCCGCCATACACGTCTTAGGAGTAGAGAGAAGGATAGCAGGAGGGTGATGATGAGAATAGCTATTTCGCTGGCGGTGGTTGTGATCTTGTCCGTGTTGCTCGTCGGATGCGCGATGGGAGCACCTGCCCTACTGGCGCCGGAGGCGATGGAGAGGAGTGTGGAAGTGCCCTTGGATGTGGCAGCTGAGGCTCCCCCACCGATGCCTGCGGCCACGCCTGCGCCTTACGGCGGGGTAGAAGACCTGGTGAGCAACCGCATGATCGTGCGTACTGCAAGCTTGTCCCTCGTGGTTGAGGACACAGAGGAGAGCCTGGAGGCGATAGAGAACCTATCTTCGGAGCTGCAGGGATACATATCTGACCTTCGCACTTGGCGGGTCAACGAGCAATTGGCTGCGTCCGTCACTCTGCGGGTCCCGGCGGAATCGTTCGATGAGGCCAGAGAGCGGATCAAGGATCTGGCCACAGAACTCGAGAATGAGAACGTCTCCGGCCAGGATGTGACCGAGGAGTATGTCGATCTGGAGGCTCGTCTAAACAATCTGGAGGTCGCTGAAGAGGAGCTGCTGGAGCTATTGGCCTCAGCCCAGGAGACTCATCGGGATGCCGACAGCATATTGGCCATCTATCGGGAGATCACGAACGTCAGACAACAGATCGAGCAGATTCAGGGCAGGAGGCAATACCTGGAGAATGTATCCTCTCTGGCAACCTTGACCATCAACCTTACCCCGGAAGAGGTCGAGGAGCCAGTCGTGGAGGCGGGTTGGGAGCCGATGCGGCAGGCGAGGGATGCGTTGCGCACGCTCGTCAATGTCCTGAAAGCTCTCGTGGATCTGCTAATCTGGGTGGTGCTGTTCTTCCTGCCCATGGCCGCAGTTCTGTCCGTGCCCTTCGTCCTGGCTTGGCTGGGCTGGTACTTGTGGAGGCGTAGGAGAAGGCGTTCGAAGGCAAGCTAGCTACGAGAAGAGGCGTGGCCGCGGCCACGCCTCTTCTGCATACAGGGCCCTTACTCACCAGTTTCATCCACCTTGCGTTCTTGTTCCCCTGACAGGTCAGTATATGTAGCGAACCAGTCAAGCAGCTCCTGAGCTCTCCTCGCACTCTGCTGCTGTCTTTCCCTTTCCCGGAAGGCGTCCAGCCGCGCGAATACCTCCTCCTGAACACGACGTGGCTGGTGCACCCAGGAGAAGGTAAAGGCCGCTTCGCTACCAGCGGTCTCAATAACCACATTGCCGTAATCGAGCATGTTGGCAATTACGCCGGGGATCTCATATCCGATATCTTGTATCATGGCCAGGCTGGCCTCCCTGCGCTCCTCGCGCAGCCCCAGAGGCAGCCTTTCGAGATCTATAATGCGGTCATCAGTCAGTTGGTAGACATCGTTGCGCCAGTCCTCGTATCTGTACCATAGGAGAAAGAGGCCTATCGGTACCCCGACCAGAATCGCGACCCGGAAGCAGGATTCAAAGCCGGCTGCAGGAGAGAGCAGGTCGAGAAAGGCCGCTGTGCCCAGTTGTACCAGCATGAAAAGCAGGAGGAAGGGGCCAGCGATCTTCTCAATGAGCCTGAACCAGTGCTTCCGCCAGGTGACTATTCCATTCTCCTCAAGCCGCATCTGGGGCAGGACATAACTTCGGAATGCCCCAAGCAGATCGGTCAGGAGTGTGGTCTCACGCGGAACGGTGGGTGAGACTTGGGGCTCAGCAGTCGTGGGCACCTGATCGCGTTCAACGGTAGGTCCAGCTTCTCCTTCGACCAGGCCCAACTCCAGTTCCAGCTTGCGCCGAATCGCATCTCGCTCCTCTCCTCTCTCCTCGGTCTTGATGCCCTCCAACTGCTCGAATATCTTGTCCCTGACCCAAGCAGCGTTTCCAATGGTTTTGAAGACCACCTTTCCCTTGGCGCCGGCCGTCTGGATGCTCAGATCGTTGAAGTGCAGTAGTCTGCCCACGACGCTGGGCATCAAGATGTAGATATCTTGGATGCTCTCCAGTGGTGCCTCGCTGCGCGATTCTCGAAGAAAGATGGTTTTCTCTACGTGAACGACCCTCTTATTGGTGACCGCGTAATAGTCATTCCGCCAGTCAATGAACTGCCAGCCGAGCAGAGCCAGAGCGCTGGCGCCGACTAGTGTGCATGCAATGTAGAGGGAAATGCCGGCCCAATCGAAGGCTGGCGCCAGCGCCAGAATGGCAGCCAATGCCAACACTGGAAAGATCAGCAGCCATAAGCTGCGGACAAAGGCGTACGTATGCTTGTAAGACAGTGTGGCCAGCACTTCTCCTTCGCGTTGCCAGGGGAGACGTTGCTTTAGCATCATTCCGCGCACGTCCGCCTCTACGTTGAGAGCCTCTCTTATGGAGGGGAAATCTTCTAGGAGTTGGTCAAAATCTCTCTTGTTCAGGTAGAACAGGCTTGTGTCCTCCACCAATTGCACGCTCGTGTCCCTGGGCTCACCCAACAGAAGGGAGCGCTGACCGAAGAACTCCCCGTCCCGCAAATAGGTGATGATCGAATCCTCGCCTGTCTCTTCCTGACTCAGTACCGCTACTTTGCCAGATTCTATGATGTAGAATGTGCCGGACAACTCACCTTGGCGGCAGATCACGCTTCCTTGCCGATAATGCGTCCGTCCTATTCTGGCGGCGATGCGCTGCATATCCTCGGTGGACAGCTTCTCAAACAGAGGTACGATGGCTAGACTTGCCAACTGGCGAAGGGACAACGCCTCACGGAGGTGAGGATGCCGATCCAATAGGCTGTCGAAATCCCCTTTCTCCAGATAGACGAGGACCGCAGCTTGCTCCACGTCTACGGTCACATCCCGGCGCTCGCCAGTAAGCAAGGAGTGCTCCCCAAAGGAGTCCCCTGCTTGCAGATAGTTTAGCACCCTCTCCTTTCCTCGTTCGTCTCGAAACCAGACTCTTAGCCGGCCAGAGACGACCATGTAGAGGCTGGTGTCCAGCTCGCCCTGGCGATAGACTGCGCTCCCCGGGCGGTGTGATCTCTCCTTTACCAACCCAGCTACGTGGCGGATGTCCTCATCAGACAAGGCGCTGAACAGGGGGATTCTCCTCAGCTGGCCTATCCTGTCCTCCATCGTCGTCTCCTAGAGGTACTCCTGTACCCTGCAAGCGATGGTCTTGTTCATACCTTCCACCATAGCCAACTCCTTGAGGGTTGCCCGACGGATGGCCTCTACTGACCCGAAACGCTTCAACAGCGCACGCCTGCGTTTTGGACCAACGCCCCGTATTTCCTCTAAGACGGAGGTCAAACCTTGTCGGCGGCGCAACCGCCGATGGTAGGAGATGGCAAAGCGGTGGGCCTCGTCACGCAGATTCTGCATGAGTTGCAGCCCGGGAGAGTCGAGCGGCACAATGATGGGGTCCGGCACACCAGGCTTGAAGATCTCTTCTCGCGCCTTTGCAAGGCCGACAATTGGCACACCCTCCAGGCCGTATTCGGCCAGCACCTCCAGAGCAGCGTTGAGCTGACCTTTGCCGCCGTCAATGACGATCAGGTCTGGCACCCGCGCCCATGTTCCCTCGGCAGCTGCCTCCCTCACGATTGCTCTCCGAAAGCGGCGTCGAAGAACCTCCTGCATCATGGAGTAGTCATCGGGCGCTTGCACCGTTCGTATCTTGAAGCGACGATACTCGCTCTTCCGAGGCATGCCCTCGAGAAAGACCACCATGCTTCCCGTGGCCGCAACCCCTTGAATGTTGGAGATGTCATAGGCCTCTATCCGCAGGGGCATAGCTTCCAGAGTGAGGTGCGTCTGTAGGTCGCTCACGGCGGCCAGAGCCCTGTCCTTCTCGAGTCGCTCTCTGGTAATCAGGTGGCTGAGGGTCTGAGCGGCGTTTTCGACCACCATCTCTATCAACTCCCGCCTTGCTCCTCGGCGTGGGACGCGTAGCACGACTTTCGCACCGCGCTTATCTCGCAGCCACTGCTCTATGACACGCGTCTCGTCGATATTGGTGGGCAGAAGTATCTCTGGTGGCACGTAAGCCGCGTGATCGTAGAACTGCTTGATGAACGAAGCCAGTATCTCCTCTGCTTCCACGTCATCAGCTCCGTCCAGTAGGAAGTACTCCCGGCCGATGAGTTTGCCGGCACGGATGAAGAAGACCTGAACACATGTCTCTCCGTCCTCGCGGGCGAAGGCGATGGCATCCTCGTCACTCATAGATGAAGAAACCACCCGCTGGCGCCTGATGACCTGTTCGACGGCGTGGATCTGATCCCTCAGGCTGGCTGCTCCCTCGAACTCCATCCGCTTGGCTGCGGAATCCATACGGTGCCTCAAGGAGGCAACAATCTCATCCCCTTTGCCCTCCAGGAAACGGCAGACCTGCCTCATCATATCACGATACTCTTCCCTTGAGACGGCCCCGATACACGGACCCAAACAGCGCTTGATATGATAGTACAGGCAAGCACGATCATCAGTGCCCGTTATCTGCCTGTTGCAGGTCAGGTAGGGGAAGATACGTCGCAAGAGGTCTAAGGTTTTGCGCATCGCGCTGCTGGAGGTGTAGGGGCCGAAGTACCGCGCTCCGTCATGCAGCATCCGGCGAACCACCTGCACCCGTGGGAAATCTTCTTGCCAGTTGACTTTGATGTAGGGGTACCGCTTGTCATCCTTCAGGCGAACGTTGTAGCGAGGACGGTGCTTCTTTATCAGGTTGCATTCCAGGATGAGGGCTTCCAATTCCGATTCGGTGACGATGAAGTCCACATCAGCTAGGTTCCACACCAGCCGCTGTACCTTGGGTGGATGGGCGGCCGAGGCATGGAAATAGGAGCGTACCCGGTTGCGCAGGTTTATCGCCTTACCGATGTAGAGGACCTCGTCGGCCTCTCCTTTCATCAGATAGACACCGGGCTCGGTTGGTATGGAATTGAGCCTATCCTTGATGTTGGGGATGGTCATCCCTGTGTGCTCTACTCGGCTGGGGACGCGGGCTTGCCGGGTGGAAACAGAATCTCTATCCAATTCTACACAAGACATGGCATGGGTGTCAACTCCATCCGAGGCACCCTTTGCCCATATGGGCCAGTTATGGTAGAATAGCTCAGGAGGCGACAAGTGCCCAGACAGAGGGTTTGATGGGCGAGCCTCTTCTTGTCGCTGGGAGGTAACAATGGAATTGAAGCAGTATCTGAGAGTGCTGGTGCGCAAGTGGTGGATAATTGTGCTGGCTTGTGTAGTCACAGTTGCCAGCGCTGTGGTTTTCAGCGAGGTGCGACCGCCCATCTATCGTTCATCCGCCGTGCTACAGGTGATCCCGGCCAGGTATGACTACGGACTTACTCTGGCCGCAGAGCAGCTGTTGAGGCAGTTCGCGAACCAGATTCACACCACCAACATGGCTCAGCAGGTGATAGACGAGCTGCAACTTGACATAACTGTCGACAAGTTCCTAGCTGCCGTGACAGTCGCTCCCATACCGGAGGATTTTCTTATCCAGATAGATGCGGATAGGGCCAGTCCAGAGGAAGCTCGTGACGTGGCCAGCGCCTTGGCTCACGAGTTCGTGGCCTTCCATGCGGCGCAGTTATTGGACATAGACCGCCGGGATCGGGTGAAGATACGGATCCTTGAGGACGCCAGGTACGGTTGGGTGCACTGGCCTAAAACGAAGACCCTGGCTCTGGCAGGGGGCGTGCTGGGACTGCTAATTGGACTCTTACTGGCTTTCGGCTTGGAGTATCTTGAGTCTGATGTACTCAGGTCTTCCGAGGATGTCGAGCGGTATGTGGGCGTGCCGGTGCTGGGCTCTATCCCCACCATCGCCGCCAGCGAAGGGGCAGGGAGTTCGGAGTGGAGAAGACGCTTTGCTCTTCCATGGCTAAGGTAGCCCCTGAGGGTTCCTGTGGTTGCTGAGGCTGGGAGTTGCCGCTAGTCGTTGCGATGATATAGGCATCGCTGTATGATCATGTGCCGTGTACCCATAGTGGAGGCTTGAAATCATGGCTGTGAACAACCCGTCGGACAGTCTGGTCACTCTTACGAAACCCCGCTCCCCCGTCAGCGAAGCGTATCGCACGTTGCGCACCAACCTCGAGTTTTCCAGCTTGGACAAACCGGTGAAGACGATGGTGGTAACTTCTCCTGGGCCCGAGGAGGGAAAATCAACGACCCTGGCCAATCTGGCCGTCACGCTGGCTCAGGCCGAGAAGGAGATCATCTTGGTGGATTGCGACTTGAGGCGACCTTCGCAGCATGAGATCTTCGGCGTGAACAACGGCGTCGGTCTCACCACCATGGTCGTAGACGATGAGGCCATGACTGATCCTCCTCTCCAACAGACGAGCGTCCCAGGGTTGTGGCTGTTGCCGAGTGGTCCTCTTCCTCCCAACCCATCAGAGCTGGTAGGCTCCCGTCGTATGGAGGAGATACTAGCTGTCTTGTCCCAGCGAGCAGACACCGTTTTGTTCGATGCGCCACCGGTTATTGCTGTGACGGATGCTGCCGTCCTGTCCTCCAAGGTGGATGGGGTATTGTTGGTCATCAACGCCGGAGGTACCAAGCGAGATCATGCCCAGAAGGCGAAGGCTTTGCTGGAGAAGGTGAACGCCAATCTTGTGGGAGCGGTTCTCAACAATGTGAAGATGGACACCAGTCTGCATAGGTACTATGCTGAGCAGTAGGGTGGCTGAGAGATGAAAGCAATGGAAGTACAATGAAGGCATTGATCTTGAGTGGGGGTAAAGGCACTCGCCTATACCCCATCACTTATACTAGCGCCAAGCAACTGGTGCCTGTGGCCAACAGGCCAGTACTCTTCCGGGTGATAGATGCCATCGTGGAGGCCGGCATTACTGACATCGGGATCGTCGTCGGCGACACCGCCGCCGAAATCAAGGCAGCGGTCGGCGATGGCTCCGAGTGGGGGGCCGAGGTGACCTACATCCAGCAGGAAGCGCCACTAGGGCTGGCCCACGCGGTTCTGATTTCGGAGCACTATCTGGCCAACGACAGGTTCGTCATGTTCCTCGGGGATAATGTCCTTGAGGGCGGTATCGCGGACCTAGTCACACAGTTCGCCGAGGGCGATTGGAACTCTCAGATTGTGCTCACAAGAGTGAATAAGCCCCAGCACTTTGGTGTAGCGGAATTGATGAACGGTCAGGTTGTGCGGCTGGTGGAGAAGCCCGACCTGCCACCCAGTGATCTCGCGCTGGTAGGCATCTACATGTTCGATCGGAACATCTTCGAGGCGGTGAAGAAGATCAAGCCTTCGTCGAGGGGAGAGTTAGAGATTACCGACGCTATCCAGTACCTGGTGGACCATGGATACAAGGTCTATCCCTACATCCATGAGGGATGGTGGATAGACACCGGAAAGCCGGGCGACATGTTGGACTGCAACCGTCTCTTGCTGGAGACCATTGACTCTCACAACCTGGGCACTGTGGATGAGAAGTCCAGTCTCTCAGGGCGTATCATCATTCAGAAAGGTGCTGAGATCATCAATAGCACTATTCGTGGGCCCGCCATCATTGGCGAGAATAGCCGGATTGTGGACGCCTACATAGGTCCGTTCACCGCTATCTTTCACGACGTTCTGATTGAGAACAGCGAGATAGAACACTGCATTGTCTTGGAGAACTGTAAGATCACAGACATCGGCACTCGCATCGAAGATAGCGTGATAGGGCGGAATGTCGAGATCACTCGTTCGCCGCTGAGGCCCAAGGCCTACAGAATGATGATAGGTGACAACAGCCAAATCGGGATATTGTAGCAAGCAGCTCACGAGAGCCCATTCTGCGGTGTATGGGGAATCGGGCGGATGGTAATGGCGTGAGAGTTCAGGAGGTTGCTGGTGTGAAGGAAGCCCTGCCCGCATGAAGGTAACACTGGTTTGGAGTGGGGGAGGAATAGACGGCTTCAACAGCGCTGGCAAGGGCATGTCGGGAGGGTGGATTGGCCACGGACTGGCCTTGCTCTCGGCCTGCGCCAAGCAGGCGGGCCACGAGGTGAACCTGATAGACCGACGAGCCCTCAGAGATTGGGACCATTTCCGCCAGGAGATACGACGCCGAGCTCCAGACGTGGCAGGCTTTAGCATGCTTAGCGTGGACTTCAACCCTGCCATGAGGGGCATCGAACTGGTCAAGGAAGTGAATCCGAATACCATCACGGTGGTCGGCGGACCTCACCCCACCCTCGCTCCCGATGAGGTGTTGAGCAGCCGTCTGGTGGATCATTTGGTCACGGGCGAGGGCGAAATATCCTTCATCGAGATGCTGCACAAGTTTGAGCAGGGCGAGACGGTTGGACGGCTGATCGAGGGCGAGAGACCTAACCTCGATGAACTGCCGTTCGCTGATCGGGACATCTACCTGAACGAATGGCGGAACGCCGGCTATGATTATGCCTCGCCAGAGGCTCCCCTCACGGCGGAGACCCTTCCCCCTTTTGTGACCATCATCGCCGGCCGAGGTTGTCGTTACAATTGTGCTTTCTGCAAGCCCGGCGAGGACATTCTCTTCGGCAAGCGCGTGAGGCGACGAAGTGTCTCTCATGTCATGGCAGAATTGAAGCAACTGCGGGACAAATACCGCTTCAACACGCTGATGATTCATGACGACTGCCTAACTGAAGATCGAGCGTGGGTGACGGAGTTCTGCGACCAGTATGAGGCCGAGGGGTTCACTCAACCCTTCTGGTGCCAGGCGCGGGTCGACCACGTGGTCAGGCACGAGGACATGATCAGGCGCATGGCGGGTGTAGGCCTGGAGGGACTGTTCTTGGGTTTCGAAAGTGGCAGCGATCGTGTCCTCAGGTTCATCCGCAAAGGTACCACTGTTGCCACGAACCTAGAGGCGGCGCGTATTTGCCGCAAGTACGGCATTCGCATCTGGGCCAACTACATGCTGGGGCTGCCGACAGAGACCGAAGAGGAGATCAGGGAAACGATCACCATGTTGAAGGAGATCGATCCCGATTACTACAGCTCGGCGTTCTACACACCGTATCCGGGCAATGATCTCTATGACTATTGCATGGAGCGTGGCCTGTCACTTGTCAAGGATCATGACGGCTACAGTCGCAACCCCAGCGAGCCCAAGATCACTGGCCACGATCCTGAGTTTCTGAGATGGGCTGTGAAGGAGTCCCAGCGTAGAAAACTGCGCAATACCATCAGGCGAAGCACCAAGTACTACCTGAAGCGCTATGCTTCACCCCATAAGGCGATAGCCAGGGTAGGCAAGATGATGAAAGGTCCGCCTAGAGGGAGGGGATGAAATGGCTAATCCATCGGCGGCCAAGAGAATGAGGTATGAGCGAACGCTCCAAGCGGTAGGACGTCTCGCAGAGAAGCAGAGGTTGCGCGACATCTGCATTCTTGAGGTTGCAGGAGGCGTGGTGCTTCAAGGACAGGCCCTTGTCAGCACAAGGGATGCCTATCATCTTGTCTCCAAGACCAAGGTGCTCAGTCACGAGGACCTGGCGCAGCTGATACGCGACCTGTGAGCAGGAGTTCGCAGGTGTAGAGAGGAGGGACTCATGCAGAAGCTCTTCCAGGGTATGCTCAAGACTGA
>Ga0209978_10000865_pt1 | contig 12014 bp, 18 predicted proteins | sample BentaG_FD_182805 | JGI IMG/M metagenome (GOLD analysis project Ga0209978, IMG submission 182805) | Deep subsurface microbial communities from South Atlantic Ocean to uncover new lineages of life (NeLLi) - Benguela_00093 metaG (SPAdes)... | ecosystem: Environmental > Aquatic > Marine > Oceanic >...
GTCCTGAATCTTTGAGGTAAATTGGAAGGAACGCGCCAGACAGACTATTTGTGAAAAAAAAATATGGCAACAGTAACTGCTAGAATTTTCGTAGATTCTTTCCACAAATGCCTTACCTTACTAACTGAGAAAAGGAATTTGTCATATTTTGTTAAGTAGTTTTAGCAGTATCGCTTTTTCGCTGTGCAGCCTATTCTCAGCCTGCTCGTATATTACGCTGTTACGCGCTTCTACCATCTCGCCGCTTATTTCGTAACCTCGGTGGATAGGCATGTCATGCATTATCAGAGCATTGCCACCTTCCATCAACTCACTATTGATTTGATAGGGCATCATCAGCTTGACGCGTTTTTCCTTTTCTTCTTTAAATTTCGGGTCGAGGAAAAGTTCCATGTCAACCCACGTGTCAGTATATACAGCATCCGCATCCCTCACAGCTTCCTTAACATCAAGCGTCACATGATACAGCCCTGTTTTTTCCGCTTTCTCAAGCAACTCCTTGTCTTGCGCGGGCTCATGTATAATCGGCGTTACAGTTGTAATTTGCATGCCAGTCATGGTGCACGCTTCAATCAAAGAGTTACATACATTGTTGTGAACACCGATGTAAACCATCTTCAACCCTTTTAGCTTGCCTCTGTGCTCTTTTACTGTCATTAAATCAGCGATGGCTTGGCAAGGATGATATTTCTCGTCACAACCATTAATTACCGGCACCCTTGATGCTGAAGACATCTTCATCAAGTCAGCATTCCTTTTCAGCCGCGCCATAATGCAGTCAACATTACGCGAAAGATACTTAACCTCGTCGCTTATGTCCGCCAGTTTGAACTGGGTTGTCAGCCAGTCCATGTAAATTGCGTGTCCGCCAAGCTGAGTCATGGCAACTTCGAAGGAGACACGTGTTCGAGTAGATGTTTTCTGAAAAATCATCACTAAAGACTTGTCTTGCAAAGCATTCCGGTACTTCGCTGGTTCTTTCTTAATCTCAATCGCCTTGTCAATAAGAAACTCAACATCTTGTGGCGCCCAATCTTTAAAATTAATCAAGTGCCTCATTGCCGCGTCCTCAATCTTTTTCAAGAAGCCGAAGCTAGATGATATAAGTTTTATGGAAACGCTTAAACCCAATTGGCAACCTCAAAAATGAATAATGGAGCGTAACAGATGATTCTCATAGTTGCTTCTACAAAAGACGTTGCGAGCATGAACATTAGACAGCAATTGCTGGTCCACTACGACTTTAGGGAATCAGAGGAGAGATTCCACAACAACCTAGTATATCATAAGACATCCGGCGACAACGAGGTGAAGCTTGTAACAATCGACGAAGAAGCAATCTACTACCAATCGATCTTAAACCACTTCAACCCACAGCTTATGATTTACATTTCACGTCACAGCAGCAAAAGCGGCACACCAACACTCTCAGTCCACACGCCAGGCAACCTAACCGCTCAAGCGCAAAAGGGCGGCCTACCAAAGCGAATCTCAATAGCACCGGCAAACGCAATGAAAGAAGTTTTACTGGAAATGGCGCAGCAAAAAAACACACACAGCCTAGACTACCAAGTTTCATACGAATGCACCCATCACGGACCTTCCCTCAACATGGCGACAATGTTTGTGGAACTTGGAAGCTCACCGACACAATGGAAAGACATGAAAGCCGCAGAAGCGGTGGCCCATGCGGCAATGGCTCCTATTTCTAAGAAATCCAAATACTCGACTGTAGCGGTTGGTATCGGCGGGCCACATTATAGCCAAAAGTTTACACATATGGCTCTGGAAGACGACTTTGCCTTTGGCCACATAATTCCGAAATATGCTATTTCACAAGTTGATGCAGGAATTATTAAGCAGTGTGTAGAGCGAACGCTGGAGAAGGTTGAAACTGTTATTTTGGATTGGAAGGGAATAAAGGGCGCAGACAAGGCAGGACTAACTAAAATTTTAAAGGAAGCTGAAGTGCAAACACAGAAAGTTTAGCCATTGTAAATGTTTACCTAGATGCCGCTTTCAGAGAAAAGTGGTGCGGCCACCGGGATTTGAACCCGGGTCGTCAGCGTGGCAGGCTGATGTCCTAATCCAAACTAGACTATAGCCGCTAGGACTGAACTAGGGACATTTTATAGTATGCCACTTATTTTCTTTTCCTAAAGAGCATGATGTGCTCAGGCGTTGTGCATACATATTCGAATCCAGCTTCTAGCAGTTGTCTAGCTTCTTCTGTTTTAGTAGCTACCTTTGAAACATATTCGTCGTCTTGGAAGTGGACAAGCTGAGTGTATTTCAGTGTGTTTTCAGATTCTTCAGGTGCTCGCTGAAAATCTATGAAGGCTACCTCATACTCTCTAGAAGCGGAGTTATATCTATATTTTCTTCGAGTATTTTTGCAAGAGGCATCCCTTTTCCGTGTGGAAGATTGTTACTATATGTGAGTCTTTCTTCTTTGTAAAAGACTCCAAGGGGTATGCGATTGTCCCATTCAAAGCTCTTTTCAAGGGCCTTCTGCCTATCGGTGTAATCGTGTCCTTCCTCTTCCAATTTGTATACGCTTTTGCGGAACCACTCGTGAGTGTTGAGGTAGTTGAAGGTTACGCAAGGTTGGAAAACGTCGATGTAGCTAAAGCCTCTATGCTTGATGGCTTGTACTATTAAGTTTTGGAGATGTTTGGGGTCCCCTGCAAACCCTCGGGCTACGAATGTTCCGTTGCTAACGAGGGCGTGAGCTATGGGGTTTAATGGCGGAGTTATTGAACCGAAAGGCGTAGACTTGGTTTTGAACCCTTTTTGACTGGTGGCTGTCGTCTGTCCAGTAGTCAAACCAAGGATCATGTTATCATGAACTATCAGAGTTATGTCGATGTTCCTACGGATAGCATGACTAAAATGACCCCAACCTTCATCGTAACAGTCAGCGTCTCCGGCAAAACCTATTACAGTCAGATTCTTGTTCGCTAATTTTATCCCTGTTGCCAATGGAATAACTCTGCCATGAATTCCATGAAAACCGTTTACGTTCGCATAATCGACTATTTTCCCGTGGCAACCTATACCAGTCACCATGGCTACTTGTTCTCTTTCTAAGTCTAACTCCACAAGGGCATTTTTGAAAGCTGAGAGAATACCGAAGTTTCCGCAACCAGGGCACCAAACGATGTTAATGGGAGTCTTAAGGTCCTTTAGAGTAGTCATTCTTACAACACATCCTTGATTCTCTGATAGAGATAACTTGGGTTAAAGGGCCTTCCATCATACTTTAGAATCTTATGATCCACATCTCTGAGAACATATTCCCGGATGAGACTTGAGAGCTGAGAAGTCTTATTATTCTCTATTACTATGGTTTTCTTCGCCTTGTCCATAATTTTCTCAACAATACCTGTTGGAAAGGGCTGTAGATAGAGGATTTGTAGATAGTTTACCGCGATTCCCTCACGGTGGAGAAGTTTCATTGCCTCCCTTATGGGGCCTTTCGTGGAGCCCCAAGAAACTATTGTCGCCTCGACTTCTTCGGAGCCGTAGAGCTTGGTTGTCTTCATGTTCTCTTCTTCAAGTTCTTTGGCTAAGTGGAGGAGTTTCCTCATCCTCTTGTCCATCATCTTTGTTGTCATGTTCGGGTCTTCGGTAGTATATCCATACTCGTTGTGTTCGTTGGCGGTAGTCCGGACTACTGTTCCTTTAGTTAATGGAATGGCTCTTGGAGATACCCCTGTCTCTGTGATTTTATGCCTCTTGTACTCTTCTTCGCCTCCGTATTCTCCCGTTATTAGTGTTCCCCGTTCAATTTTCACACGGTTTGCATCGAAGGGCTCCACTGACATCTGACTCTCAACAAGATACTTATCAGTCAAAAGAATAACTGGAAGCTGGTACTTCTCAGCCCAATTAAAAGCTCGCATGGTCTCATAGAAGCATTCTTCGATGTCTCCTGGAGCTATGACAACCCTTGGAAACTCACCTTGCGAGGCGTGAATAACAAATCTCAAGTCACCTTGAGATGAGTAGGTTGGCAATCCGGTGCTCGGTCCGGGTCTCTGCGCTAACATGATAACCGCAGGAGTCTCTGTTATCCCAGTCATTCCTAAACCTTCACTCATGAGGCAGAAGCCTCCACCGGAAGTAGCTGTCATAGCTCTAACTCCAGCGAAAGCTGCGCCCGCAACCATGTTTATCGCTGCTATTTCTCCTTCCGACTGCATTACAATCATATTGTACTTTCTTTCATTCGCCGCCATGAAGTGGAGCACACCTGTTGAAGGGGTCATTGGATATGCCGCGTATAATTTGCATCCAGCTCTTATTGCGCCCAATCCTACGGCTTCGTTTCCGCTTAGAAAAATCCTCCGCTTACCAACAATCTCCATTTTTTTCAGGCGATATTCGAAGTCATTCTTGAAGTTTTCCTTAATGTATTTATATCCTATTTGAGCTGCCTTTATGTTGGATTCCGCAACTTCCGCTCTGAATGTATCTCTTAGAACCCCTTCTAGCAACGTTAAGTCGTAATCTACACGCGCGACCACAGCTCCAAGAGCAACCGTATTCCTCATCAGGAGCTGTTCTTTCAGTTCTTCTCTAACGATCTTCTTAAGTGGGATTGGGTAAAGCTTCAAATCTTTTCTGTCGAGCGTGCTGGAGCTGAGAGTTATGTCATCCTTGTCGTAGATTATTCCTCCATCTGGAACTAGCCCATCCTTATGCAGCATGACTGTCTCAGCATTTAACGCTATAAGTAAGTCAATGTAATCGGTTTGAGAATGCACTTTTTCATTGTCTATTCTGGCAATGTAGAAGTTATGTCCGCCTCTTATGAGAGACTGATAATCATTGGTGCCGAAGACGTGAAGCCCGCCTCTCATACATGTCTTGGCAAATAGAAATCCTGAGCGAGCGATACCTGCTCCAGCTTCTCCTCCAATCAAAATAGAAAGCTCGTTAATCTTCATACCTATTTCACCAATCATAAACACAATTAACCCTTAACCATAAAAAACATTTCTTTCCATCCATTGCAAGCCGATGCGAAGAGGAAGCTTCATAAAATAATTGCTTATCGCTCCTGTCCTAATTTTTCCTAAACAATTATGTGTGTAGAGTGTAGAACATGTAAAGCACAATGCCCAATGCGATAGATAAAATTGAGGATGAAAATGATGCAAACAGAGAAAAATGGACTATTTCTCTTATTTAACAAGTTTGTGTCTTCGCATATAACCCATCTATTTCGCATTCAAGAGAAGATTTTTGTTTTCCTTTTTAGGCACTCTTGTTTGAGAGGAGCCAGTTTGAAGGTTACTCCTGACAGAACTCTGGATTGTCTGGGTTTATACTGTCCTGAACCTATCTTTAGAACAAGAATTGAGTTAGATAACATGAAAACTGGAGAAATTCTGGAAGTTTTGGCCGATGATCCAGCGGCAGAGTCGGATATACGAAGCCTTGTAATACGTTTAGAACAAGAAATAATAAGCGTAAGCAAGGATGGAAACACAGTGCGGATATTAATTAAAAAGGTGAAATAACTAATCTGGAGGGAGAAAAAACACGTCTGAGAAAAAAATGATGTTATACGTTCAAACGAGCGGAGTTGACACACCAGAACGCACTTATGCACCATTCGTTTTAGCTACTACCGCAGCAATGATGGACATAGACGCAACTGTTTACTTTCTCATAAAGGGCGTTACGGTAGTCAAAAGAGGAGAAGCGGAAAAAATCAAACTAGGCAGCTTCCCATCTCTTAAAGAGGTAATGGATCAAGCGACAAAAACTGGGGTAAAATTACTTGTTTGCGAACAAAGCACGCAATTATTAGGGCTTTCCCGAGGAGACTTCATACCGGAAGCTAAAGTTGTCGGTGCTGCAACATTAAATGATTTAGTGCTTGATGCTGACGCAATTCTATGTTTCTAAGTGAATGAGCAATGTCAAAGGCGAAGCGTATCTACATGGATCATACGGCCGGGAGACCTGTCGATCCTCGTGTGATAGAGGCTATGTTGCCTTATATGAAATCACTCTATGGTAATCCTTCATCTATCCACTCCTTCGGTCAAGAAGCAAGTCTCATAACAAAAGACAATGAAAACAGCTACATCTTCTACTTCAGAACAAAAAGAAATCCGTAGCAAGAAAAGCTTTCACCAACGCAAAAACGCCTTTACAAGAATATTCCAGAAGAAGGCATAACAACTGAAAAACTTGCTGGTAAAATAGATATTTCCTTCCGGAGAACCTACAAGTATCTAAGAAAACTTAAAGGCAAAAAACTCGCTTTCAAACGGAAACGTCCAAAGACCTATACCCTAACAAAAGAAGGAACACAAATCGCAAAACTTCTTGAAAAAATGCACGTGTTACTCATAGAGTTTGCACAAGCCTCTGCAGAATTTACACCAAAACCTTTGGAAGTAATTCAACAAGTCCCGGTGTTGGACATACCTAAGAACAGAAGGGAGAAGCCCCTTCAAATTCTGGTTGAGTCTAACGTTTCACATAACATTTAATAGTTTCATGGCCATCATAAGTTTTATATAGGGCATATGAAGTATAATTCATATGAATAATTGCTCAGTTGAGGTTGTCCAGATGAAAAGTGATCTGAGTGAGACATGTCATCTGTTCTTTTCCACGCTTTCCAATCCAACACGATTGGGGATACTGGAACTCCTGAGAGAATCTTCAGGGAACGTTACGCAACTCGCTGAAGCCCTCAACCAAGAACAAAGCATGATTTCCCATAATTTAAAGCCACTAGTTAGATGCCGCTTTGTTTTCGCTGTGAGGAAAGGGAAAGAACGAGTATACTCTTTAAATAGAGAAACAATGGAGCCGCTATTCAAGATATTTGCCTACCATTCCGAAAAATATTGTCCAACAGGAGGAAAATGTCTAACTGACAGAGGTCTTCGAGAACAAAGGAAGAAAGACGCTTCGAGTCCATTACACTTCACTCATCATTAAGGGGTTGTGAAAGATGGTGGATAAGGAAGACTTGAAGAGTTTGTTTCGTGGCCTCAGATCGGAGGGAGATTCATCAAAAGTAAAAGGGCACTTATCGGAGGATTTGAGGTGAGGAGAGAAATATTCGTTTTGGCGGCTGTGTTGGCTGTCATATTAACGTCCATAGGTACCATATTTTTCTATACAGTTGAAAGAAAAGAGTCAACAGGAAGAGTAAACGACATTACTATGACAGCATACTATTGGGGCTTTGAACCATCTAGAATTAGTGTGGACGAGGGCGACAAGGTCAGGTTGGTCATCAACAACGTCAACAACATGATGCCTATGATGTCTACCATGTTTTCCTACCATGGTATTGAAATAGAAGGTTATGATATCGATCATGTTTTGCCAGTAGGAAGAACGGTGACCATCGAATTTGTTGCTAACAAGACCGGAACATTCCATTTTCATTGTTCTGTATATTGTGGTATGGGACATGAGAGTATGCACGGGGAATTGACGGTAAACGACTGATCAAGGAGGTGATGTGAGATGAAGTTGAAAGACAAACTGATTAAGTTGATTAAGAAACAGATAGGAATAGAGAAGCAAATCGGGAAAAGTGTTGAAAAACAGCTGGAAATGGTACATACTGCGGCGGCTAAGCTCTTACTAACAGAGATGAGGTATGATGCTAGAAAGCACGCATCAATTCTGCAAGGAATACTGAACGTGATCGCTGACTCGGATTCACCGCTCTGGGAAAGCGAAATCGACTCGTATGTAGATAAAGAAGTTGTCAAGAGAGAACTGCAGCGACATATAGATATCGAGCAGGATACACTGAATCTAGTCAAAGAAGAGATCAAACAAACGGATGATGAAGGAATTAAACTCTTACTTGGACACATTGCCGAAGACGAGGATAGACATCACAAATTGCTGAGAACGATAGTGAGCAACTCTTACAAAATCAAGTCATGATAAATGCGCGCAATGCCTTGGCGCAAGCTGTATCCCGCGTTGGGCACACACTCTTAAATGGAGTCGTAATCGTCGCAACCGTCTCAAAGCGTAGCAACACTTTTGAGACGTCACAGAAAGCAATTTAAACGCTTTAAGTTATAGAAAAACTTGAAGAACGATGAGCAGTCAACCGAACTTCATGTCAAAAGAGGAATAAAGATGAGCCCCAAGATTCTCATAATCTACGATTCTAGAACAGGTAGAACCGAGAAACTAGCTGAGATTGTTGCAGAAGGAGCAAGACGCGTCTCAGGGATCACTGTGGAATTGAAGAAAGCCGAGTCCGTAGCTCCAAAAGAAGTGATTAACGCCGACGGCTACGCATTTGGGTCACCATCACATTTCAGCATCATGTCGGGTAAAATGCTGACGCTCCTAACAGATCTCTATTTCATTCGGCAGAAGATGGCAGGTAAACCGATGGCAGTGTTCACCACAGGAACGGGCGGACAAGTAACGGCTCTCGAAAACGTTGAGCGAATAATTGGAGTCTTTAATCCGAGGTTCGTGAAGCCTGGAATAGCCATAGAAACTGTGCCTAAGCGAGCTAATCCATGGGAAGTCGATAAGGATCAGGCGGCAAAGCTTGGAGAAAAGCTTGCAAAGGCTGTGGTGAAGAAAGCATCTAAATAGGCTGAGAAGTGTTAAAGGAAAACTCATGCTTTCGATGGTTGCACCTTTGGTTTCTAGTGTTCGCTAGCTGCTTTTGGGTAGCCTTCATCTTCTAGTTGTATAGTCGTGTGGTCTATTCCAAACTCCTCTTTTAACATATTGATCAGTGTTGAGATCAACTTCTTTCTGTTTGTCCCTTTTTTCACCACCACATGACAGCTCATTAAACACATCTTAGTTGGGGTGATACACCACACGTGAAGATCATGAACTCCTCAAGTGAACAGGCATATTCTCCAGTGTAGTTTCCGATGGAAGTGAAGAAATAGAAGGCTTTATCCCTTTGAAGCTCAGTCATAACTCGACGCCCCACAGTTTGATAAATATATTTTAAATAATTTGATTTTAAGTTATAGGTTGAGGTTGGTATCTATGAAAAAACTGACTTTTATAACGATCGAAAGGCTTCTGGAGATGAATGCCAATGACGAGAAGTTTACGCTGGTTGATGTCTTGTCAGAAGAGAGCTATAAGGAGGGGCATATCCCAGGTGCTATTAGCATCCCGCTTGGGAATTTAGAGCCCTTGGCAGAACGCTACCTCGACAGGAAGGATACGATTGTGGTTTACTGCGGTAGTTATAGCTGTCAGAAAAGCACAAAGGCAACTAGAAAACTTCTGGAAATGGATTACGAAAACACCCTCGATTTCAAGGCGGGGAAGCGAGGGTGGCAGCATGCGGGTCTCGGATTGGAAAAATAAATCGAGTGAAACAGTGGCTCCAGAATATTGCTGACTATTTTAAAAATTAAGTCCATTGCTCACTGTATCCCAGTTGACGATGTTCCAGAAGGCCTCGATGCATGCATGCATTGGGTCGGTCAAGACCTTTTGCGCGCGCGCATGAAGCATTATACTGGCAAAGATCTAGAAAGATTGAAAAGAACGTGCGCAAGCACTATGATGTGAAAAAATCTGGTTGAAATGAATGTATGATATCATTATAATAGGAGCAGGTCCCGCAGGGTTGACAGCTGGAGCAAACACTGCCCTTCGAGGTCTAAAGAGCCTAATTCTAGAGAAGCAAGACACTGCTGGAGGGCTCCCAACAACGCTCTATCCTGACAAGATTATTAGAGACCACCCTGGTTTCCCCGTTGGCATACTTGGAAAAGAGCTTAGTAGAATGTTGACTATGCAGGCAAAAAACGCTGGCACAGAAATCAAGTGCGGTGAAGAAGCCTTAAAGATAGAGGCAAAAGAAAAAGGTCGAATAGAGGTCGAAACTGTTGGAGGTGGCTATGAGGCTAAGCGAGTCATTCTTTGCACCGGAATCTATGATATCCCTCGAAGACTGAAGAACTTGAAGGGGTACGCTGGTCCTAACCTTCACTATAAGGTTGAGACCCCAAAGGTCTTTAGAAAAAAGAGAGTGGTGATTGTGGGTGGAGGAGATCATGCATTTGACACAGCAGTTCACCTTGGCAACATTGCAGAGAGGATAACCATCCTTGACAACCATCAATATCCCAAGGCAAAGGAAAGCAGTGTCAAACGCGCAATAAAATCTGGGACTCAAGTTCTACACAATACGGAAATCTTGCGCGCATTCAAAGACAAACGACGCATCATCAACAGAATCCAAGTATCCAACAATCTCACTGGAGAAAAGAAAACCCTGAGTGTTGATGAACTTTTCATAGCCATAGGATTTGAACCCGTGAAACATTTCCTAGAGAGCAACGATTTCAAGCTCGATAAAGACGGTTCAGTGCAGGTTGACCGAACTCTACAGACAAACATCGAAGGCGTTTTTGCTGCTGGCGATTTGACTGGAGAGGTTAGGCTAATATCAACAGCCTGTGCTGAAGGCATAATTGCAGCAGTGCACGCATTTGAGGAAATTAGAAGACCTTACTGGATTCAATAGTGCGTGTGAGAGGCATGATTAATGACTCATCCAGGCGTTGAGTATCACTCTTCTTCTACGATTATAGCTTCAGTAGGACAAGAAGCCACGCAGGCCATACATAGAATGCAGTCGTCTTCTCTAACAGTAACAGATTTCTGAGTGTCGGGATGTTCAGCAATGTCTTGAAGTTCGAAGACATCTACAGGACAAACATCTACGCAGATGCCGTCGCCGTTGCATTTTGTCCAGTCTACTTTAACCTTGGGCATTTTATCTAACCCCAGCTTCGTCTTTATTCAACACACTAGATAATCAATATTTGAACATATGCATATGAAGCTTATGTGAAATGCGTGCTCTCGCTTCTATCGAGATGGTATAGGGTTTGCGTGCGCATGCATGTTTCATTGAGATTAAAAGCCTTAAAATGCATGCTGGCTTGGATTGATTATTATGAAAGAGGAAGATTTGATGAGGGACTTACTCACGAACCAAAAATTATGTCTATCCAATCTTTGATTTTATCTCGTACACATCTGACTTCTTCCAATATTTCGTCTTCAGTTCCCTTGAACGTAGATGGATCTTCAAAACCCTTATGAAGAACTTTTTCTCCTGGAAAGAATGGACATACTTCTTTTGCTTGGTCGCATACCGTTACCACATAGTCGAAACTCTTTCCACGAAACTCTTCGATACTCTTTGAACGATGTGTCGAAATATCAATCCCTATTTCCTGCATTACCTTAATAGCGTAAGGATTTACTCTGGTAGGTTCTAATCCTGCACTATAACCCTCGTACCTGTCTCCATGAAGCGCTTTTAGTAATCCCTCCGCCATTTGGGAACGGGCAGAATTATGTGTGCAAATGAATAGCACCTTCTTCAAAAGATCACCTGATTATTATGCATGCATGCAAAACATATAAAATTAGACCTGCGTGCGCAACAAACCGTTTTATTTCAGCTCAGCAGGCATGCATGCAGACAAATAGATCGTTGCGATTAACACCGGGCGAAGAAAATCGGATCTCAATGATCACCACCTTCTCAAGGTTTAGATGGCGTTTGAGACCTGCCAGCATCTGGTATGACCCCGACAACGGGAAACTTTTCGAGAACATCTCCACCGTGTGGAGCTTGCTCCAAGGCCTTTGTTAAGTCCACGCCAGCGGTGTGAAAAACCTGGTGGGTCCCATCCTTCCAAAGAAAACTAGCTGACACATCATACACCTTTCTCTTGTACACTATGTACACTGGATTTCCGTTTTTTCCATTGTATTGGACAAGCTCTTCCTCGGTGAACTCCTTCATGATCTAACCCTTCTAAATGTGCTGAAATGGGCCTTCTCAAGCAAACATGCTGTCTAGCAGCATCATGACGACAAATCCAGCTATCAAGCCGAAGGTCGCCTCTCTCTCAAAACCTCTTCGATGGCTTTCAGGAATCATTTCGTCGCTTATTACGAAGAGCATAGCACCTGCGGCAAAAGCAAGTGCCCAAGGCAGA
>Ga0209978_10000866_pt1 | contig 12010 bp, 9 predicted proteins | sample BentaG_FD_182805 | JGI IMG/M metagenome (GOLD analysis project Ga0209978, IMG submission 182805) | Deep subsurface microbial communities from South Atlantic Ocean to uncover new lineages of life (NeLLi) - Benguela_00093 metaG (SPAdes)... | ecosystem: Environmental > Aquatic > Marine > Oceanic >...
TGCCCCCCATAAAGAATCTCCGGAGGCGCCAACTATTGACAATGGGCACCTAGATACTTTGCTTGTTTTCCTCAACAGAAAAGCTGATACCTTGCGACCCTCAACAATACAGACAACGTGGCAGGAGATTGGTAAGCACATTTTGAGGTATTTGTGCATGGAGTATAACTCCTTTTAATTAAGTTAGCATTAGCAGGAGAGAAGTTCTAACGGTTAGCTCGAATGTTTTCAGCTCGCGCTTCCAACCTATCAGCTTCATCTTTCTTTCCCATCTTCCTGCACCGCTCTGCCATATTACGCAACACAAGGCCGACCCTGAAATGGTCTGGCCCAACGGTTTTCTCCAATATTCCCAGTGCCCTCCTGTAAAGGGGCCCAGATTGGGCATGGTTACCCTGACAATCATAAAGATATGCTAGGTTGTTCAAAGATATCGCCACATTAAGATGGTCTTCACCGAATGTATCTTCTGCAACTTTCAATGCTTCTTTAGCCATATCAGCCGCCTCTGAATATCGCCCTTGATCATAGAGCTCGAAAACCTGGCTATATAGATTTTCCAACAAGGCTTCTTGGGCTTGGCCTGCCATGGGTAATAAAATTAATAGCATCGCCATCCAGAAGACCTTCGAGAGTATTCTCATTTTTTGATTTCGCTTTCCTTTTCCTGGGTTTACAGACAACTAACGGTTGTGTTGGCAAACAGGGTTTACAACGACTCCTGAGGGCTCGCTTACCTCTGCAAATACCTATTACATGCCCACTTTGAAAGGTGAATTTGGTGCCATTAGAATTCCCGGTAGATTGAAGATATTTTCTATGGGTGAGGCCGATAGTCACAGGGCTAAACTTCCTGCTAGGACGAAATAATGGACAGTTTCATTCGAGGAAAGGGCGGTTTCAAGAGGTGATTAGATTTTACATTGCGAGAGATGAGACTTGCTCTAGGGGCTGCCTCAGCTCAAAATGACGTCGAGCTCAGGGAAATATCTGATATGAATTTATGCTCCCAACAGAATAGACAACCCCTGTTGGAAGCGAGAATTGCAGACTTTGAGACATTTTCGCATAGAGAAACCCCCATTGAGCTTAGAAGATTGAGCGAAAAATCCTTAATTGATCGAACGACAAAAGGTTTTTAAAGTCAAGTGAAATCGACCTTCATAATGCCTTTAGAATTGAAGGATTTTTGGCTCATGAAAAGCAGAATAAATTCACAAGATGTTGTGGTGCGTTCATTAGGGCAAGAGCTTTCTACTACTTGCCAAGGGTGAACTTCCCATAATCCTAAGATTACATATCGTAGCTGAAAGTTCAATATCAGGATTGAGCCTCGGCAGCGAAAAGATCTAGACGGAAACGCATACTTAAAGATAGACTCAGAGGAGCTTTTCCCGGGAGAAGATTGTAACCATTTCGTAACCACGACATCCAAAAACTACCTAACAAAACCTAACAAAAAACAAAGATTGAAAAAACCTGGAAACCCTGAATGGATAAGGGGAAAACCTCTATTGCTAAGGCTTTTCCCTTATTGTGAAATTGGCTCCAAAACGGACTGAAAATCCCTGTCTCGGCGGTTCGATTCCGTCTCTCGGCATCAGAACATGAGCAAACGGATCAGGTCTCAACTTTCAACAAGGTCTAACTTTTTGATGATCCCAGCAAAGGTTCTTGTGCAGGGGGAATATAGTATGTCCTCATTCAAAAATCGGGTTGTGCTGTCTCATCTGTCAGTTCTTTTAGATGGCACGTATCATTCATCACACAAAGGACAAACCGCTCAGGTGAGTACTCCATGATATTAATGCACCCGGTATCTTGCCTGATCTCCCAGAAATGTGCGGTACTGAGCCCCAAAAGCGCACACAAAAGGACCTTGTTTATGACCCGATGAGAGATAATGAGGACCGATCTGGTTGGATTCATTCTTACAATATCTGTTAAAGCACCAAAGGCTCGTTCTTTCACTACATCGAGCGTTTCTCCCTGAGGGAATTGTACCAACTCTGGCCTTTTTTCCCATTGTGCGTATTGATCAGTGTATCGCTTTTTTATCTCATGATGGGATACACCTTCCCACTCACCATAGTTGATATCAATGAATCCCTGAACAGGCACTACTTCAAGGTCAAAAAGTGTTGCGACTGGCTGAGCAGTCTCAACTGCACGGCTGAGTGGGCTTGTGTAAATGGCATCGATGTTTCGATCTTTCAGGGCCCCGGCTATGGCCCTTGCCTCCTTATATCCCCTTTCATTCAACGGGATATCTTTTCTTCCCCGGAATATGAGTTGGGTATTCCACTCTGTTTGTCCGTGCCTCACCAAATATATCTCTGTCATCCCTGCCTCACAAAACCTCATGCTCAGAATAGCGAAATCCAGCATGGCACGGCTCGTCACAAAATTCAAGGCCTTATTTAGCTTGACAAAATACGCTGCTCCTTCTACGTTTCTATTGAAATATCGTTACTATTCAGCCACCAAGGCACAAAGCCCGCCCTGGCGCAACTGCCTGAATATCATATGGGCCCTGAATTGTTTATCAGATGAATTCTATATATAAATTCATTGCAAGCCAGGTCTGGGCCAGGGACCCAAAGAGAGGATGAAGATAAATTAAATAACGGAGTTTTCTCATTAATTTTTATGTGCCACGCATTAATGCGCCTCAGGCGCATTAAAAAGCCTGTAACCGTTCACGGGCTCAGAGGTTCAGGGTTCAATAAAAATCTGAAAAGTCCTACGAGCAAGCCTAACGAAAGAAATGTAACCCTGAATCCCGATTTCATCGGGAAACCCTGAACCTATGAACACCTACGAATAATTCTATAATCTTGGTGTCTTGGTGTCTTGGTGTCTTTGTGGCAAGATACCTGAGTAATTACGAAATATCTATTGAAGAACTCAAAAAAACCTTTAATCTTGACCAAAAGGAGGATGTGGTATGCGTAAGGTGTCTACAGCGCTGATCAGTGTGACCGATAAAAGCGGTATTGTTGAGTTTGCACGATCTCTAGAGAAACTGGGGGTTGAAATTCTGTCAACGGGGGGTACAGCAAGAACACTGAGGGATGGAGGAATAAAGGTTTTGGATATATCTGAGTATACCGGCTTTCCTGAGATGATGGATGGCCGAGTTAAAACCCTTCACCCCAAGGTACATGGGGGACTGTTGGGAAGGAGAGATAACCAGGAAGACATTCAGATGATGGAAAAACACGGCATAAGGAGTATAGACCTGGTCGTTGTTAATCTATATCAATTTGAACTCACGGTTGCAAAGGAGGGATGCACCCTTGAAGAGGCTGTGCAAAATATCGATATAGGTGGTCCCTCCATGATCCGATCAGCAGCCAAGAATTTCAAGGATGTAACCATTATAACCGATCCATCAGATTATTCCAAGGTGTTACAGGAAATCTCAGAATCTGGCAGAACTACCTTGGAAACACGATTTGAACTGGCGAAAAAGGTCTTTAACCTTACCTGGCACTACGATAGGGCAATCAGTGACTATCTCGGAAAGGTAAGGGTGGGTTAAAGGTTCAGCTGCGGGAGATAAGCAGTCAACAGACTGTTGCCGAAATCCCTTTTCTCTTAGTCTAAAACGTTTTTTGACAAATCTAAGGCTCCCTCCAGGCGATGTCAAAACTCGCCTTTAGGGCTCAAACAGTTGACATCGCTTATCTTCCGCTTCGCCAAGATTTATTGGCAAAAAACGTTTTAATGACCGCTCAAAGGGATTTCCGTTTGGGCAACAGCCTGTCAACCTCAAGCCTGTTTCTTGTGGAGCGCTGATCCGCCTGAGACAGAGTGGTTGAATATTTTCTGGTTAGGAGACAGTGAGGCCAAACGAGGCTGTAGAGGGTATGGAACAAAATTCGAAAACAATCCAACCTGAGACGAAACGGTTTCGACTGGTAAAGTTTTTTGCTTATACCAGTTTCGTGATCCTTGGTGTTTCGACCTTCGTCCTCTCAATGGTCATTTCCCAGCGGGCTACTAAGGTTTTGATGGATACCTATGAAAATCATGCGCTGCTCATAGCAAATAATTTGAATCATCAGGTATTTCACTATTTCACCATCCCTGTGAGGTACCGATACGGGGCGATAAGCTTGAGACAAAAGGAACAATTCGATTTGATGGACAAGATCGTCAGGACCACGATTCACTCCTTTAACATAGAAAACGTCAATATGTATGATACCGAGAAGGGGCAAATTGCCTATAGCACTAATAGGGATTTGGTTGGATTAACTGGCAGAGGAGGCATGGGATACAAAATTGCCCTTAAGGGGGAGCACAGCTCCCGTTTGATATCCCGGGAAGATTCGATCTTTGGTACCTGGCTCCTTGATTTTGCAAAGGAAAAGAAGCTTAAAACTTTTATTCCCTTCAAGGCAGAACCCCCCTATTCTTATATAGGCATATTGGGTGTATTTGAATTAACCCAAGAGCTAACAGAAGAATATGAATCAATATTAAGATTCAGATATCTTATCTTTGGCGTATCTCTTGTGATTATGTTTCTCATATTTCTGGCCCTTCTGCTGGTGGTGAGAAAGGCTGAACGCACTCTCGCAAGAAGGGCTCGGGAACAGAAGCTGTTGGAGGATCAACTGAATCAAGCGGAGCGGTTGGCTGTTCTCGGTGAAATGGTTGCTGGCGTATCTCACGAGATAAAAAATCCTTTAGGCATAATCAGAAGTACAGCAGAATTGTTGGCTGAGAAATCCGAACACAGTCAGGTCCAGAATAAGTTATCGAATATTATCATTGAGGAATCAGGGCGCCTTAATGATATCGTAACTGACTTTCTTGACTTTGCCCGGCCCCAGGTGCCTAACCTGCAAGACTGCCATCTGGGCGAAGTTATTGAGAGAAACGTCACTTTTCTCCGGCCCGAACTAGATAAGAAGGGGGTCATAGTAAATAACGGCAACCTGAGTGGTAGGCCATATACTATCGAGGCAGACCCGGGGCTTCTCCACCAGGCATTCCTGAATATCTTTATCAACGCCATTCAGGCAATGGAGGATGGTGGGAATATCACTATTAACATCGAAGAAGAGAAAGACAATTACCGAGTTGAGATTCAAGACACAGGGATCGGAATCAGAGATGAAAACCTCAAAAAGATATTTAGCCCCTTTTTCACAACAAAGGACGAAGGAAGTGGTCTCGGCCTTTCAATTGTGAAGAATATTATCGAAGGACACAAAGGAAGGGTATGGATCGAGAGTAAGGAAGGTGTGGGCACAAAGGTATTTGTCTCCTTGCCCCGCAAACAATAGTGTAAAGGTACCTTCATATGGAAACAATCTTGATTGTAGATGACGAAAAGAACTACCTCGTTATCCTTGAAGCTCTGCTGGCTCCAGAGGGCTACGAGATAATTACAGAAGACAATGCCGTTAATGCACTCCGGTTAATCAGGGAGGCGGATTTGGATTTGGTGATTACCGACATGAGAATGCCCGGAATGAACGGGATGGAGCTTCTTGAAGAGGCTAAGAAGATAGACCCAGAACTCCCTGTTATCATGATGACTGCATACGGGACAATAGAGAAGGCCGTTGAGGCTATGAAAAAGCGGGCCTATGATTATATTACCAAGCCTTTCAGAAATGAGGAATTGAAGCTGACTGTCAAGAAAGCCCTTGAATTCTACCGACTCAAAAAGGAAAACAGGCTCCTCAGTGATGCACTATCAGATCGCTATAAGTATGGGAATATCATTGGTAAAAGCCAGCCTATGCTCAAGCTCTACGAAATGATTGGGAAAGTTGCTCCATCCAAAGCCTCTGTCATGATCACTGGCCCGTCCGGCACTGGTAAGGAACTCATCGCCAAGGCCATTCACTACAACAGCCCCAGGAAAAACAGGCCCTTTATCTCCATAAATTGCGGTGCGCTGACCGAAACCTTGTTAGAAAGCGAACTTTTCGGGCATGAGCGAGGCGCCTTTACCGGTGCTGTTGCCATGAAAAAGGGCCGATTTGAACTGGCTGATGGCGGCACCCTGTTTCTGGATGAAGTGGGTGAGATGTCACCTTCACTGCAGGTAAAGCTGCTCAGGGTATTGCAGGAGATGGAGTTTGAACGGGTGGGGGGCACCAAAACCATTAAGGTGGATGTCAGGATTCTGGCAGCGTCTAATCGCAGACTTAAGGAAGACGTAGACAAAGGCATCTTCAGGGAAGACCTCTTCTATCGCTTGAACGTAGTTCATATTGAGGTACCACCCTTAAAGGAGAGGGTCGAGGATATTCCCTTCCTTGTTGCCCACTTTGTGGAAAAATTCAGGTCGTCCAACAAGAAAAAAATAGAACTGGCTCCTGAGGTCTGGAAGGCCCTGTACAGCTACCCTTGGCCTGGAAACATCAGGGAACTGGAGAATACTATTGAACGAGCTATGGTGATGAGTTCAGATGAAAATATTACCTTGAAGGATCTCCCTGATTATGTGATAAGTGAGAAAGAGCAAGCCATAGACCTTGATAGAATTGTCCCACTTAACCTGGCTCTAGCCCAAGCCCTTGACCAGATAGAAGAAAAACTTATCTCAAGGGCCTTGAAGCATTCCAATAATATACAATCCAGGGCAGCTGAAACGCTTGGCATCACTCGGCATGCAATGCATTACAAGATGAAAAAATACGGTATGTTAAGTTAGCTGTTAAAAGATTTTAACAAAGAATATGTCTGTGATTCTAGGATGTTACACGCCTACTACCTCCGTCATGGAGTGAGTATGTTAAATAATTTTAACAGCTCCTAATGATGGAGATGAGGAAAAAAATTCGGAATTAATGAATACCTTAGTTATTTCAATCAGTTACATGATGCTCTCAAAAATTTACTATTCTGGCAAGGATATTGCATATTCTAAAGAACCAGAAAGTGACTCTTTTCTCCTAACAAGAAACCAACTGCCTTCGGGTGGTTGGTTTCTTTTTTAGTATCCGAGCTTCCTCAAAGAACGGGCGTCGCTGCTCCAATTCCTTTCTACCTTCACGAAGAGTTCCAGGTAGACTTTCACGGAAAACATCTTTTCTATCTCTACCCGTGCATCCCTTCCTATTTTCTTTATCAACGTTCCCTGTTTCCCGATAATAATCCCTTTCTGTGATGCCTTTTCCACACATATAACGGCCTGAACAAGGAGGAGGTCTCGTTTCTTATCTTCCTCTAAGTTTTCAACCACTACAGCGGAAGAATAGGGCAACTCCTCTCTTGTTGCATAGTATATTTTCTCCCGTATAATTTCAGCTATAAGAAAGGTCTCGGGCTTATCCGTGACCATATCGGGTGGAAAAAATTGAGGCCCAGGGGATAGTCTCTTTTTCAGTTCTTCGCCCAAGACTTCTACCCCATCACCATAAAGCGCCGAAAGCGGAATAATACAATCAAAACAGTCTAGTTTGCTATAGGACTCGATCATAGGGAGCAGATTCTCTTTTTTTATCAAATCTATCTTGTTTATGGCCAGGAGTGCGGGCTTTGGTATCTTTTTTACCAGTCTTACAATACTATTCAACTCATCCCTATGACTAGCCTCGTCTAATCCTGCCACAAGAAGAATAATATCAACCTCTTCCAGGGAAGCCTTAGCCGACCTCACCATGCTTTTATGGAGGAGAGATCTGGTTGGATGGATCCCGGGAGTGTCCATAAACACCATCTGAAACCCATCTCCATTATAAATCCCCAGTATCCTGTTTCTGGTAGTTTGGGGCTTGGGAGATGTGATCGCTATCTTTCGACCCAGAAACCTATTCAAGAGGGTAGATTTGCCACTGTTCGGTGGTCCAATTATAGCTATGAAACCTGATAAATAGGGGTCAGGCCTTGACATGTGACACAATCTCAGAAAGTCGTTGAATATGAAACCTTAGCATGAAATATAGTAGGCGTTCACAGGTTCAGAGTTCACCGTTCAGGGTTACCTTTCTTTCGTTGACCTTGCTCGTAAGCCAACAGGTACTTGACCTGCCCGCTCGTGCCTTGCAATGGCAGGCGGGTCGCTCTCGCTCAGGCGAGGCAGGCGGGCCTGCCCGCTCGTGCCTTAACACCGATTTGTTTCTTCAACCATGCCCTGAACAGCTCCAATAACCTGTTCTTTCCATATATTCTCAGGTCTCCCATGGCAGCCGCTGTTGCCGAAATCCCTTTTCTCTTATTCTAAAACGTTTTTTGACAAATCTAAGGCTCCCTCCAGGCGATGTCAAAACTCGCCTTTAGGCTCGGACAATTGACATCGCTTATCTTCCACTTCGCCAAGATTTGTTTGCAAAAGACGTTTTAATGACCGCTCAAAGGGATTTCTGTTTCGGCAACAGCCCCTCAAGACCTGACCTTGTTTACCAGGATGTGGGCCTGTCTGATAGGTTCGGGGATCCGATATAGTGAACATGTTTCAAGAACAAATTTTATGCACTCGCTTAATAATACCCCATATCCCGGAGAAACAAAGACAGGCTTGACCCCCTGCCTTGTCCTCACCACAGCCCCAAGAACCTTGTTCTGATAAGTGAGGCAGGCATAGTCGCCTCTCCGCTCCCCAACTGGATTGAATTCACCCACGAGCTTGGTCTTCGCACAACCAAGCGTAGGTTTATTGAGAAGAACCCCCAGATGGGAGGCAAGACCAAGGCCCCTAGGGTGTGCAATACCCTGCCCATCACAGAATATCAAATCTGGTTCTACCTTTAGCTTTCTGAGCACATCAAGTAAGGCAGGAATTTCTCTGAAACTTAGGAGGCCTGGGATGTAAGGAAAAGAAACCATTTTTTCGGACCATCTCTCTTCTGTCTTGGCCAAGTCGGGAAAATCAAGAACAACAGCTCCTGCCCAGACTGTATCAGCCCCTTTCGCATAGGAAACATCTAACCCGGCAATATAGTTGATCCTTTTACCCAGCCCCTTTAAAATAACCCTATCTTTTAGGCGCTCCTGGATCTCGACTGCCTCCTTATACGTTACATCCCAAGGGTGTAGATCCTTGATGTTCATTTCGCGGTCAGAAACCACGTCCTGGGGGCGTGGTCATGTTTCTGTTGCTATGCCGAGAACGGGTGTCCCAAATGCTGAAATCCGAAATCCTAATGTCGAAATCCGAAACAAATTGAAATCTCGAATGTTCAAATGATAAAAACAAACCCTCTACAGTGGAATCTGGAAAACGAGTGCTGCATAATGCGGTTTCGGTCATTTGGATTTTGGCCTGCCCCGTGAAATGCGAAGCATATTTCATTGGGGTCATTTGATATTGTTTCGAGATTCGGATTTCGTGCTTCGGATTTATACGCTCTACCAAGAAACGCCGCACGCACCCCCATGGAGTGCTTCCTCAAAGCCCCGTCCTTTAGGCCTGGATTATTTACTGACCGTGGTATTCTTGTGTGAGGAGATTAAATCTTCTCCAAGCTCGTATAGCCAAGGTGAAGGAGCTTGAGTCCCCTATCTTTAAAGACCACCTCTACCCTGTCTTCACTTAAAAACCTGGCTATTACCCCTGCACCAAAGGCGGGATGATTGATCCTATCCCCTTGTCTTAAGCCTGAGGAGTCTGTAGCAGACTGCTTTCCTGAGTTAATAGACATATGTGATGGTGACACTACGCTATCTGGAGCAAAATATGATGACCAAGCAGAACGATGTTCAATAACCTCTTGGGGGAGAGCCCTGACAAATGATGAAAGACCCCCCTGGTAATTGCCGCTCCACCCTTGAGGACTTTGCACCAAACCACGCCCTGGATAGACCAGAATCAGCTTATCTTTAGCCCGCGTAGATGCAACATACAAGAGCCTCAGCTCTTCCTCAAGGCTCGCCATATTCTTAAAAGATTTCGCAGGTGGAAAGCGTCCATCTACAAGCCAGATTACGAAAACCACTCCCCATTCGAGGCCTTTCGCTGAGTGTATGGTGGACAGGGTCAGATAATCCACCTTATCCAAAGGCCGAACATCCACTGGACTCACCGGAGGTTCAAGAGAGAGGTCATCTAAAAATGCCCTGATGCCTCTATATCGGGATGCCATAAAAACTAACTGCTCTAACTCCTGCTGCCTTCGTGGGAAATCGTCAAATTTCTCCTCTAAAAAGGGGTTGTAATACTCAACTGCCAATTCTACCGCTTTCTCAGGCCTGACCCGTGGTGCTGAAAGGCTTCCCATGAGTTTGGCCAGATTAGCGAGCCCTTCCTTTTCCTTGCTGCCCCCAGGCCATTCCTCTACCCTGGCTGGCAGCACATCCTCTTTTTTCATCCAGTCTATGATTGCGTGACTCTTTCCCGGACCAATATTTTTGAGTAACCGCAAGAGCCGGCCCCAACTCAGAACATCATCTCTGTTAATAATCACCCTGAGGTGAGCCAAAAGATCCTTGATATGGGCAGATTCCATAAACTTGAATCCACCGTATTTGGCAAAGGGGATGGCGCGCCGTGCCAGTTCAAGCTCTAGCTCAAAGGAATGATAGCCTGCCCTAAATAAAACGGCTATGTCCTTGAGTAGTCGCCCTTCCTCCACCAGGGACTCAATAGTCCTACACACATACACTGCCTGATCACGTTCCGTTCCCGTGTCAATCGCCAGAGGCACCTCATTACCCTCCCTCCTGGTAAAGAGGCACTTCGTGTACTTCTGGCTGGCCTGATCCATGAGGGCGTTGGTCATAGTGAGAATGGGCTGGGTGGATCTGTAGTTCTCTTCCAGTTTTATGATCCGTGCCTCTGGAAAGTTATGAGGGAACTCAAACATATTTCTAAAGTTGGCTCCTCTGAAAGAGTATATTGACTGAGAATCATCACCGACAACCATAACATTTTTATGGGTAGAACCGAGATAGCGGATGATATCTGCCTGAATGGCGTTGGTATCCTGGTATTCATCAACCATGACATATTTGTATCTCTTCGCCAAGGTAAGCCTGACATCATCATTTTCTTTCAAAAGGAGCCTCAAGAAAAGGATAAGATCATCATAATCCATAAGGTTGTTCTTACGTTTGTATTCATTGTAGAGCTGAAGCAGGTGCTCTATCTCTGGAACAATGGGGAAAAACTGGGAATATTCTGTCTCCATAATATCCGCTACAGAACTCTCTGTGTTTGCCGCTTTACTCAAAATATTAACAATAGTAGAACTCCTTGGTAATCTCATAGACCTCTTTTGTTCATCGAGTTCAGGAACGAGTGCACGACTTGCCTCCTCCATGTCCGACCTATCCATGATGGTGAAGGACGGACTGAACCCGACCCTTTGACCCTCCTCTCTTAACACACGCTGGGCAAGGGAATGGAATGTGCCACCAGAAACCTTTTTGCATCTCCTGTCTCCGAGCCCTGCTGCTCTCTCAAGCATTTCCTTGGCGGCCTTTCTGGTAAAGGTCAGAAGAAGTATCTCCTGGGGTTGCACACCTCTCTCTACCAACCAGGCAACCCTATAGACCAGGGTTCTGGTTTTTCCGCTCCCGGCCCCAGCGATGACCAGCAGCGGGCCGTCAGGGGCCGTAACTGCAGACAACTGGGTCTCATTTAGAACCTTCTCGTATTGTATGGTGTTTGACATAGTCTCCCTCGGGGCCTGACCTTAACAGGCTGTTACTGAAACGCAAATCCCTTTGAGCGGTCATTAAAACGTTTTTTGCCAATCCCGCTGGATAGCGGGACTGGAGTCCCGCCTATCTTTGGCGGGATCAAAAAACGTTTTAGACCAAGAGAAAAGGGATTTCGGCAACAGCCTGCCAAGACCTGATCGCACTCTTACCACAAAAGCGCTGAATATTCCAAACTTTAAACCCGGAACTGCACCGCCACGTCATAGTGAAACCTAACCTATTGATTTTTAAGCTTCTTGCAGGGTATGGGTATCTTTTTTTTGGATTATGCCCCACATAGTTTAGATGAGTGGGCGTTTCAAAATGGTTTATATAGATGGAGCCTATGATTCTAAGGCTTATGGCTCAATAAACCATTTTGAATCGACCCAGTAAGGGG
>Ga0209978_10000867_pt1 | contig 12010 bp, 11 predicted proteins | sample BentaG_FD_182805 | JGI IMG/M metagenome (GOLD analysis project Ga0209978, IMG submission 182805) | Deep subsurface microbial communities from South Atlantic Ocean to uncover new lineages of life (NeLLi) - Benguela_00093 metaG (SPAdes)... | ecosystem: Environmental > Aquatic > Marine > Oceanic >...
CCCGACTTTCCATTCATCGCTTAATTCACTATATTGAACCCCTTCGTCAAGCCAAAATTCAGCAAGACGGTCTTTATCAAATCGTATAGGGCTTTTCGGCAATCCCGTAAAAACCAAGGGCATGCATACATAATTCGCACTTGGTGGTAATAAGAACCCTGAAAGCTGGGCAGCGCGCGCATAGCGACGCGTCAGCTAGACTTCTTTGATGTTTATAATAAACTCAGCGTGGAGATTCTAGTTGTATTCGAAAAGCGCATTTGCTGGCACCAGTTGCTAGACTTTCGATAAGTTCGGCTTTGACTGGTCTCTTAGTAACTGTTCCAAACATATGTTCAAGCCAGCTGGTGAAACAGAAAGAACACCGGATAGGTGACATTTCAATAATTTCCTCAGATACTAGTGGGCATTCACATTTCGTTGGCTTAAATTCATAAATCACAGTGTTTTTCTCCTTCTCACATCGGGCACCTGGATGTTCGTTCATTATTGAAACAAAGGAATCTAGGTCATACGATGTTAGGTCCCAATTGTAAACTCCTGCAACAATTTTAGCACAGTTTGTGCCACATACCTTCAAGATTTTTTTGGCTGCTTCGTTACTCACTTGGTTTAAACCAGTTGCCATACTCCTTATCCATACTCTAAGAAATTCCTCATATTTTCCTGCTTCCTTCAATTGATTAGCAAGTTCAGGCGGGTAGGTTTTAAATTCCTTCTCGACCATTTCCCTCTACCGCCATGGTTCCTAATGGGTCTCACTATTATTGGTTTCCCTTTCCTTTACTGGATATTCTACGCGTGCATACAACACAGGGCAATCTTTTGCAGAGTCTAAAGTGTCCGTGCTGGGTGCATGTCTGGGGTTAGTACGCTTCGTCAAAAGAACTTAACACTATAATTACGTTAATGCGGGGGTCCCAGACTATGTGGGTACCCGCACGGACACGAACAACATCGAGAAGAAAATTCAAGGGCACAACATAGAAAACTATACCTGCTGGGTGTGGTTGCCTTGATGCATGCATGCGGACTTCGGGAGATATCTCCAGCGTAGTGCGGGTTCAACGCAAGTCTTAAGTGGGCTTGAGATATTTTGGGTTCAATATGAGCGTTTGGAAAGAAAGATTACGCAATGCCACAAAACTGATGGAGAGAAACGGCATTGACGTTCTAGTCCTATCTAGTGCTCACAACCTTCAATACCTGAGTGGAGTTACCGATCCCACTCTACATTCTTGTGGAACGATCGTCCTCCCAATTGACGGGAAACCAATAATGATTGTATTCTGGCTAGATATCGAAGTAGCTAGAAAACAATCCCAGATTCAGAATATCAATTATGTGAGCTGCCTCCCCCTCGACGTAAGAGAGCGTAAAGTGGCAGAGGTTTTGAGAGAGTTCAGTACTCCAGGGATCACAGTTGGCGTTGATGATCTCGATTTCAGCGAATTCGAAGTGCTGAAAAACACCTTTCCAAATGTAAAGTTCGTAGATGCGTCAGACATGTTAAACATGCTACGTTTTATCAAATCAGATGAAGAAATTAAGCTTATTCGGAAAGCCGCTGAAATCTCAGATTACGGAATGGAAGCGGCGGTTAGGGCGTTAAGAGTGGGGGCAACGGAAATCGAGGTCGCCGCCGAGGCAGAGTATGCGATGAAGAAAAGAGGATCCTGGGAATTAAAACATCCAACACTGGTCGCATCTGGCAAACGAACGTTGTTGATCCACCCCTTTGCGAGCGAAAAAAGAATAGAAAAAAATGATCTGGTAGTTATAGACCTCGGCGCCGTTTGTGGAGGCTATTGTTCCGACGTCTGCCGAACATGCATAGTAGGAACCCCCAATCAGACACAAGAAGATTTGTTCAAAGCTGTGCTGGAAGCTCAGTCATCAGCCTTCAGCGTGCTTAAGGAGGGCACAACGATTGGAACGGTTAACAAAGTTGTTCTTGGAGTATTCCAAAAAACCGGCTATGCAAAATACTTCCCATACCTTCTTGGTCACTTTATAGGCTTACAAGTTGAAGAAGAACCTATGATCATGCCTAAAAACGCGGATGTCAAGTTCAAATCCAACACTGTTGTTTCGCTCTTTCAGAGCTCAGTGTTTATGCCGAGCGCCGGTGGAGTTCGAATGGAAGACATGGCTTTGATCACAAAGACTAAATCGGAAATCCTAACGCGCTATCCAAGAAAATTCATCAAGGTATGAGATAGGTCAGAGCCGGCGCGTGCGCACTATGCATGGTAGTAGACTTTCATTCTAAATGTTCCTTCGAAGGGGGTTCCGTCATAGAGTTGGCCTGTTATTGCAATGGGGATCATCACCCATGCATGCAATGCTTCTGTCAATTGGATTGCTGCGATGGTGCCCGTCATGAGTAGTGAAAGCGTAAGTAAGGAACCAATTATACGCTTGCTCATTTTCATGTGTTACTCACATCCTTTTTGTGTTAGAATCTGAGCCGGAGCTTTCCGTGTCTTCTTCATATAACGATCTCCCTAAATTCTCTCTCACTCTACAACCATGCATGGCTACTAATTGGCTTTTGAACAATGTGTAAGTTTCTTCTAGTAACGTGCCCCACATTAACAGCGTGCGAAAAAAAGGAATTTCCGGGAGATATGCGCGTACACATTCTGCTAGATGAAAAACTTCAAGAAAGTGTCATATATACTTGGATACAAATCCCTTTATGAAATGGCGGTATGAAAAGATGATAACAGTTGATCGTAGCAAGATAAGGAAGTTAATGGAGCGTGAGGAAAAGAATTTTGTTGAAACACATCCAAAGTCAAAGGCAATTTTTGAGAGGGCAAAATCGTCGCTTCTGGTCGGCGTGCCTATGAACTGGATGATTAGATGGGCTGGACCATATCCAATTTTTCTGAAGGAAGCGAAAGGAGCGTACGTGACTGACGTTGACGAACACCGATACCTCGACTTATGTCTTGGAGACACAGGCGCGATGTTTGGCCACTCCCCTGAACCGGTCGTCGATGCGGTGATTCGTCAGTTGCGACGGGGGATCACCATGATGCTGCCAACTGAGGATTCAATATGGGTAGGAGAGGAATTAGAGCGTCGCTTCGGCTTACCATACTGGCAGTTTGCCCTGACGGCCACAGATGCTAACAGATTCTCGATCAGAATTGCCCGCGATATAACCAAGAGAAAAAAAATCCTAGTGTTCAACGGCTGTTACCATGGCAGCGTAGATGAAGCGCTGATCAGCCTTAAGAATGGAATAGTGATCCCCATAGAGGGAAACATCGGACCTCCTGTAGATCCAGCAATCACAACTAGAGCCGTTGAATTCAATGATCTCGATGCACTAGAGGCTGCGTTGGCACATAAAGACGTGGCATGCGTACTTTGTGAGCCAGCTATGACAAATTGTGGCATAATTCTTCCAGAGCCCGGCTATCATGATGCGCTGCGGGACTTAACTCAGCGCTTCGGAACCCTCCTCATAATTGATGAGACGCACACTATTTGCTGTGGTCCAGGAGGTTACACAGCAGTTTATGACCTAAAACCAGATGTCGTCACACTGGGAAAGCCGCTCGGAGGGGGCATCCCAGTTGCAGCCTACGGTGTGAGCCAAGAAGTTGCTGACAGAGCCCTGGCAAAGATAAAGGCTGACTCTACTGACGAAAGCGGTGTTGGAGGAACCCTGTCGGGCAATGCCCTGTCAGTTGCCGCAATGAGAGCTACGCTAGAGCACGTAATCACCAAAGAGGCCTTCGAACAAATGGTCCCGCTAGCTAACCGCCTTGCCAAAGGCATTGAGGAGATAATCAAAGCCAAAAAATTGCCATGGCATGTAGTGCGCTTAGGGGCAAGGGTGGAGTACGGCTTTGGTGCAACACCGCCGAAGAATGGCAGAGAATCTGAGGATATAGAGGATCTAGAGTTGGACAAGCTGATTCACCTCTACGCATTGAACCGTGGAATTCTATTGACGCCGTTCCACAATATGATGTTGATCTCGCCGTACATCACTGTGAAGGACGTGGATCTCCATACAAACGTCTTCCGCGAGTGCGTAGAAGAACTTGCATGCATGCATGATAAACCAGTCTGTCTATGAACAAAACGTTGCTGCGGATGCATGCATCGCTACGCTTATTTATCTTGAATTGTGTTATTCAAGCCTAGTGGGTTTCCTCATTATGAAAATAGATGTGGAGTTAAAAAACGTAACCAAGAAATTTGGAGACGTTGTTGCAGTTGACGACGTTTCCTTATGGGTAGGAAAGGGTGAATTCTTTTCTCTCTTGGGACCTTCAGGATGCGGAAAAACTACTATGCTTAGAATGATTGCGGGGTTCGAGAAGCCAACTGGAGGAGAAGTGTATATTGGAGGAGAACTGATGACCGATGTACCTCCCTTCAAGAGACCCACCAATCTTGTATTTCAACACTTAGCTTTATTCCCTCACTTGAATGTTTATGATAACATATCATTTGGCTTGAAAATGAAGAAGTTACCTAAAGATGAGATTCAAAGAAAAGTTAAAAAAATGCTGAAACTCGTAAGACTTCTAGGTTATGAAAAGAGGAAGATTAAAGAGTTAAGTGGTGGTGAACAGCAGAGAATTGCTATCGTGAGAGCATTAGTAAATGAGCCCACAGTGTTGCTTTTAGACGAGCCTTTAGGCCCCTTAGACTTAAAACTTAGAGAGGAAATGGTTGTTGAGCTGAAGAGGATTCAGCGTGAGGTTGGCACCACCTTCATTTACGTCACCCATGACCAAGGAGAAGCCCTCACGATGTCTGACAGAATAGCGGTTATGAAGGATGGGAGAGTCCTGCAGATCGGAACACCAATGAAGATTTATGAAAGACCCAAATCCCGGTTTACAGCCGATTTCATTGGGCGAAGCAACCTGTTTGAGGGAAGTTATGCGAACGGTGTAGTTGAAGTTGATGGTCTAGGGAGAATCATTGTTGAACCCGAACCTCAAGTCTCCGACAAACGCTCAGTTCTGATCTGCGCCAAGCCAGAGAAAATCTCCATCGGAAGAAAGTTAAAAGGCTTAGACAACATATTTGCCGGGGAAGTTAAGGAAACCTATTACCAAGGTCGGGTCACTACTTACAGAGTTTTATTGGAGAATGACTCTTTGATTACGGCTGTAGCACTAAGCTCTGGCGTGAAGGATATCTTTAGGTCTGGAGAGAAAGTGAAGGTTGGTTGGAATAAAAGGGACGCTAACATGATAATATAAACCATTGAGGGAAACTAGAATTGAAAGACGACACCACCATAAGGGAGAGGTGCTAAGCATTTTCAGAAAAATGAAAAAACTGGGATATTACTGGCGATTATTCCCCGCGGTCTTCTGGCTTGGGGTTTTTCTCGTCTTGCCTTTATCCGTGATGCTTATCTACAGCTTTTGGACCATGGTTCGTTTTGAACTGATTCCGACGTGGACCCTCCGGAATTACTTGGATATTTTCGTAAGGGCAGAAGGTCTATACTTCAAGTTGCTTCTTAAATCGCTTGGGATGTCTGCAGCGGTGACGCTGGGGGCGATAGCCCTGGCATATCCAGCGGCTTATTACATCTCCACGCGTGGGGGGAAATACAAATACGTGTTGCTTAACTTGATCATGACGCCTTACCTGGTTTCCGGGGTCATTCTAATATTCGGGTGGAAGATGGTCATAGGGTACACCGGTCTAGTGAATACCCTGCTTATGAGTGTTGGATTGATTTCGGAGCCTATGAGATTGTGGGGTAATTGGATGACAGTCATATTTGTGTTGATCGTCATTTGGGCGCCGTGGCTGGTTCTCCCCATCTTCGTTTCGCTGGAGAAGATAGACAGAACCCTCCTGGAGGCCGGGGCGGATCTGGGAGCGAGTCCCTCGGAAAACTTCAAGAAGATAACTCTACCTTTGAGCATGCCGGGGCTCCTCGTAGCAACTTTTTTCGTGTTGATCCCCACCTACGGTGAATTCATAGTGCCCATCCTCGCGGGTGGGACCTCGGGGGCCATGATTGGTTCGGCGATCGAGGCTACTTTTAAGAGAATGCATAACTGGCCTTTTGGCTCAGCGATGTCCTTCCTCTTGCTGATAATAGCGTTAATCACCTCCTTAGTTCTGATGCGTAAAGCAGGTTTAAGAACCCTCATGGAGAGCTTGTAAAATGCTTCGGGGGAAGAGAATCTCAATCTATTTCTACCTGTTCATGCTAGTTATTTATCTTCCCCTTCTATCCTTACTTGCGTTCTCCTTCAACAATTCGTTATCAGCAGGTTTCCCATGGAGGGGGTTCACTTTGAGGTGGTGGGAAAAGTTCTTCTCCGATCCGGTTGCTCTCACCACTGTTAAAAATTCTTTCGTAGTCGCGGTTACCGTAGCAGTGGTGGCTACTTTGATGGGTCTCGGGGTGGCCTTCGCTCTTGTTCGCCGTGTGTTCCGAGGTCAGAATGTTTTGTTGTCTTCACTGTTGGTGCCAATAGCCGTTCCCTATTTATTAATTGGAACTAGTTTATTCATAAACCTTCGAGTTGCACTTGATCTAGAGCTTTCTCTATTCACCCTCGCGATCGGGCACATCCTTGTAGCCTTACCTTATTCCAGTTTGGTGCTCATGGCGAGGCTGATCGGGTTTGATCGATCCTTAGAAGAGGCTGCCCAAGATTTGGGAGCGACCGGGTTCACAACTTTTAGAAAAATCACTTTCCCCCTCATCAAGCCTGGGATCTTCGTTTCGATGTTCTTGACGTTTATCATTTCTTTGGAGGATGCCGTTATCGCCATCTTCTTAGTAGGAGGTGACCAAACGGTTCCGATGTTTGTGTGGGGTCGACTTAGGCGCTGGGAAGGGTTACCCATGGCGATGGCCCTCTCAAGTTTCATGGTCGTCATCGCGTTGGCGTTCGCGTGCTTTTTCCTCATCAGAGCCATTAGGCCCCGCCTACCTAGGCCTTCCCCGCTCTAGTGACTCCAGATCGGCAAACCAAGAGAGTTGGTTTGTGTTTTTCCGACTCAAAAAGGTGTCTCATCTATAGTTCTGGAACATGTTTCAGATTCTTCACAGAGTTCAGCGAATCGATCAATCAATGGAGAATCATCGATTGCCCTGATCTGGTGAACCGATAGTTTGCCGCTGCTGTCAATAGCATTGCATGCATGGTGCTGGTGAATACAAATCTACTGTTTTCACAGTTGGAACTCGAGCCAGAACTCTTCCCATTTGTCTATCACGTCAGTGGGAGGTTCTATCCAATAAGCGCTTTCTTCAGCGAAGAAGACCGGATCGTCGAGACGCATTTCCTCGATGATTGGTATGAATTCGGGCCAGTCCTCGCGGACTATTTCGTAGGCATATCTATTGGGGGCTCCGGTGTACCACTCCATGATTTTATTGGCCTGGGCCTCCCTAGCTACAGCCGCATTGATGAAAGCGTGAGCCACCGCGTAGAGTTCCGGATCCCTTTCCTTGAGACCCTTATTTATAGTGTAACCCGATCCCCATGAAAGCATGGGAGAAAAGAACGAGAATCCGACGTCAAGGTCGTCACCCGTGCCGAACTCCCCATCCAGCCCAGCTTTTACACTGGCGTACATATCGCACCACCCAATAACCGCCGCGCATTCGCCTGAAATCAATGCCGAGTAAGCTGATTCGACGCCTACGTAGAACTGGTCTATTTTGGGTTTGAACCCCTCCAGCGTATCCGTAACCATCTCGAACTCCGTCTCATTCAAGGTCCAATCTATCATGTCCTCGACGGTTAAGTCGAATCCTGCGTGGCTGGCCGCCAAATCCATAATCTCGATTACAGAATCGTACATCCAAATCTGTCCCTCCAGTTCGGGTATGTCTGAAAACAAAATGGCGGTGTCGTCCCAAAGCGCCTCTGAAATTCCCAAGTCCTGAAACATGTCAATCCTGTATGTGAGCGACGTAAACCCAAATTCAAATGGGACCGTATAGAGTTCGCCATCCTCATAGAATGCGTCGAAAGATTCCCATAGGGGGAAAAATTCAGCCATAAGCGGCACCATCGTGGGGTCCAAAGGCTCGATCAAACCATAGTCGTGCAATTTGAATTGACCTCCACAAACCTCTATAACATCCGCGTAATCCGGATCCAAAATCAATTTTGAAAGGGCATCGGGCTCATCCTCAAAATAAAGCCATTCAATCTCCACATTTGGATAGATTTTGTTAAATCCCCATGGGCCTTCGTTCCACCACATCTCTTCCTCACGGCCGAGCCCTGTCCAAGTGAAGACGCGGAGCGTACCCGTGTAGTTAGATAATGGCATCTCTGGGAAGGGATACGCGCGCGCGTTGAGCGCCTCTTCGTACTCTTCTGGCGAAACAAAACCCGGCGGAGTGACCTCTACTGGCGGTTTCGCCACCCAACCAATACCGACTCCAACCAACAAGAATATGATTGCAGCTACAATTAAGTACAGCTTCCATGATTTAGAAAGAGACATTATGAATTGACCTCCACAAACCTTAGCCCAACGTTTTTGCATTTAATACTTAAAAGTATTTCGGCTCAGCGCATGCATGCGTGCCTGTAGCGGAAATATTTCTAATCATCTTTCGGTCGATAGTTTCAGACTTCATTCTTCAGTAAAATAGAACGCTCTTAACGGCACCGTTAGAGGGTCCAATCGTTCCCCGTTTTATAATCATCCTTTTCTTTACGCGCGCGCAGTGCAGAAATATTATTAATTGATAGTCCACTATCCTATGTTCTAAAGGTGGTTGGCATGCAAGAAAAGCAAGCCGTTCTTTCCGAACTGGAGAACGCAGTAAAGAATTTTGACAGAGAAGCCGCTGTAGAAGCCGCTAAAAAGGCATTGAAGATTGGTATGAACCCTATCGAAGCCATTGAGAAAGGGTTAACGAAAGGACTGCGAGAGGTTGGAGACCTCTTCGGAAAAGGCGAGCTATTCATACCCCACCTTGTCGCCGCTGCTGAAGCCATGTCATCAGCCATAAAGGTTCTCGAACCAGAGATTTTAGCCAGAAAAGCCAAAAGAAAAGTATTAGGCAGAGTCGTTATCGGCACCGTCGCTGGAGACATACATGACATAGGGAAAAACCTTGTCTCTTGCCTACTGACCGCCGCAGGCTTTGAGGTTCACGATGTGGGGAAAGACGCCCCAGCGGAAAAGTTCATTGAGAAGGCGAAGGAAGTGGAAGCCAACGTGATCGGAGCATCAACCCTTATGACCGTTACCGCACCAGCACAAAAGGAACTAGCCGACGCCATAGCGAAATCCGGCTTAAAGGCAAAATTGGTTTACATTGTCGGAGGGGCAGCGGTGACGCCGCAATGGGCCGAAGAGATAGGAGCTGTCTATGCGCCAGACGCTAACTCTGCAGTTAAAGTGATTAAAAGCTTACTTGAAGCAAGGAAATTAGGTGACTGGTGATGGTAGGTCTAAGAAAGCTAAAGCCAATGGAAGTTTTGGACAAGGACGACCTGACCAATATTCACTTAAACTCGCTGGAACTTCTGGAGAAGATGGGAGTTAAAGTATTCAGCAAGGAAGCCTTAACCATCCTAGAAGAGTCAGGGGCAGACGTTGATCACAAAAAACAAATGGCTTGGATACCACCGTACTTGGTCGAGGAAGCTCTTAGAAAAGCACCAAAATCCTTCAAACTATGCGCTAGGAACCCGAAGAATGACGTAAAACTAGACGGCAGCCACATAAGTTGCTCCACGGATGGAACCGGCCTGTCAACGATCGACTTGGAAACGGGCGAGAGGAGACCCTCAACTAAAGATGACGTAGCTAAGAGCGCACTTATAATTGACGCGTTGAAAGGTGCCGACCTCTACTACCCCACGGTAACCCCCCTAGACTTTCCAAAGCACGCGCATGTCCTGCACGAATATGACGCCGCGTTAGATAATACACAGAAACACTTCATAAGCGGGGCTACTTATCTTCCGGAGGAAGCGAATTACCTGATAAAGATGGCGGCGGCTGTCGCTGGAGGACTCAAAGAGTTAAGGGAGAGACCTATCATATCCGCCGTGGCCTGCATGATGTCACCCCTAATTCTGCCCCTAGGCGAGACAGATGCCGCGCTAGAGTTTTCTAAGCAAGGCATCCCAGTGGTTGCGATGACCATGCCCTTAACCGGAGCCACGGGACCTATCACCCTCGCAGGCTCAGTGCTGATAGGAAACGCACAGATTTTGGGCATAAACACCGTGATTCAAATGAAGTATCCAGGGGCTCCAGTGATTTACAGCTCTTATCCCCTGTCCATGGAGGTGAGAACGGGTGCTTTCGCAGTTTCTTTCCCAGAGGCTACCATGGTAGCCGTGGGTCACATCCAGATGGCTAGGCACTACGGACTGCCGAGTCTCGGTGGCGGAACCATAGGCTCTGCAAAAATACCAGATGAGCAAGCCGCATACGAAAAAGCTTTGTGCGGCCTTATGTGCATGCTAGCCGGCGGGGACATATGTGGAACGATAGGGTTGCTTGAAAATTACACCGTCTTATCCTATGAGCAGCTCTTAATTGACTACGAGATGTACGATATGATGTTGAGACTCGTTCAGGGGATAGACGTAAACGAGGATACGCTAGCTCTCGACACGATCTACAAAGTGGGACCGGAAGGACATTTTCTGGCGGAGAAGCATACGTTGGACCATACAAAAGACGTTTGGATACCTATGCTAGCAGACCCAGCGCCATATGGAACCTGGAAGGATAAGGGAGCAAAATCGGTGGTCGATGTCGCAAAGGAGAAGGCAAAGGAGATACTAGCAACCCATAGGCCAACTCTTCTAGACAGAGACGTGAAAAAGAGGCTCGCTGAAATCATCAAGGAAGGAGAAAAGGGGATCCCACATTAGCCCCTTTAGCTTGCGCGCGCATCTTGCGTGTCCTGCATGCATGCATGGGCGGCTTACTTATTCAACAACTTGACTATCTTAGCGTATTCTATATTTGCTCCGCTTTCGCATTTTCTACAGCTCTTCTAGTTCTCTTTGGGTTTCAAGAGACGTCCAAGGTTCATAACAGAACAGATGAGAGTTCAGGGAAAGTCCAGCCCAAATTTAGACAAGTGGCAAAAAAGAACTTCACTATTGCATATTTCCATACGGCATTATCCGCTATTTTTTTTGGAGTGATCGTTTCTCAATTCGTTCTGCACGCTGGTGAAATATTCGGACGAGAATACTTAGTCGGCTTTCTCTTAACCAGTTACTACATCGCAGAGACTTTCATCCAGCCTCCCGCTGGCAGATTGTCGGACACATTCGGTCGACATCGCACAACTTTGCTAGCGTTTATCGCGTGTACACTGGGTTTTTTGCTATTGATCTTCACCTCTTCATTGATCTCCTTCTTAATTGCAATTATGGTCATAGGTGGAAGTATCGGCGGACTATATGTATCGCTGACTGCTTTTCTTATGGATCTAGCCTCAAGCTCTCAACGAGGTTTGATAGCAGGTATGCAAAACATTGCATGGGGAATAGGTTATTTTTTAGGTCCAATAATCGGAGGCGTGGCAGCTGCTTACTCATTTAGTGCCACGTATATGTTGTGCATAATCGCATCAGCAATAGGAGGTGCATTAACTTTACTCTATGATTCGTGGGCGACAAACAAAAAGATGAAGAAGACTGGTGTACTGGCGCGCAGCAGCTGATAGAGGCTGGCTTCGAATACGTCACTGATGTGGAAAACGTCAAACTCTTCAGAAAACCAAAATAGGGTCGGGGATCCAAATGTGGCGACGCGGGTCGGACTTGAACAAGCAACCAGTGGAGATATCACCCGATTCCTGTAAACTCACCGTTTATAGATATTCTACGCATGCACTATTCATATAAAGAGGCAACGCCTTATTTTGAGAATTCAAGGTTGGAAATATCATGAAAATATGTGTAATCGGAGCTGGAGCTCAAGGATCAGTCATAGCCAAGATTCTCGCAGAAGATTCCGAAATTGACAAGGTTGTTTTAGCAGACATAAACACACA
>Ga0209978_10000868_pt1 | contig 11999 bp, 13 predicted proteins | sample BentaG_FD_182805 | JGI IMG/M metagenome (GOLD analysis project Ga0209978, IMG submission 182805) | Deep subsurface microbial communities from South Atlantic Ocean to uncover new lineages of life (NeLLi) - Benguela_00093 metaG (SPAdes)... | ecosystem: Environmental > Aquatic > Marine > Oceanic >...
GATGCGGAGCCTTCGGCGTGGCCTTCGTCTGCGGATGCGGAGCACCTTGTCTCCCCGCAGTAATGGTGTTAGTTCTTCAGCCTTTTCCTTGTCTTCCATTTCCGATGCCTCCCTTTCCTCACTTGACTTTATTGATTGCAATGTAGTATTTTATGCGCATTTTTGTTGGCTGTCAACTGTTGAGGGTCTTGACAAATGGCATATTACTGGCTATAATATATGACATCTGGCATTAAAAGTGCATCAGGACTATGATAATAAAGACAAGGGTTTTTGAGCTGTACAATGGTAACTACCGGAATTTATCTGAGTTAGCTCAGGCTATGGAATTGTCGGTAAGCCAGGTTTACCGGGTGCGTGAAGGCAAGCGCAGTATCAATCAAAAATTCATTGTCGGGGCAAAAAAAGCCTTTCCCAATTATAGACTTGATGAACTTTTCTATTTGGACTCTAATCCGGGATTCGGCAACCCGACAGGGACAGTTGTCACCGAGCGTTATAATCACATTGTTTAACAATATAATGGATTAGATTTATCAGGGGTGTAGAGACAGATCGTATCGGAAGGGGAGGACAGCGGCCTCAGAGAACTTTATCCAGATTTAAAGCTGGGTTTCTTCTGGCTCAATCTTGTATAGATTATCCGTACTTTCTAGGTGGTCAAGGTAAAGGACTCCGTTTATGTGGTCTATCTCGTGCTCTAGGGCTTGAGCCAGAAGTCCCTCTGCCTTAATTCGTATTTCCTTCCCGTTTTGGTCACGCCCTTTAACGGTAACTGATTCGGCACGCTTGACCTGCCCAAAATAACCGGGAACACTGAGACAGCCCTCGTTTATCAGGCGTTCACCCCTCCTCCTCACTATCTTAGGATTGACTATAGCTATATCTTCTGCCTCAGGTAGGCCAATAACAATTACTCGCAGGGAAACACCTACCTGTGGCGCGGCTAATCCCACCCGCTCGGGAACAGAGTGCATGGTCTCAATCATATCGCTTATCAGCTTCCTAATTGAGCCATCAATAGCCCTGACCCGTTTTGTCTTCTGCTTCAGTATGGGGTCGGGGAAAAGGCGAATGGAAAGAACTGCCATATTAATCCACCAAATTTATTGCCTGCACAAAATTATAGCTGAAATGAAGCTAAATTGTAAAGTCTCAACTTGGGGGAAATTGTTTAGCAACCTATCCCCCTGACCCCCTTCCCTTAATTAAGATATTTGGTGACCTCACCCCTCGAAGAGTCTTCGAGGGGATGGGGTTACCCAAATAAAAATCTAAAGGGGGTGAGGTAAGTAAACTTTAAAGCAAACTCACCGGGTCAATGTCTATTGTCCAGCCTTGAGGGAAGGGGATTGGTGATAGGAAAGCAGGGAGCTCAGCGCCGCGAAGTATAAGCTGCCAGCGAAACCTACCCCGTAGCCGGTGAATGAATGCCGGGGCTGGACCAATTATACCGAGGTTATCTATTCCCTTGGCGTCTCTTTCGGCAATAAGCCGATCCCTCATTCTTTCGGCTTCTCCCTGACAACGAGCATCGTTGGTATGGTTATAAACAAGCAACGCTAATCGACTAAAAGGCGGATTATGAAGCTGGCGTCGGTAGGCAATTTCCTTCTCGTAGAAAGAGGCGAAATCATGTTTGGCGGCGGCTTGGATGGCATAGTGCTCAGGAGAGAAGGTTTGGATGATAACTTGTCCCCCTAGAGTGCCGCGCCCCGCCCTCCCCGCCACCTGGCTCAGGAGCTGAAAAGTCCTCTCACCGGCGCGGAAGTCGGGCAGGTTTAAACTGGTATCAGCACTGACCACCCCCACCAGCGTAACCGAGGGTAAGTCCAATCCCTTGGCAACCATTTGCGTTCCAATGAGAATATCAGCCTTGCCGGCACGGAATTTACCTAGTATTTCTCCATGCGAGTCCTTGCCTCTGGTAATATCACTATCCCAGCGCAGTAGCCGGGCTTGGGGGAAAGTGTAAGTTGATTCTTGCTCCAGCTTCTGGGTGCCAATGCCTAAAAATTTCATCTGACGGCTCAAGCACTGGGGACAGGTCTGAGGCACCGGAGTTTTGTAATTACACTGATGGCAGACTAAGACATCCTCAGCAAAGTGGTGGGTAAGGGTAACCTCACAGCGCTTACAGCGAAGCACAAAGCCACAACGTCGGCATTGAATGAAGGTAGCCCCTCCCCTCCGGTTAAGGAAAAGAATAACCTGCTCCCCGCCAGACACAGCCTTGGTCACAGCCTGGGATAAGGAACGACTGAAAATGCTCCTGTATCCAGCCTTAAGCTCATCTCTTATATCCACTACCTCAACCTGGGGTAGGGGGGAGCTCTCAACGGGGACAACTCGCTCCGGCAGCTGAAGCAAATGATAGTCTCCTCCTTGTGCGTGATAAAAGGTCTCTACATCAGGGGTAGCACTGCCCAGGATGACTACCGCCCCGGTTAACTCCGCCAGCTTTATTGCCGCATCACGGGCGTGGTAGCGGGGTAACGTATCCTGTTTATATGTCCATTCGTGTTCCTCATCAATAACAATAAGCCCTAACTCAGGTTGAGGGGCGAAGAGAGCACTTCTGGGACCGATGACAACATCAAATTCACCACTTCTGATTCGGTGCCACTCATCGAATTGCTCCCCAGGCGAGAGCTTACTGTGCAGGACGGCTACCTTACGGGGAAAACGCGAGGCAAATCGCTCTATAGTTTGGGGGGTGAGGGCAATTTCAGGGACTAGGACAATGCCTCGCTTGCCCAGCTTTACTGTCTTTGTCAGCGCCTGCAGGTAGACCTCTGTCTTGCCACTCCCGGTAACCCCGTGTAGCAGAAAAACATCCGGATGCCCTTTTGTTTTGTGTGTCAGGCTTTCTTTGATAGATTTTAAGGCTAGTTCCTGAGCCGCAGTAAGTTTTGGTGGGGAAGTTGGAGTGATATCCCGGTAGGAAATCGGCTCGCGTTTTACTTCAATCTGCTCAATACAGGCTAAATCTCTGCTTATCAGAGATTTAACTACTGACGCTGAGCAATTAGTAGCCTTTTTAACCTCAGAAAGAGGCAATGGCTGGGATAACTGTGACAAAAACTCAAGGAGGTTAGCTTGTTTGATTGCTCTTTTGTCTTCACGCAGCCTAGCCGCCATCTCTCGGGCTTGGCTGGGGGTAACATTGAGACGCAGGTAAGGCACTCTTTTTGGACTGACCTTAACCGGCTCCATTTCATAGCTCCTGACTAAGAGCCCCCGTCCAACTAGTTGGGAGACGATAGTCTGGGCTTTCTTCTTACCCAGCCTCTTTTGCAGTTCCTTCAGACCAATTCTGCCTTGTTTTCGGACTGATTCAAAGACCTGCCTCGGCTCTGGGGAAAGAGAGGATATATCACGGGCGTCAGGGTTTGGGGTTGTCGAGACAAAGGTGAGTGCTTTACGCTCAAATCCTGGCGGTAACATTAAAGCCACTGCATCAAAGAGGGGGGAGAGGTAGTGTTCGCTTATCCAGCGAGCCAGCAATATACGGGCTGGGGATAATAGCGGGCAGGGCTCAATAACATCAATTATTTCTTTGGTTTCTTCTACAGCGGGGTAAGGACTTAATTCTGAAACGATACCTTGGAGTATTTTATCACCAAAGGGGACCCATACTGCCTGCCCCACATCAATGCTCAAACCGGGGGGTATAGCATAACTGAATGTCCGGCGCTGGGCTACTGGCGAATTAACACTAACCTCAGCATATCTCATCCTATACTCCAGCGGCTGTCTCTACTCTGATTTTGCCCAGCATTGAGAGAAGTGACGTTTTGGTCGCGTTAAGTTACGGCAGTACATCTATTCTGGCTTGTCTTCCGGTTCTTCCTGAGCCGGTATTGCTTCTTCCTGTTCTTGTACCGCTTCCGGTTCTTCCTGAGCTGGTACTACTTCTTCCTGCGCTTGTGTTGCTTCTGGCTCATCTTGAACTAGCTCATTTTGAGCTTCTACCGGTTCCGGTTCGGGTTCAGCTTGTACCGTTTTCTTTTTCCGGGCTACTCGTCTTTCCTTGATGCGGGCTGCCTTACCACTGCGCCCACGCAGGTAGTAGAGCTTAGCCCGGCGTACTTTTCCATGCCGTATTATCTCTACTTTTTCCACGAGTGGTGAATATAGCGAGAAGGTACGCTCTACGCCTACGCCATAGGCAACGCGTCTTACCGTAAAGTTTGCATTAACTCCGCCGCGCTGCACTTTAATTACTACTCCCTGAAATGGCTGAGTGCGCTCCCTCCCACTTTCCACAACCTTACTGCTGACCTTTACCGTGTCACCGGGGGCAAGGTCAGGAATATTGGGATTTCTTTTAACTTCAATCAGTGGTGCCATACTCATTCTATTAGACTCCATTATATTTATTAACTAAACAATCTTTCAACCTATCTACTAATTGTCTTTCTTCTGAACATAGATTAGCCTTATCTAATAGCTCGGGACGGCGCTCTAGCGTGCGCCGGATAATTTGCTCACGGCGCCACTTAGCAATCTGGGTATGGTTTCCGGAGAGTAAAACTTCAGGTACTGACCAGCCCCTGTATTCCGGTGGGCGGGTGTATTGGGGGTATTCCAGCAGCCCGGTGGCGTGCGACTCATCCATTGGTGAAGCCTCTGAACCAAGAACCCCCGGCAGTAGCCTGACCACAGCATCTACTACTACCATAGCCGGCAGCTCACCACCGGTAAGCACATAATCGCCAATGCTGATCTCATTGGTAACCAGGTGTTCTCGGACCCGCTCGTCAACCCCCTCATAGTGACCGCAAATCAGGATTAGATGACTATATTTTGATAGCTCTTGAGCGATTTGCTGGGAAAAGAGACGTCCCTGCGGAGTGAGTAAAATAATTGGTAACGTACCAGCTTCCTCTTTAGAGCTAATATCTGATTTTATTGACTCTACCGCCTCAAAAATAGGTTCGGGTTTAAGTACCATGCCGGGACCGCCTCCATAAGGATAGTCATCAACAGTGTGATGTTTATCATGGGTATAGTCTCGAATATTAGGCAGGTTAATATTGACTAGTTTATGGTCAATAGCCCGTTTGAAAATACCGGTGCTGAACGGGACCTGGAACATCTCGGGAAACAGGCTCAAAATATCAATGCGCATCGGCGTAGTTCCCCCCACTTTCTAGGAGTGCTCGGTTACCTCCCCTTTAATAATTTCAACGGCATGGGGAATGGCAGGCAGTATAACCTCAAGGCACTCCCCAACCGCCTTAGGACTACCGGGCAGGTTGATAATAAGGCACTGTCCCCTGACTCCAGCCGTAGCTCGACTCAACATGGCCATTGGCGTTGTGTTCAGGGTCTTTACTCTCATCGCTTCCGCGAAACCCGGCACAACCTTATCCACTATAGAAAGAGTTGCTTCCGGGGTAACATCGCGCTGGCTCAATCCGGTGCCACCGGTGGTTATAATGATATCTAACTGACCTTTATCAGCCCACTCAGCAAGTTTATGGCTAATAACATCCACCTCATCAGGAATAATCTCATACTTAACGACATGACTATCTAAAGGAGAGAGGCTATCCCTGATTACCTCGCTGCTCTTGTCATGGCGCTGTCCGTGCCACCCCTTATCACTGATGGTAAGTACACCCACATTAAGCATTATAATTGCCTTTCTTGGAACAAATTCTATTTTACCACATATGAGGCATATAGCAAAATTAAGTTTTTTTTACAAAAAAAGTGCCAAAGGGGGTTGACAAATGGGGGTAAGCGTGTTATAGAATGGTGGAAAGTGGTAAATAATGGGAAAATAGGGGAGGACTAACCAAAGGGAAAATGTTTTTCGGCGAATTTAACTATAAGATTGACGACAAAGGCAGAGTGCCTATTCCACCCCGGTTCAGAAGGGAATTAAAAGATGGAGTGGTGTTAACACCCGGGGCGGAGAAATGCATCAATGCCTACCCGTTATCCGAGTGGAGAAAGCTAGCGACCGCACTTACCGGTGGTTCACTGACGCGTAGTAAGCTGAGAAGGCTAAATCGAGCTATTTTTGCTACTGCTTTTAGCATCAATATTGATGGACAGGGGAGAGTTGCCCTGCCCGTGCCTCTGCGAGAGTATGCCGAGGTTGTTGATGATGTAGTTGTCACCGGAGCTAATACATATCTTGAGATATGGAACGATATCCTCTGGGAGGAAGAGAAAGCTACTAGTCAGGAGCAAGCCTGGCAGATTATAGAAAGCTTAGAGGGACGCTGATGGGTTCAAAAATGTCAACCACCAGCCATGTCCCGGTTCTGCTCCAAGAGGCAATTAAGGCACTGGCTGTCCAGCCCGGGGGACGCTATATTGATTGTACCCTGGGGGGAGGTGGGCATGCCCTCGCTATTTTAGAGCATAGCTCACCCGGTGGACAATTATTGGGTATTGATGCTGACCCAGAGGCCATAAAAGCAGCCGGGGCAAGGCTCGAAGACTACACCAGCTCAATTCTTCTGGTTAATGAAAACTTCGCCAATTTGCAGGCGATCTGTATTAAATATGACTTCTTTCCGGTGCATGGCATCTTATTTGACCTAGGTCTCTCCTCTCTTCAGCTTAATGGGAATGGGCGCGGTTTCAGCTTTCAGCATGATGCACCTTTAGACATGCGGCTTAGCCCCAGCCAGGAAGTCACTGCTGCCGATATCATTAACACTTCATCCGAGGCTGAACTAGCTCACCTTATCAGAACATATGGTGAGCAAGGCTATAGCCACCAAATAGTGCGGCGCATTATGAACGAGCGTCCCATAAGGTCTACTCTTCACTTGACTCGGACGATAGAGCGGGCTATTGGCAGAAGAAGAAGTAGAATCCATCCAGCTACCAAAACCTTTCAGGCACTACGAATCGCCGTTAATCACGAACTCGAGCATCTGGAAACCGCTCTAAGGCAGGCGATTGAGCTGCTCGGGTGCGGGGGCAGACTGGTAGTTATTAGCTATCACTCTCTTGAAGACCGCATAGTGAAACAGTTCACGCAACGGGAAGCAAGGGACTGTATTTGCCCCCCAAGTACGCCAGTCTGTGTTTGTGGTCATAAAGCTCGCTTGAGATTAATCAATAAGAGGGTCATTACTCCTTCACCATCAGAGATTCAACTTAATCCGCGTAGTCGCAGTGCCAGATTGAGAGCGGCTGAGCACATTATTACCCAGGATGATTGCTATGGCACCGTTGAGGTGGAGGATTTTTTAGCCAGGACTGAGGCTAGAGCCTGGAGAAGACCAGCTTTGCTGAAGAAGCTCGAAACGGTCTTCTTAGCGGCTTAGATTGTTCAGAAATTTTGGGATTACCAAAAAGGGAGGGTTCTGAAAATGTAAAAAAATTAGAGTCTGAAAGGGTCAGAATCTAGTTAAAAGGAGGACTAGATGAAAAAACGAACCATAGCTTCTGTTGATGTTGGTACCACTAAAGTATGCACAACTATAGCCGATGTAAATGATGGGGGTACTATGCGAGTTGTAGGCGTTGGTGTCGCCCCATCTGTGGGATTGCACAAAGGCTTGGTGGTCAACATTAATGAAGCCAGAGAATCGATTCGTGAGTCAGTTAAAAAAGCGGAACAGTCCAGCAACTATAAAGTGGAATCAGCCTATGTTGGTGTGACCGGCAGACATGTTGCTTCAATGAATAACCGGGGAGTAGTAGCTATTACTCGTAATGACCGGGTGGTACGCCCCGAAGACTTGAAGCGTGTTCTCGCCTCTGCCCAAAGTGTCAAAGTCCCCAGCGACAGAAGGCTCCTTCACGTTATTCCTCGGTCTTATGCTGTTGATGGTCAGGCAGGAGTCATAAACCCGGTAGGAATGCATGGCTTCAGGCTTGATGTGGAGACACACGTCATTACCGCCGCCGTAACTTCTATCCAGAATCTGGTAAAGTGTATTCGCAGCATCGGCATTGATATTGAAGACCTCGTCCTCGAACCGCTGGCAAGCAGCGAGGCAATATTGACTGAGGATGAGAAGCAAGTAGGTATCATATTAGCTGACATTGGCGGTGGGACTACCGATATTGCTGTTTTCAAAAGTGGAAGCATCTGGCATACCTCTATTCTGCCTGTAGCTGGCTATCAGCTCACCAGAGACGTTTCCATAGGTCTGGGGCTGCCATTTGATGTTGCCGAGGAGATGAAGAAAAGGTACGGCAGCGTTATGCCAGTTTATGAAAGTAAGACAGAAACCACTACCGCCATATCACAGGATGGACACGGTGTCTCCTATCAGGACCTGTGTGACATTATCCGGGCTCGAGTCGAGGAAATCATAAAGCTTATCCTGCTAGAACTGCCAAACTCTGAATACGAAAATTTGGTCCCGGCCGGTCTGGTGCTCACTGGCGGTACCTCTAATCTTTCTGGTATAGCCGCTCTAGGACGTGAGATACTCCGACTCCCGGTAAGGGTAGGTGCTCCTAGCAATATTTCTGGCATCACCGATACCCTTTGCGACCCTGCCTATGCCACCAGTGTTGGCCTGCTACTGTGGGCGGCAAAGAATGAAGGCAGGCAGAACTGGCAGTCCTGGGGATTTGGCACAGCCTTGCGGCGTTTAGCTTTCCGGATCAGGAGTCTGTTCCGCTAGGAAATCCAAGAAATTACCTATAACTGGTATAAAAAGGAGGAGGAGATGGCAAAAACAAGTTTTGTTGCTAATCCAGCCAAAATTAAGGTTATTGGCTTGGGTGGTGGTGGCAGTAATGCTATAACCCGTATGGTCAGGGAGGAAATTCAGGGGGTAGAATTCATCGCTATGAATACTGATGCCCAAGCCCTGTCCATTACCGAAGCTCCAACCCGCTTACAGCTTGGGGAGAAACTCACCAGGGGACTGGGCGTAGGTGGCGACCATGCTCTGGGTCAGAGGGCAGCCGAGGAAAGCAGTGATGAACTTAGGGAACTTGTTGCCGGGGCTGATATGGTATTTATCACCGGTGGCATGGGCGGTGGTACCGGCACCGGGGCGGCGCCTATTATTGCTGATATAGCTAAGCAAAGTGGCGCCCTTACTATCGCCGTGGTTACCAAACCATTCTCCTTTGAAGGTAACCACCGCTGCCAGGTAGCCAATGAAGGCATTACCCGCCTGTTGGGTAAGGTTGACACCCTTATTATTATCCCTAATGACCGACTACTGGACCTCTGTGACCAGAAGACAGGAGTGGATAACGCCTTTAAGCTAGCCGATGATGTGCTGAGACACGGCGTTCAGGCTATTGCTGAAGTTATTACCACCCCTGGGCTGATTAACCTTGATTTTGCCGACGTTAAGTCGGTAATGAAGGATGCTGGTCCGGCTTGGATGTCCATGGGTAGAGGGTCAGGTCAAAACCGAGCTATAGATGCAGCTAATCAAGCTCTGGCTAGCCCTCTATTGGATGTTTCCATTAACGGGTCAAAAGCCGTCCTATTCAATGTTGTTGGTGGCAGTAGCCTCACCCTGTTTGAGGTTAATGAAGCCGCTGATGTAATTGGACAAGCCGTAGACCCCGAGGCTAACATCATTTTTGGGGTGGCTCAGGACCCCGATATGGAAAATGAGGTAAGGATTACCCTGGTTGCCACCGGATTCATTTCCAAGCTAGGACTGACCGGAGCTGGCCAAGAGGATGAGCTCACACAACTCCTTAAAGGCTTGAAGACTGAAGAGGAACTGGATGTCCCCTCGTTCCTGCGTCGCCCCCTGTTCAGCCATCGGCGCCAGACAACAACCCCACCTGGTAAACCTCTTCAACCATCCTTGCTGACTCCGACAGAGTCTGCCGAGAGCTCATAAAGTTCTCCGGGTTCTCCTTTTTGGAGAGCGGTTTACTAACAGAAGCATCCGGAGGTTGGGACAATAGACCATGAGGATGGTATGGCGTTTAATAAAGGTAATTAATAAGACCGTTCACTGCGGGGCATACCACCGTGGCCTCTAGCTTAGTCATAAATGGGCAAAATGGGAAGAATGGGAACAGGAATGGCAACGGGGTGAGGTTCGGATTTTGTCCGTGCTGTGGCCGGAAGGGGCTTTACAAGGTTCCCCGCAGGTATGAGCGGTGCCGGTGCTGTGGTTTGCATCGGATACTTTTGCCAGGACAGGACTTTTAGATTTCTTGAACTTCTCTAGGCAAAGTAGCGGTCAACCACAACCGAGCAGAACCCAACCTGCCCCGTTATTGACAATTCTATCTCCAGTCAGTATCCTATTATTAGCTCTTTGAAAAGATAGACTTTTATACTGAAGATGTCTTATATTAAGAATGCGAGTTATTGCTGGCAAAGCGAAGGGACACCGACTTAAAGCACCAAAGGGAACTGCTACTCGTCCAGCGACAGATTTAGTACGGGGGGCAATTTTCTCTATTTTGGAAACCATGACCGACGATTGGGCACAGGTGCTTGATTTATTTTCTGGTAGCGGTGCTCTGGGCATTGAAGCTCTAAGCCGGGGTGCTGGCTGGGTTGACTTTGTTGAACGTGAACCACGATGTTGTGATATAATTAGACAAAATTTAGAAAAGACAAAGCTCGCCGCACAGACTCACATTTATTGCTGCAGTGTAGCTAAGGCACTTTCTTTTCTTGATAAGGAGTATGGCATTATAATAATGGACCCACCCTACTCTGATTCGTCTATAGGTAATCTGCTAGCACAACTGGCAACCTCTAAACTGGTCGGGACAAACTCAATTGTAGTGGTAACCCACTCTCCTCACCTCCCCCTAGATTCAACTTACGCTGCATTAAACCTCATTAAAGAACATCGTCATGGTGATAGTTGCATTGCAGTATACAAAAAGGAGAGTAAACCTTGACTATTGCTATCTACCCAGGCAGCTTCGATCCGATAACTAATGGGCACATTGATATTGTTACCAGAGCCGCTAGGCTTTTTGAAAAGATAATTATTGGCGTCTATGAAAGACCAAACAAGCATCTTTTCTTCACTGCTGAAGAGAGGGTAGACTTGGCAAGACGAGCGGTAGCCGATCTACCTAATGTTGAGGTAAAATCTTTCCACGGGCTTGCCATTGATTTCGCCAAGCAGGTGAAGGCGCAAGCCATGATACGTGGACTGAGAATGAGTGCTGACTTTGAGAGGGAATTTGAAATGGCGATGATGAACCGGAAGTTATCCTCTGAACTAGACCTGGTTTGCTTGATGGCAAGCCAGGAGTATCAGTTCCTTAGCTCCAGCCTGCTCAAGGAAGTAGTCTGTCTGAAGGGTAACATTAATGACCTTGTCCCTGAACATGTGGCTGAGGCTTTAAGAAAGAAGGTTCGTGGCAAAATGTAGAGATTATTCGGAAAAGCAGGACTATTACCAAAAATAAGACAATTCTTTAGGGAAAAGCAGGAGGTTGATTTATGGCGTACATGATTACAGATGAGTGCATTAGCTGCGGAGCTTGTGAACCGGAGTGTCCAAATACAGCAATCAGCGAGGGGGAGACAATATATGTAATCGACCCCAGTAAATGCACTGAATGTGTTGGTTCTCATGAATCTTCTAAGTGTGTTGAGGTTTGCCCAGTGGATTGTTGTGTACTTGACCCGGAACACGCCGAAAGTCGTGAGCAACTACTTGAGAAGTGGAAGGGGCTACATCCAGGGGAAACACCGACTGTTACCTAGAGCTAACTCAGTCTAAAGGTCAATCATAACTTCGTAGCTTAATTAGCTTGTGGAACTATAATCGGGTAAGAGCAAAATTTTTTGGCCCGTATAAAAGGTTTCTTGGTTAAACTCCAAAGGCCTTCCCTGTGTGTTTACTGGAAAAAAGAGCGTATTGCGTTAAACTCTTCAGGAAGTAGAGCCAGTACTATAGGGAATTGGTCTAGTAATAGGGTAGCCAGACCTGATCCGGCAATAGGTCCTTCTATACCGAGGAACTTAGCCCAAATGGCTAGCAGGGCGCTGCAGAATATAGCTCCCAGCACAAAACCAAAGATAGCACCGCCAAGGCGATTAACCCAACCCAGCAGCA
>Ga0209978_10000870_pt1 | contig 11986 bp, 12 predicted proteins | sample BentaG_FD_182805 | JGI IMG/M metagenome (GOLD analysis project Ga0209978, IMG submission 182805) | Deep subsurface microbial communities from South Atlantic Ocean to uncover new lineages of life (NeLLi) - Benguela_00093 metaG (SPAdes)... | ecosystem: Environmental > Aquatic > Marine > Oceanic >...
CTTTGACTTCAACTTTCTTTGGCTTGGCTTCTTCCGCTTTGGGCAGAGTGATTTCTAGGATGCCATTTTCGTAGTTGGCTTCCACTTTTCCAGCGTCTACTGCCGCCGGCAAGGCAACAGAACGAGAAAACTTGCCATAGCATAGTTCACAACGGTAGTAATCTTCGTCCTTGACCTCAGATTTAACCTTCCGCTCCCCTTTGATGGTCAGGGTATCACCCAGAACTGAGATAGCGAGTTCCTCTTTTTTCATGCCGGGAAGCTCAGTCCGAACTATGAACTTATCATCCTTTTCGTACATCTCCACAGCCGGCGTCCAGGCCATTTCTTCGGTAGGTATACGTCACCAAGTTAGCGGACGCCTCCAGGCCGGCAATGGGCGCCTCATCATTTCATCCATCACCCTTTCCATTTCCCTGAACTCATCCCAGGGACGCCATCGCTCAATCGCCATATCTGCTCACCTCCTTTTTCCGTAATTTCTAATAGGCAACGCCCTGCTACTTCCAGCTTAATTAAACAGAGCTGCTAACCCATAAAAACATTAGCAGCTCTGTTTTACGCACTTATCTTGCGGATACTTTGCCTTTTTTCCAGCTCTAACCACCCTTACCCCTCCTTCTAAACAAGAGTTAGACAAAAGAGTAAAACCAATTATTAATTTTACCCTTCAAAAAAGTATTGTCAATTTATTGTAGGCTTGCCCTTTCTCTTCACTTACTTTGAACTTTTATACTGATATGTCCATAACGTCTACCGCCTCGGGGATGCAAGCCACAGAATCACTGCGTGGTATCTAGAGACACAAGCTGCTGGCCAAGGCGGAAGGCATCTTCCAAAGCTTTAGCATGCTCCCTAACTTGAGCTTCACCCTCAATTCCCTTGATTAATAAGTCTCCAACATATTTCACACCGATGGCATCGAAGAAATATTTTACCGTAAGCACTACACCATCAAAGAGCCTTTCTCCCCGAGTAGCACCAACCTAAATGAACACTCCTCTCCGTATCCGGTTATCCCCCTTCCCTATACCCAGTACATATTTTCTAACCCAAAGTGCCTGACATCTATCCACTATTGCCTTCGCCTAGCTGGTAAGACCATAGAAGAATATAGGTGAGGCAAATACTATGTGGTCAGTTTCCAGAAGTTTCCCGTAGAGCCACTGCATATCATCCTTGATTACGCATTTGCCGTCTTTAAGACAGGCATATATTTCCATACACGGATAGGCTTTAAGTCCCGAAACTACCACCTTTTCCACTTCTGCTCCCGTCTCCTTGGCGCCTGCCAATGCTCTATCAAGAAGGATCTCGGTGTTACTTTGCCTTCTGGGACTACCCATGATACCTAATACCTTCATGTTGCGCTGCCTTAGCTCAATAGGTTTCATTTTTATGTTTAGCGCTAGACTATTCCCACCGGGTCAACATCTATAGTCCAGCCTTGAGGCAGAGCCACATCCCACAAAACCTGAGCAGGGTCAGAACCCCGAAGGATAAGTTGCCAGCGATATCTTCCTCTGAGCCTGGCGGCGAAAGCAGGTACAGGACCAATTAAATTCAAGCCAGCTATGCCTTTCCTCTCTTGTTCATCCAGAATGATATGGCTCATTTTTTCTGCCTCTCGGCGGCATAAATCATTATTGGTATGGCTATATACCAAGCGGATGAAGTGGCTAAAGGGAGGATAATTATATTGACGCCGATAGTCTATTTCCTGGTTATAAAAGCTTACATAATCATGTTTGGCAGCAGCTTGAATGGCATAATTCTCAGGCGAATATGTCTGTATAATAACTTTCCCTGCTTTAAGTCCACGCCCAGCTCTACCAGCCACCTGGCATAAAAGCTGGAAGGTGCGCTCACATGCTCGAAAATCAGGCAAGTTAAGACCAGTATCAGCACTAATTATTCCTGCCAATGTCACCTGTGGTAAATCTAATCCCTCGGCTATCATCTGAGTACCAATAAGTATGTCCGATCTATGGTCGCGAAAGTTACATAGTAGTTCCTCGTGAGCATATCTTCTAGTAGTTACATCCCTATCCCATCTGAGCAGCCCTGCCTGGGGGAAAAATCGCTTCACTTCATCCGCCACTCGCTGAGTGCCAACGCCCAGGAATTTAAGCTGTCGGCTGGAACATTGGGGGCAAATCTGAGGCACAGGAATGGTGTAATGACAGCGATGACAGGTCAGCTTTTTCTCTACCGAATGGTAGGTAAGGGCTATGGAGCAGCGTGGGCAGCGAAAGGCAAAACCACACTTACGGCATTGGATAAAAGTGGCTGTGCCACGACGGTTAAGAAAGAGGATTATTTGTTCATCTCGGGCTAAGCTTTCCTTCATAGCAGCAAATAAGGAGCGGCTGAATAAACCTGTATTCCCTGCTCTAAGTTCCTCCTTCATGTCTACTATATTTACTTTGGGAAGGGGTGAATAACCATGAGGAGTAATCCTTTCCTTTAGCTCCACCAAGTGATAAGCGCCCAGTTGTGCTTTGTGAAAGCTCTCAATATCAGGCGTAGCGCTGCCTAGAATAACAACAGCGCCACTGAGTTCAGCCAACTTGAGAGCTACATCTCGAGTATGGTAGCGAGGGGATTTATCCTCTTGCTTATATGTCCATTCATGTTCTTCATCAATTATGATAAGCCCCAGATTAGCTTGAGGAGCAAATAAGGCGCTTCTGGGCCCAACAACTACATCACATTCCCTTCCTTTTATACGTTGCCATTCATCGAACTGCTCACCTAGGGAAAGGCCGCTATGAAGTATCCCTACACGCCCAGGAAAGCGACTAGCAAATCTCTCGACTGTTTGTGGTGTGAGGGCAATTTCGGGGACAAGGCAGATGCCTCTCTTCCCCATAGCAATAACTTGAGCTAAGGCTCGCAGGTAAATCTCAGTTTTGCCGCTCCCGGTAACACCAAAAAGAAGAAAAACAGGCGGCGAACCATAGTTCCAGTTATCCTGGATAGATTTCCAGACGGCTTCTTGTGAGGAAGTAGGTGTTAGCGGTGAACTAGGCTTGAGTCTAAGATGAGATAAGGGGTCACGCCTGACGTTAACTAATTCTATGGAAAGTAAATGGTGATTTTCTAATGCCTTGATAGTCTCAAGAGAGCAATTAAGTTTTTTTTTAATCTCGGTAATAGCAACAGGTTGAGTTTGCTGGCTTAAAAACTCTAGAACTGCCGCTTGTTTATAGGCTCTAGTTTTGTTCAACCTAACTACCTCACCCTTAATCTCATCCCCGCTAGCTATCAACTTGACATAACGAAGCATTTTGGGCTTCACTTTAGCCTTTTCAAGCTCTTGGCTCTTCACCACAAGGTGAGAGTGGAGAAGTTGCCCGCTGATTCGCTTAGCCTCCTTAATGCCGAATTCCCTCCCCAGTTCCCTTAAGCTTGCCTTTCCCTTTTCTCTTATAAAATGGAGAGCTTCTGTTTGCCCTGGAGTAAGAGGTGGCAAATCTCCTTCAGGCTTTGCCAACTGAAAATAGGTAATAATCCGCCTCTCAAAGCCCGGAGATAGCATCAGTGCCACAGCGTCAAATAAAGGACAGAGATAATACTTGCTTATCCACTGAGCAAGCCTTATCTGCATAGGGGAGAGAGGAGGATAATCAGTAATGAGCTTGGCTATTTCTTTAGTTGGCTCAATTGATGGTTGGTCAGACAACTTGACCACGATGCCTTGGATGACCCGCGAGCCAAAAGGAACCCATACCGCTTGCCCGATATCAATGTTTAACTGTAGCGGAATAGCATAACAGAAGGTGGAGCGGCTTCCAGGAAAGTTAACCGCTACTTCAGCATACTTCATTTAAGCTAGCTAAGAGGATTCTATTTCCTCCTCTTGCTGTGCAGCTTGTTCAGCTATCCTCTCTCGCCTTTCCCTAAGTCGAGCCTGCTTAGCACTGAGCTCACGCATATAATAAAGTTTAGCTCGTCGCACCTTGCCTTGCCTGATCACTTTTACACTCTGGATTAGAGGAGATTGCATGGGAAAAGTGCGCTCTACCCCAACACCATAAGTTACACGCCGCACAGTGAAACTTCCACCATCAACACCTCTCCTAATCCTGATCACCAACCCTTGGAAGTGTTGAGAGCGCTCCTTATCCCCCTCAATAACCTTAAAATTAACCTTAACTGTGTCGCCAGGGGAAATCTGAGGGATATTAGGATTTATTTTAAGTTCGACAAGCTCTCTGATATCCATTCCTTCTCCTTATCTGAAAGAGTTATTTTTTCTATAAGATCAGGACGTCGTTTGGCCGTTCGTAAAATAGCCTGCTGGTGCCGCCAGTAAGCAATTTCACCGTGATTTCCCGAAAGCAAAACCGAGGGCACTGACCAGCCTTGATATACTCGGGGGCTCGTGTATTGGGGATATTCCAGAAGTCCATCACTATGAGAATCACTACTTGCTGACATAGGTGAACCGAGCACCTCTGGTATAAGCCTGACTATGGCATCCACCATCACCATAGCGGCTAATTCACCACTACTAAGTACATAATCACCAATGCTGATTTCGTCGGTAGCCAAATGCCTGTGTACTCTCTCGTCTATACCCTCGTAGTGACCACATATCAGCATAAGGTAAGGATAAAGAGCTAATTCCCGAGCCACTTGCTGGTTAAAAAGCCTGCCCTGGGGGGTAAGCAAAATAATAGGAATTTCGCTGCTGTCACACTGCTGCTTTATTGCCTCCACTGCCTCAAAGACAGGCTCAGGCTTGAGCACCATGCCAGGGCCACCTCCATAAGGGTAATCATCCACCGTATGATGTTTGTCATGTGTATAATCACGAATATTATGAATCATGATATCAATTAGCCCTCGCTCCTTAGCTCGCTTAATAATGCTTTGGTCAAACGGCGAGGTAAACATCTCAGGGAAAAGGCACAGTATATCAATGCGCATTGGATTCTTTGGATAACAACCTTGTTTGCTTAATTATCTTACCACATAGAAGGTGGTTAAAAAAGTTGCTACATTGACAAAGGCAAGCTATTCTACCATAATTGCTAATCCGCTTGATGACTTTTGATGGCTGGAATGCTTATCCACAAAAAGAACTCATTTCTCAGACACTACCCAATAATAGTCAAAAAAATCATTGCAGAGGTGTGTTATGCCGATGAGAGAAATTTCCAAGAGTGTAGAGGATATCGAGAGCGAAGCTGAAAAGATACTTGAGGAAGCTAGGACTAAAGCTAATGAAATCCTCCTCAAAGCTAAGGAGGAGGCTAAAGAAATTCTCTCTTCTCAGTTGCCGATGGATGAAGCCGAAACTAAAAGCCAAGAGATTATACGTAAGGCTAAGATAGAGGCCGATAAGAAAGGCCAGGATGCTGCAAACAAAGCCTCCGAAATTAGAACCAATGCTGATAAGAAAATAGAGGAGGTCGTGGAACGCATAGTGCGCATCATCATAGGAGCGAAGTTGATATGATGCCTTTATTCCTCAATACCCCTGACCCCATGGTAAAAGTCAGGGTAATGACTGCCAAGGATTATTCCAATAAAGCCCTCAAAACTTTACATAGAGCTGGTGTACTTCATGTTGAGGAAAGTGAAGAGTTAAAGCCTGTAGACAGAGAAGCCATTGAACGTGAAAGAGGGGAAGTCGCTGAATTATTAACCGCTATTGAGGATATACTGGCCTACATACCAAAGGGAGAGAGGGTGTCTCTGGGGGAGGACATTGAGGTTATATATAGTAGACCCTTTAGCGAAACTGACAGCGAAATTAGGCGACTATGCACCAAACTCTGCAATATGCACCAGCGGGCTACTAAACTTAAGCAAGAAGCTGAGGAACTAAAAGACCTAAGGGCATATCTCGGGGCCCTAAGGCAGCAAGCTGATATTAGATTAGGGGATTTATGTTTTTCTGGAGCTTACCTTTTCTCCAGAGTATTTGCCCTTCCAAGAGAGGTATACAAAACTACATATAGCAAGCTTAAAATTTACCTGCTTGGGAGCATAGCCACCACAGTAGAAAACGAAATTGTTCTCCACGTAATTGCCAAGCTTGAAGATCAAGAAATTATAGAGTCCGCCATCAAAGATAACGGGGGCAAAATTCTCCGCCTACCAGAGGATAACTTAACCCTGGGGGAATTTGTGGGAGTAGCCGAGGACAAAATTCATAGCCTTGACAAGGAATTGACCAAACTTTACAGGGAGATCGAAGATAAAACGAGAGAGAATTTGGAGAAACTCCTTCTTTTCAGAGAGGCATTGTCAGCAGAAAATGAAAGATTGTCAGTTTTAGAGAAGGCTTGTGAAGCGAAATATGTAACACTAATCGAAGGATGGACCCCAGAGAACAACGTTGAGGCCACAGTTTCTGAACTTAGAGAAAACGTAGGCTATGTATTTGTTGACACCAGGAAGCCAGAACGAGCGGAGGAACCCCCTACCAAGATGAGGAACCTAACCGCACTTAAACCATTCCAAACCGTCGTAAATCTGTTTGGCATCCCAAAGTATAGAGAGTGGGACCCCACACCAATAATAGCTTACTCATTTGCTTTTTTCTTTGGTCTTATGCTAGGTGACGTGATCTATGCTGCAGGCATCATGCTGCTTGCAAAATTTGCCTTGCGGCGCTTTGTTGATGACCCAGAATCCGAAGGCTTTAAGCTATTTCAGAGACTGCTTTATACAAGTGCAGGTGTTGCTCTAGTTATTGGTCTGCTCACTGGAACCTATTTAGGGAATTTTTACCAGTTTTTCGGAATTGAGAGCTTAGCACTTGCGGAAGGGATTAAAGAGCTACTCGGAGATGCTATGTCATTTATAGTATTCGCTTTAGTAATAGGTCTCATCCACGTAAACATAGCTCATGTAATAGCGCTCATTAAAGGGATAAAGGAAAGAAACAAAGCAGTACTAGTAGGTAAAGTTGGTTTATTTATGCTTCAAATCGCTGGGATACCATGGATCATGCATTTCCTTGGTACGGATATCCCGCTACTAAATGCACAAATATATCCTATCCTGGTATACATTATGCTTCTGAGCATAGTGTTGATTGTCGTCTCTTCTATCATGCAGCAGGGCGCTTTCCTAGGTAGCATTCTTTGGCTGTTTGATATAACTGGGCTCTTGGGAGATGTTATGTCATATTGCCGGTTGGCAGGTGTAGGCCTGGCTACATATTACCTTGCGATGGTCTTTAATATGCTGGCAGGGTTGATAGCCGGAATGGTACCTGCCGGCATAATGAGACTTGTCCTTGGTACCTTAATAGCAATAGTGGTTCTGCTTTTCGGGCATGCACTTAACTTGCTACTCAGCACCATTTGCTGCTTTGTACACTCCCTCAGGCTATGCTTTGTAGAGTTCCTATTCAAGTTCTACGAAGGTGGTGGCAGGGAATATAGTCCATTTAGACTGAGGAAACGAGCACTGGTGTCGGTCGAGGGAAAAGCTTAAGAAAGGAGGATAAAAATGATAATTGATCCCACATCACTGGCAACCCTTGGAGGTGCGATAGCGTTAGGTGGTGGATTGCTAGGGTCTTCAATAGGGTTAGGCATTGCCGGCTCTGCTGGAGCAGCCACACTGAGTGAGCAGCCAGGACAACTCAGGAATGTCATAGTACTGGTATCCCTACCAATGACACAAACTTTCTATGGGCTTATAATATTAATACTTATTCTGACAAGGGTGGTCCCTAACCTTGCTGCTATGCCCGATGCTGGCGGCAGTGGCTTTGCTGTACTCGCTTGCGGTATTATAGCTGCCTGTGCTGAATCGTTCTCAGCAGCATACCAAGGCGTTGTATGTGCTTCAGGCATTTCGCTTCTACCCATGACAAAGGGACGGATACTAACTAACGCCATGATGTTAGCCGTGTTTGTCGAACTGATAGGTGTGCTAGGGCTAGTTTTCACTATAATGGCGCTAAGTATGTTAGGACTTTTCTAAAGGTGTCTTAAAATGGAGAAAATAAGCGAAGCCGTTGTCAGCAAAGTAAGAATGGAAGCCCAGAATATAATAAAAGAGGCCGAAGAAAAGGCAAAGGAGGAAAGAGAAAAGGCCAGAAAGCAGCGGGAGGCAAAGCTTCAGGAAGAGAAACGTAAAATGCTAGAGGAGGCTGAAGGAGAAGCTGCTAGAATCGTGTCCCAAGCTTCTATAAAGGCGCGTCAGAAGCTATCAAGTGCGAAAACTGACATAATCACTAAAATAATCCACAGAGTAAAACAAGAGCTGCCTGAATCCTCAAGTAATGAAAGCTATATCCTGAACTTGATTAGAGAGGCTATAGATGGACTTGGCAGGGATAAAAGTAGGATTTACCTTTCTCCAGAAAATGCAAGCACTGTAAAAAAGTTCCTCGAAGAGGATAAAGAATTAGCCGGTAAGATAATGGAAGTCAAGGAGGGCGACTTTCTAGGAGGGGTTATAGCCGAGGACATTGATGGGAAACTCCGCATAGATAACACTTATGAGACCAGGCTTGAGATGTTGCTGCCAAAATTATTGCCTGAACTAAGCAAGGAGCTTTTCGAAAGGACATAGGAGGAGGACTTTTTGCTCTACGCAAAATATGCATTTATATCAGCTTATCTAAAAGGTGAAGAGCCTAAAGTCGTGACCTCCGACCATATAGATAGAATGCTGAAGGCATCCAGCATTCAGGATGCACTGGAAATTATTAGAGAGACCGACGTAGGAAACTACCTTGAAGAATTAACCGTTAAAACCTTTGATGACTTGGATGAATATCTGTGGAGATATTTCGCACAGCGCATTAGCTATGTAGAGTCATTTAAGCTCTTGCCAAAAGATATACAAAAGCTGTTAAGAGCATACATAGTAAAATACGACGTCTTGAACATCAAAGCTGCTTTACAAATTATTTCAACTGGTAAGAAAAGCCGTATGATACCGCTGGGGATTATCCATAATAATGGATTACTAGATGAACTCTCCACCGCTGAAAATGCAAGTGACATTATTGAGCTGCTTATTAAATGCAAACTGGGGAATTATGTGTCAGCGCTAGAGGGATACAAAGTAGAGGGAGGAGCAAAGTCTAAACTCCTAGCCGAAACCACACTAGACAGCGAATATTACAAAAGCATGTTAAGCATGGCGCGGCATATAAAGGATGGCCTTGTGCTTTCAAAAGCCTTTGGTCTCATCATAGACCTAACAAACTTACAAATTGCCTCTAGGGCTATAATTGAGGGCGTAGGACCAGATGCCGCCGAATGTACCATTCCTGGCGGATATATGATTACAGATAAAGCTATCAGGGACCTATTATCCTTCAAACTTACCGATATGCCCCAGAGGCTAGAGAATCCTCAATATCGGCATGTGGCTGAGGAGGTATTGAGTAGCTACGAGAACACTAAGAGCATCACAGCCGTAGAGGAAATCATTGATAAGCATAAGTTCAGGCTGCTTAAGGAAATATTATCACCAAGGGTGCTATCTCCCTTAGTGATGGCTTGGTATCTGATCCTTAAAGAGGTTGAAATACGAAACTTGAGGTTAATCCTAAAGACAATAGCCGATGGCGCTGCCACAGAGGAAATAAGGGAGTATCTAGTATTGTGAGTGTGATACCCGCTAAACACTTAAACATAGCTGCCATTGGAGATGAAGATTTAGTCAGCGGGTTGAGGCTGGCTGGATTGAGTAAATATTGTGTGATAAAGGGTGACCACAATACCTGTGAAGATGTGAGGAAAGCTCTAGGCGAGTTAATAGATGAACCCGGTATTGGCATAATAGTGATACTGGAAGACTATGTAGAATATGTTAAGGATCTACTAGCCCGAGTTAGAGAGGGACGAAGAATAACCCCTGTAATAGTCGAAATCCCATCAAAATTTGGTACAAAATATAAGGATGTTGTCGGATATTACAAAATCTTTATTAGAGAATCTATAGGGTTTGATATAGAAATTTAGAATGACGACTCTTGTCATTGCGAGCAAAGCGAAGCAATCTCGTGACTATTCTCGGGATTGCTTCGTCACTACACTCCTCGCAATAACAGCAAGCACAGGAGGTTAAAAGTATGGGCAAGATATGGAGAGTTTCCGGTCCCTTAGTTATAGCTAATGACATGAAAGGCTCCCAGGTTTATGAAGTTGTTGAGATAGGAAAAGAGGGTCTTGTGGGGGAGATAATAGGACTGGAAGAAGATAAGGCCATAATTCAAGCACACGAGGATACTTTAGGCTTAAAAACTGGCGAAGTGGTGAGGGGAACAGGAAGGATCTTGAGCGCCGAATTAGGCCCGGGATTGGTGGGGGCCATTTACGATGGACTGCAAAAATCCCTACTCACCCTGGTTAAGGATACTGGCTCATTCATAAAACGCGGCGTTAAGGCACCCGCACTCCCCCGGGATAAGAAATGGTACTTCACGCCAACAGTCAAGATTGGAGATAGCGTCAACGAAGGAGACATTATAGGCACAGTCCCTGAGACAAATCTCATAGAACACAGAATAATGCTACCCGCAGGCATCAAAGGAACAATAAAAGAGATACGCAAAGGCGACCACACCATTGAAGAGCCTATTGTCTGGGTGGAGTATAACGGAGAGGTAAAAAAGCTCACAATGATGCAAGAGTGGCCAGTAAGGAAGCCAAGACCTTATAAGCAGAGGTTCGACCCTTCAGGCTTGCTCACTACTGGCATGCGGATTATGGATTATATGTTCCCTTTGGCCCTTGGTGGCAAAGCTTCGATGCCGGGAGGCTTTGGCACCGGAAAGACCGTTGCTTTGCAGCAGCTAGCCAGATGGGCCCAGACACATCTGAACCTTTACGTTGGTTGCGGTGAGAGGGGTAACGAGATGTCTGATGTGCTTTATAGCTTTAGGAAACTTAAGGACCCTAACACAGGGAGATTATTACAGGAGAAAGAAATATTTATAGCTAACACTTCCAACATGCCTGTTGTAGCTCGTGAAGCAAGCATTTTTGTCGGCATTACTATGGCTGAGTACTTCAGGGACATGGGCTACGACATTTTGCTAGTTGCAGATTCAACTTCCAGATGGGCTGAAGCTATGAGGGAAATGGGTGGCAGACTTGAGGAAATGCCAGGGGAGGAGGGCTTCCCTTCATATATGGGTTCACGACTTTCCTCTTTCTATGAAAGGGCAGGAATAGTCGAATGCTTGGGCAGTCCTGAAAGGAGAGGCTCAGTAACAGTAATAGGCGCCGTAAGCCCTCCCGGAGCTGATTTCAGCGAACCCGTAACCCAGAATACGCTTAGAATAGTGGATGCTTTATACGCTCTGGATGTTTCCTTGGCCAACAGGAGACATTTTCCCGCCATAAGCTGGCTCACCAGCTATAGCCTCTATGTAGATGCAGTTAAAGATTGGTGGAATAAGGTTGATGCGGGATGGGAAAGCACCAGAGCCACTGCTTTAAGGATACTGCAGCAGGAGGCTGAGTTGGAGGAAATTGTGAGGCTCGTAGGCCCTGAAGCCTTGCCCGAGGGAGATAAACTCTTATTGCTCGTCTCCAGAATGATACGTGAGGACTTCCTGCAGCAAAGCGCCTACCATGAAGTTGACACCTATTGCACCCCAGCAAAAGCTGGCCTCATGCTTAAAACCATAATAAAGTTTTACGAATTATCCCAGGAGTTGTTAAGTTCAGAGACAGGCATTGAGGAGATCCGCTCATCTCCCATAGTCTACAGAATATCCAGGATGAAGGATATACCCAACGAGGACTTTGAACCAAAAGCCAGGGAATTATGGTTGGAAATGGAAAGGGGGTTAGTAGCTGGTAAAGGAGGAACCTTATGAATTTCTCTTCACTTTATATCAAGGAGGGAAAGGCCATCAGTAGGGCTAAAGGGTCTTTGCTCGTAGCTGAAAGCATTCCTGGTATTAAATTTAATGAGATAGTTGATGTTCAACTCAGCAATGGTGAGATAAAAAGTGGTCAGGCCATAGACATCAGTGAGAAAGCAACTA
>Ga0209978_10000871_pt1 | contig 11984 bp, 10 predicted proteins | sample BentaG_FD_182805 | JGI IMG/M metagenome (GOLD analysis project Ga0209978, IMG submission 182805) | Deep subsurface microbial communities from South Atlantic Ocean to uncover new lineages of life (NeLLi) - Benguela_00093 metaG (SPAdes)... | ecosystem: Environmental > Aquatic > Marine > Oceanic >...
GTGCCCCTACACCTGAATCTTACTTTTTTTTACTCGATACTCTGTACGCAATACACGATACGAATTACTATTCACTATTGACCAATTTAGTCGGTAAATCGGTCAATTGGAGAATTAGTGAATTAATTTTAACTGGTAAACCGGCTAACCGGTGAACTAGGTAACTATCTTAAATTTCACGGCAATCTAATTTTATTCAAGGGCCAAAAAACTATCCAGGCCCTACCCACCACATTCTTTCGAGGTACAAAACCCCAATATCTACTGTCACTACTATTAGGTCTATTGTCTCCTAAGACAAAAAAAGAATTATCAGGTACAATTGTAGGAGGCATATTCTCATTCGACCTATTTTTTACATAAGACTCTTCTAATTTTTTATCATTAAGATAAATTTCTCCCTTGGTAATTTCAATTATATCTCCCGGAACTCCAATTATCCTTTTAATATAATTTCGTTTTATTTCTAAAGGGGGTTTAAAGATTATTATTTCACCTCTTTCAGGTGTTTCGAAACGATAAATAATCTTATTGGCAATAAGCCTTTCATTATCATGAAGAGTGGGCTCCATAGAAGCCCCTCTTACTACAGTGACCTGACCGATAAAAGTAATAATTATAAAAGCAATTATACCGGCACTGATTACTGTTTCCAACAGTTCTCTAATCATAGATTTTTTCCTTTTTTTAACATCTTTCTTCTTTAAATTTTTCATCTCTTTATTATTTTTTTCCATCTTTGCCTTCTTTCCAACGATAGGTATTTTAAATTAATTCTTATACTTTTCTAAGTATTTAATAGTATGGTTATTCCACAAAAAGCTAAAAAATATTTAAAAGCAGAGTGTGCACACAGTGTATCGTAAATAATTTTATAATAATTTTGGATTTGTTGGTTATAACTGGGTTGTAGGGGCACAATGAATTGTGCCCTCGCCATATTATTACCTAATTTTTCTACGGGCACGATGCATCGTGCCCCTACATTACTATTTTATTTAATTTTTTGTTTGTAATCATAGTATATTTTTATTTTAAAATAATTAATTAATCAATCAGTAAATCTATTTTGCTTAACAAAAAATATTATAACACATTTTTTATAACTTTATAAAAGATTTTTATTATCCTTCTTTCCTATGGTAGTTTTCTATCTATTCAGTATTATAACTGATACTATATACTGTTTCCTACCTATCACTCATCACCCATTACTTATTACTCTATTTATATACTCGATACCAACTCTTTTTCTTCTTTCTTTTAATTTTCTTTATTCACTATATACTGTTTTTACATATCACTCATCACTCATTACTGTATTTCTTTCCTGCACTAATTCTTTTCATCTTTTCCTTTTATTTTTTTTCTTCTATTTCTTTACTCGATACTCGATACTATATACTATATACTTGATACTTTTTTATGTTTGCTAAAGAGTAGTATTATAGTTATAATTATAGAGAATTTATAAAAAAGGAGAGGATAAAAATCAAGACCATTATCTTTGATTTAGATGATACCCTGGTTAATACTTCCAAGTTATATAATCGTGCTCGTGATGAATTTTCATCGCTTATGCAAGAATTAGGTTTTAACAGCGAAGAGTCTTTAATTAAGCTTGATGAAGTTGATATTAGCTATATAAAAGAGTATGGTTTTGTGAAAGAAAGATATCCTCTCAGTTTGGGAAAAACTTATGAGTATTTTTGTAAAATAAATGGCGAAAAAATTAATCCGGTTTTAAAAAAGAAGATTGAAGACATGGGTTGGCAGGTTTTTAGACAGGTTCCCGAATTGATTGAAGACGTGTATTTTATATTGGATACTTTGAGTAAAAAGTATTTTTTGATTTTAGCTACCCTTGGAGACCCCCAAGTACAGGAAGAAAAAGTACGATTAAGCGGTTTAAAAAAATATTTTTCAGAAATTTACGTCTTAAAACATAAAAATGTCGAGGAATATCAAAATATTTTGAAAGAACATAATTTAAATAAGAAGGAGACTTGGATTGTGGGCAATAGTGTTCGTTCAGATCTGAATCCTGGTTTAAAATTAGGTATAAATTGTATCCTAATTCCTTACTTAAGTTGGAAATTTGAGGATGAAGAGCCTCTATCAGAAAATTATTTACAGTTAGATTCCTTAAAAGAGGTATTAAATTATCTTTAAGTGAAAGAATAACAAATTGATTAGAAAATTAAAATATCCGAGATATTTAAATATAAAAGAAGAAGAATTTGATAGACGGATTGAGAAGGCTTATAAATTACTCTCGCCATGTGAAGTATGCCCTCGTAAATGCGGGGTGAAACGCTTAGAAGGAGAGCGAGGATTTTGCCGTTCAGATGAAGAGGTGATAGTCTCCAGTTATAATGCTCACTTTGGAGAAGAACCTCCTTTGGTGGGGAATTTTGGCTCAGGCACAATATTTTTTACCAACTGTAATTTAAAATGTGTTTATTGTCAGAATTATCCCATAAGCCAGTTAGGAAATGGCAATAAATTTACATTATCAGAATTAGCTAAAATTATGCTTGCTTTGCAGAAAAGAAAATGTCATAATATTAATTTGGTTACACCAACTCATTTTGTTCCTCAAATATTAAAGAGTCTTAAGTTGGCTGTTAAAATGGGTTTGTACATCCCCATAGTCTACAATACCAGTGGCTATGAAGAAGTAAGAACTTTAAAATTACTTGCTGGCATTGTGGATATATATTTACCTGATGCCAGATATGCTGATAATGAGATAGCCCTGAAATATTCATCTGCCCCTGGTTATTTTGAAATAATGAAAAAAGCATTAAAGGAAATGCATCGGCAGGTGGGGGATTTGTCATTGAATAGGATGGGAGTAGCTCATTCGGGTTTAATTGTACGGCACTTAGTTTTGCCTGAGGGTTTAAGTGATACCAGAAAGATTATGCGATTTATTGCCAGGGAAATTTCTCCTCATACCTATATCAGTTTGATGGCGCAATATTTTCCGGCTTATCAAGCCGAGCAATTTCCGCTCCTGTCTCGAAGGATAAACAGAGAAGAATACAGGGAAGCCTTACGGGCTTTTGAGGAAGAGGGATTGGGAAACGGGTGGTTTCAGAAAGATATTTAAGAAATAATTCTTTTTAGATTCCCACTGGAGTTTACCCTCGCGAAAGCGCGGGCGGGAATAACATATTTTATAAAAATAAAAGGAATAATATTATACTTTTTCTTTTTTGATTTTTTATTGATTTTTTTCCTCAATCTCTTTCTTTATGCTAATTAGTTGCTGTAAAGAAAAAGATATATGGGTACGCATAAGTTTGACAGCCCTTTTCTCATTTCTCTTTCTTAAGGCAGCCAAAATTGCCCTATGTTCATTGAGGCTTGGGTTATTGTCAAAATCAAAAAATGACTCATAAAAAATCATATAGATATAAGTACGTTTTAAGATATTTTCTATGTAATCTGCTAATAATTTATTATTACTCGATTCAGCAATAATTCTATGGAAATGTGTGTTTATATCTAAATAAGCTTCAAGGTTGCGTTCCTGAAATATACGTTCCTCTTTTTGAATGTTCTCTTCAAGAAGACAAAGTTGTAGAGGGGTAATTTGCTTTACTGATTGTTTTATTGCAAAATATTCAAGTTGTTCTCTGATTTCGTACGCGTCTTTAATATCTTTTATAGAAGGGGAAATAGTATTTGCTCCATCATTCGGCCTGATTATCACTAATCCCTCTTCTGCAAGTTTGCGAAAAGCTTCACGGATAGGTGTCCTGCTGACATTTAGTTGTTTTGCTATACTAATTTCGGGAAGTCGTTGGTTTGCTTTTATCTCTTTTAAGAAGATACGATGGCGTAACTCCTGATATACATAATTAACCTTTTTGGTAGATATGTTATCTTTATCTAATATCATATATTTTTCCTCACCCCTTAATGATTCATATAAAAATATACTTGAAAACCGATATGAGTCCTCATAGAAAATTGCTTGAACTTGTCTGTATTTGGTTGTTTTTCTTGGTTTTTTATATTTTTAGTATAACATATTCATTTTCTGATTTCATTTCTTCTAATCTTGTCTTTAAGTTTGACAAAATAGTGTATACAAAGTATACTATGTATACATTATTTTGTCAAAGGGGGGAATTTATATGAAACAAGATTTTGAAAAATTATTTGATTTGTCGGGTAAGGTAGCGATGATAACTGGTGCTGCTTCCGGAATAGGTAATGGAACTGCAAAGTTTCTTGCCGAAGCGGGAGCCATAGTTGTACTACTTGATATTAATGAAGAAAAGGGGAATATCGCAAAGGAGGAGATTGTAAAATTAGGAAATAAGGCTGAATTTTTAAAGTGTGATGTAACTAAAATAGTTGATTGCCAAAATGTTGCTAATATAACGAAAGAAAAATTTGGCAAAATTAATATTTTGGTAAATTGTGCGGGTATTATATATCGTAAGAATACGGTAGATCTTCCTGAAAAAGATTGGGATCTTGCCATTAATGTTACTCTAAAAAGTATTTACCTTATGTCGAAATATATTATTCCAATAATGGCAGAAGGCGGAGGAGGAAGTATAATAAATATTGGCTCTGGTTGGGGCCTTAAAGGTGGAGAAAATGCGGTTTCTTACTGTGCTGCAAAAGGTGGTGTTTGGAATCTCACGAGGGCTATGGCAATAGATCATGGAGCGCAAAACATTAGGGTTAACTGTGTCTGCCCGGGAGACATTGATACTCCGTTATTAAGGAGCGAGTGTGCTCAACTTGGTCTTGATGAAAAAAAATTTCTTGCTAAATGCGCGGATAGACCTCTAAACCGTATTGGCACACCTATAGACGTAGCTAAGGCTGTTTTTTTCTATGCAAGCGATATGTCTATGTGGGTAACAGGTAGTAATCTCGTGGTAGATGGTGGTGGATTAGCATGAACTCAAAGAAAATAGTTTATCCTTATATTCCAAATTCAGAACCACAAGTACAGAAAGAGATGCTACAAGAAATAGGAGCTAACAGTATAAATGAGCTTTTTAGTGATATTCCTGAAAAATTATTACTTCATAAAAAAATGAATCTACCGAAACCTTTTCTTTCGGAGTATGAACTGAAGAGGTATATAGAGAGTATTCTATCAAAAAATTCAACATGCAAAGAAAATATTAATTTTTTAGGGGCAGGTTGCTGGCAACATTATGTGCCGGCAGTAGTTGATGAAGTTATCCATAGATCTGAATTTTTAACTGCTTATGCAGGTGAACCATATGAAGACCACGGAAGATTCCAAGCAGGTTTTGAGTATGCGAGCATGATGGGAGATATGCTGGAAATGGATGTTGTAAGCATTCCAACATACGATTGGTCACAGGCTGCTTCAACATCATTACGTATGTCTTGCAGAATCACCGGTCGTAATGAAGTGATCGTATCTAAAATAATAAACCCCAATAGATTACTTGTTATTAAAAACTATTGTAATCCAAATGTAAATGTAGTAATGCTTGATTTTGACTCTAAAACTGGATTGGCAGATATTAATGATCTTGAGAAAAAAATATCAAATAAAACTGCAGGAGTTTATATTGAAAATCCATCTTATTTAGGTTCAATAGAATCAAACGGTGCTAAACTCTCTGAGATTATTCATAAAGCAGGGGCCCTTTTTCTTGTTGGTGTGGACCCAAGCTCCTTAGGCGTGTTAACCCCTCCTATCAATTATGGAGCTGATATTGTATGCGGAGACCTTCAACCATTGGGAATTCATATGAATTACGGTGGAGGAGTTGCGGGATTCATCGCTACAAGAGATGAAAAAGAGTTTGTAAGTGAATATCCTTCAAGGCTATTTGGGATAGCGCCAACAGAAAATGGTGAGTGGGGTTTTGGAGATGTTATGTGGGAAAGAACCTCTTTTGCAAATAGAGAGAGTTCGAAGGAATTTGTGGGGACTGCAGCAGCCTTGTGGGGCATTGCAGCAAGTGTTTACTTAGCCGTAATGGGGCCAGAAGGTATGCAGGAATTGGGCAAAGGAATTATACAGAGGTCTCTTTATGCTCAAAAGGAAATTGGAAAAATAAAGGGAGTAAAGGTACCTGTATTCCAAGCTGCTAATTATAGTGAGTTTGTGGTAGATTTTAATAACAGTGGTAAGAATATAAAAGAAGTTAATAAAGCTTTACTTAAAAAAGGAATTTTTGGAGGTAAAGATTTATCTAAAGATTTTCCTCAATTCGGTCAGAGTGCCTTGTATTGTGTCACAGAGATACATACTAAAGAGGATATTGATAAACTTGTTTTTGCTCTGAAGGAGGTATTTTAAATTATGGGAATGAATATGAAAACTAAATTGAGAAATTATCATGCAGTTTGTTGGGACGAGCCTATTATTTATGAATTAAATAGAAATGGGGAGAGGGCAATTCTTGTTCCTGAAGTAGATAAAAAGATAACTGAAACCGTAGGCGACGGTATTTCTTCTATTCCAAAGTCTATGCGCAGAAAAAATGCGCCCCAATTACCTGCTCTTTCTCAACCACAAGTATTAAGGCATTTTTTACATCTCTCGCAAGAGACTTTAGGTATAGATTTTAATATTGATATCGGACAGGGAACCTGCACAATGAAATATAATCCTAAAATACATGAGCAATTTGTTAATTCAGAAAAGGTAGCAGAGATGCATCCCTATCAGGATGAGTCTACATCTCAAGGGCTTCTCGAAATTATGTATAAGACAGAGCAGTTATTTAAGGAAATATCTGGTCTTGACCGTTTTTCATTGCATCCTGGTGGAGGATCGCATGGAATTTATGCTATTTCTTCTCTTATTTATGCATATTTTAAGTCACGCGGCGAGGAAGATAAAAGAGATGAAATAATTACCACTATATTTTCACATCCTTCAGATGCTGCAGCACCAAAAGTACAGGGATATAAAATAATAATTATTTATCCTGATGATAACGGGTGCCCTGATATTGAAGCTCTCAAGAAGGTAGTATCTGAACGTACTGCGGCATTGCTTATAACTAATCCTGAAGACACTGGTATTTATAATTCTAAAATTGCTGAGTTTGCTAAAATAGTACACGATTCCGGTGGGCTTTGCGGTTATGACCAGGCTAATGCTAATGGATTACTTGGCATAACCAGGGCGAAAGAGGCAAATTTTGATCTTACCTTTTTTAATCTTCATAAAACATTTTCGTCTCCTCATGGTTGTGGAGGACCGGCTTCCGGAATAGTTGGCGTAACAAATAAACTTGCAAAATTTTTACCTGTTCCTGTTGTTGACTATGATAAAAAAAATAATAAGTATTTTCTTGACTATGATAGGCCTGATAGCATAGGGAAAGTGAAGGATTTTTATGGTGTAATACCGGTAATACTTAGAGCATATGCCTGGATAATGAGTCTTGGAGCGGAAGGTCTTAGAGAAGTTTCAAATGTGGCTATATTAAATAATAACTACATAATGAAGAAGCTTCTAGAACTTCGCGGTGTTAGTATGGCATTTCCAGAGCATAAACACCGTATTGAGCAAGTCCGCTATAGTTGGGAAAAACTTACCAAAGAAACGGGCATTGATACTGAAGATATTCAAAGAAGAATCTTCGATTTTGGTACTCATTATTGGACTAGTCATGAACCATGGTTGATACCACAGCCATTTACCATTGAACCGAGCGAATCATACTCAAAAGATGATATTGATGAATTTGTAGCGATATTAGGACAAATTGTTAAAGAAGCATACGAAGAGCCTAAAAAGCTTAAAGATGCCCCACATAAAAGTTCCGTTCATCATATTGATCATGATGTTTTAGATGACCCTGCAAAATGGGCTATTACGTGGAGAGCTTATAAAAAGAAATATAATGGTTATTTTCAACGTAAATAGTAACTATCAGGGGCATATGTATGTATAAAATAGGATTAATTGTTAATCCAATTGCAGGCATGGGGGGTCGAGTTGGTTTAAAAGGCACTGATGGCCGGAAGATACTTCAAAAAGCCAAGAGTTTAGGTGCGATTTCTTTTTCTCCAAAAAGGGCATCTGCGGCTTTAAAACCTCTTTCTGTTATACAAGATAACCTAAAACTCATTACCTGTCCTGGCGATATGGGAGAAAATGAAGCAATTAGTTGTGGTTTTGTTCCTGATATTATAAACGGAATCAAAAGCAAAGAGACAACTTTTGCAGATACCCAGAAAGCAGCCCGTATATTACGGGATCGTGGTGTAGATTTATTGCTTTTTGCGGGTGGAGATGGAACTGCCAGAGATATTTATGTTGCTATCGGAACGACTTTACCCGTTATTGGCATTCCTACCGGAGTTAAGATTCATTCAGCAGTTTTTGCCTCTAGTCCATCCAGAGCAGGAGAGCTATCTTTATTATATTTACAAAAAAAAGTACATAAGTTAAGAGAAGTAGAAGTTATGGATATTGATGAGCAGGCATTTCGAAATGGTATTGTAAAAGCCAGGTTATTTGGGTATCTTAAGATTCCTTATGAAAGGAGGTGCATTCAAGGTAGAAAATTAGGAAGTTTACCTAGTGAGGAAATTATTCAGAAAGCTATTGCCGAAGATATTACTGAAGGTATGAATAATGATTTTCTTTATATAATAGGTCCCGGGACAACTACTAGAGCTATAATGCAGAGGTTAAGTTTAAGCTGTACTTTATTAGGTGTAGATGCTGTTTATAAAAAAGAAGTAATAGGATTAGATTTGAGCGAAAGAGAATTATTGAAACTCGTTAATAAGGAAAAAGCAAAGCTAATCATTACCCCAATAGGTGGACAGGGTTATATCTTTGGAAGAGGAAATCAACAATTAAGTCCGCAAGTAATTCGGAAGGTCAAGAGAGAGAATATTATTATCATTGCTACTTATAATAAAATTGTTTCTTTTAAAGGATCTCCTTTACTGGTTGATACAGGTGATTTATCTCTTGATAGAGAATTAAGCGGATATGTGCAAATCGTTACCAATTATCATGAGCGAACGGTCTACAGAGTCAAATTTTGATTATTAATAAAGATGTTTGGTATAGAGCCTTCTTTTAAGCTTTATTAAAACAAATAAAAATAGCTTAATCAAGAAGGCTCTATATTTATATATTAATAATTAGCCTGCTAAAATAAAAAAAGTATTGGTTATATCTTATATTTTTATATTTAGTGTAAAAGTTATGTGTTTTGGTCTATAATTTATATGAAGCCTATAATTCAAAAGATGATATTAAGGAGTTATTTAGAATATATAGTATGGCATAATAATTAATTAGAGGACATGGGCAAAAATTGAAATAATTTTGTATTTATCTGATTTTTTAGCAGAGTATAATAATAAATATGTAAAATATTTATAGGTTAATATATAAAATTTTGAAAAATAGATAGTTTTAATTTTTAAATAACATCTGAAATTTTCTAAGTATACATTGACTATTAAAATGACAAATAATTAAATATATTTAAATTAAAAGGAGTATAAAAATGGGTATATATAAGGATCTTAAGGATAAGAGAGTAGTCATTACAGGGGGAGCAAGTGGAATTGGACTGGCAACAGCCAAATGTTTTATCGATGAAAGAGCTAATGTTGTTATCTTGGATTGGAATCAAGAAGTTTTAAAAAAATCATTATTTAATAATCCGAAGCTAAATGGCGGTGTCTGTGCCGATGTAAGTAATCCAAATGATATAGTAACTGCATTCAAGAAAGTAGATGAAATTATCGGCGGTATTGATGTTTTGATTTCTAATGCTGGAATTAGTGTTCGTAAACCATTTTTAGAAATCGAATATGAAGAATGGTCGAAAGTTATTCGTGTTAATTTAGACGGAATGTTTCTTTGTGCTAAAGAAGCAATCAAAAGAATGAAACAACAACGCACCGGAGTGATTTTATTTACTGCTTCCACAAATGGAATAGAAGGACATCCGCTTTATGCAGATTATAATGCATCAAAAGCAGGAGTAATTCTTTTGGCAAAGACGATAGCCTTAGAGTTTGCTCCCTGGCTTAGAGCTAATGCAATTTGCCCGGGATATGTGCTTACTCCAATGCAGAAGTCTGAGTATACTTTAGAAATGTTAGAAGAAGTTAATGCAGGAATTCCATTGAATCGTCATGCTAAACCAGAAGAAGTGGCTGACTTATTTGCCTTTTTAGCATCATCTAAGGCCGCTTATATTACAGGACAATCTATAACTATTGATGGAGGGGAAACTGCTGGGCAATATATTAAAGATATAGATAAGTTAAGTTAATAAACAGTAATCAGTAAAAATTTTTAGGAAATAAATATTATGATTATGCGAAACTAATAATTTATTAATTTTGCAAAAAAAAGGAAATTAACTTGAAATGAAATGTACTTGATTAGAAATAAACCTAAAAAATTAAAGAATGTGTTTAGATTTAAATCGTTTTAGTCTAAAATAAGAAGGTTTAGATAAATAAATTAGAAGGACATAGTGAATGGAATATATATCTAATAAATTATTAGATTCCAATTTTAATTTATCTTTAGAAGAGTAATGAGGATTTTGGGATAGATTTTAAATGGAGGATTATGAAATTTACTTATACGGAAAGTCGTTAGCAAGATATTAAAAAATAATATTTAGGGGAATTAGTATGCTAATTAGTAGATCCGATATTAAACTTTTTAGATAAGGAGAAATTAGTAACAAAACCTTTTATTTTTTGAAAGAAAGAGAAAAAATAAATATGAAAAATATTCGAGCGGAATTTTATTTATTAGGAATAGTAATTATTTGGGGTTCTACTTTTGCCATAATAAAAGGTATCCTTGACCAAATTTTGCCCTTCACCTTTTTAGCTTACCGATTCTTTTTGGCTACCTTTGTTTTATATTTAATATTCTGGAAAAGAATAAAAGAAAATATTGATAAGACAACTCTCAAGAAGGGGTCCTTAATCGGAATTTTTCTCTTTATGGGTTATGCTTTTCAGACTGTAGGTTTAAAATATACTACCGCTACCAAAACAGGATTTATTACCGGTTTATCTGTAGTTTTGGTCCCCATTATTTCTCATTTTTTTATCAAAGAAAAAATTAACCGAAATTCAGTTATAGGAGTAATTTTAGCATTCATCGGATTATGGTTTTTAAATTATAGCAGCGGCTTTAGTTTTAATTTAGGAGATTTTTTAGTTTTGCTATGTGCAGTGTCATTTGCCATGCACATTATATCTGTGGGCTTATATGCTAAAAAGGTGGATTATGTCCCCTTAGTCATTATTCAATTAACTATAGTTTTTGTATTATGTTTACTGATGGCTATAATTTTTGAAAGACCGGCACTTCATTTATCTTATTCTTTTGATGTATGGTGGTCCATTATATTGACGGGAGTATTTGCTACAGCTTTAGCCTTTTATATGCAGAATAGATTTCAAAGATATTCTACTGCCACTAAAACCGCCATTATATTTTCCGGGGAACCGATATTTGCAGCGGTCTTTGCCTATTTTCTCTTAGGAGAGAAAGTAGGCCTAATCGCCTGGGCAGGAGGATTATTGATAATTTTTGGTATGATTATATCTCAAAGCAAATTTAAATCAATGTCTAATTGATTATCTAATTAAAACATTATTTAACGATTTGAATTTTTTTTGAGACCCTGATGGTTAAATATAATTTATTATTTTTCTTCTTCTATCATTATTTTTACTTCTTCCAGCTTTTTAGGGATTATTTTAGGGAATTCTCCATTCTTTTCATAGACTTTTTCCCAGAAAGGCTTACTAAGTTTTTCATACTCTTTAGAGTATTTATCCAGGTGTTCCCTACAGTCGGTTAATATAGTCTCGGCATTTTCGTGAGTGGGGTAAGGTTGACATTCTTTACAAATTTCCCTTAAGACTTCAGGATGATCAATAATCATACAGGGCATCATTAAATTTTTACTATAAGGTTGTCGAGCTCTTATTGCCTTAAACAAAGG
>Ga0209978_10000872_pt1 | contig 11972 bp, 9 predicted proteins | sample BentaG_FD_182805 | JGI IMG/M metagenome (GOLD analysis project Ga0209978, IMG submission 182805) | Deep subsurface microbial communities from South Atlantic Ocean to uncover new lineages of life (NeLLi) - Benguela_00093 metaG (SPAdes)... | ecosystem: Environmental > Aquatic > Marine > Oceanic >...
CCCCATCTTACACTTTAAGGATACCAATACCCTTACTACTTACGTTATTAAAACAGGTAAACCTCTTCTTAATGATAATAATCAATATATGGAAATGATCGCTCAAGGAATATTAACCCCTATGGGCACTACCACTCCTCAAAGTATCTGGTTAGGAGTCCCCTTAAAGATAGAAGATGAAATAATCGGGGCTATGGTAGTGCAAAGCTATAGTGATCCTTACCTTTATACCGAAAAAGATATCAAGCTTATGGAATTTGTCTCCGAACAGATTGCTACTGCTATCAAGCGAAAACAAATGGAAGAAGAAATGGAAAAATTAGCCCACTTTGATACTTTAACCGGTTCTTGTAATAGAGGATATGGCTTAGACCTTTTAACCCAACAGCTTAAATTAGCCCGTAGAAAGAAGCAAAAAATATTGTTAGCCTATCTTGATATAGATGATTTTAAAAATATTAATGATACTTTTGGTCATGGAGAAGGTGATCAAGTCTTAAAAGAAGTAGTTAAACTATTAAAATCTACCTTAAGAGAGATCGATATTATCTGCCGTATGGGAGGAGATGAATTTTTACTAATCTTTCCGGATAGTTCTTTAAATGATTTATCTATAATCAAAGAAAGGATGAATAAGAATTTAATTCAATTAAACCACACCTTAAAAAAACCTTATAAGATAACTCTTAGCCTCGGTGTTTCTGAATATGATCCTGATAATCCCCAATCTATGGATGAGTTAATTCGGATAGCTGATAATAGGATGTATGAAGAGAAAAAGAGTAAAGAGTTAGAGTCACACATTTAACAAACAAGCGGGGTCGGTTCTTTATATATGACATAAGATTAGACATTTAGTGGATTTAGATTAAATGAAAGGTATATTCCCTAACAAGTAATTGTTAGGAATAGATTGTGAAAAAAGACTGTACCTTATCATATATGAACATTTCTTTGCTATAGGTCAATAATGAAGATTTGGCTGATAAAATAAACTTCCTTATCTATTAAACCCTGTTGGGGGACAGTACTTTTACAGTTTTCTTAATTTTTTTGTATTTTATTTTATAAAAAGAAGGATTTTTAAGATATTTGTCGTATATAATATAAAGTAACATTAAATTATGACAAAATTTAATCTAAATAATTTCAGGATAGAAAATGATTAAAATATGATATGACATTTTTATTATCTAATTTTGAAATGTTGTTTATAGGAGGTAATAAAATGAAAGATGAGAATATTACAAAAGATCAACTTATAAAAGAATTGAATGAAATGAAGAAAAAAATTGCAAAATTGGAATTAGATGAGGACATGCACAAATGGACAGAGGGAAAATTGCAAAGAGATGATTATGAAAAGGACATATTATTAAATAATGCTTCAGCTATGATATATTGGATAGATAGAGAAGGAAGGTTCGTAATAGTTAATAAGTGTTTTGCGAATTTATTTAATAAATCTCCTGATGATATAAAGGGGAAATATCTGTACGATTTATATCCTGAAAACATATCCGATAAAATTTACGCTGATAATATGGAAATAATTGAATCTAAAACACTAAAATGTGGTATTGAAGAATCTCTGGAAACTCCAAATGGCATGATATGGGTTAGAACTGATAAAGTACCTTATAAAGATATAAGCGGTAAGGTTATGGGTATAATTGGTGTTTTATTGGATATTACACATCAAAAACAAAAAGATAAAGATATAATAAAATCAGAGGAGAAATTCAGAGGTATTACTGAAAGAAGTTTTGACATAATAATTACCGTCGATAAAGAGGAAATATTTACCTTCGTTTCTCCTTCAATAGAGAGAGTGCTTGGATATAAACCAGAGGAAATAATTGGTAAGCACTTTCAAATCCTTTTCCCCGAAAATATGATTAAAAAAGTAGAACGAGTTTATAATACTATAATTGAGGGCAAGGAAATTGAGGGAGTAAATTTTGAAGTATTAAGAAAAGATAGAAAAAAGGCGATAATTGAAGTTAATGGTTCTCCTATAATCAAGGATGATAAGATAGTTGGAGTTCAAATACATTCGAGAGATATAACTGAACGTAAGTTAGAAGAAGAAATGATAGAGAAGGAAAAAAATAAATTACAGAAATATATTGATGTAGCAGGGATTATATTAAAAATTGTCGATAGAGATGGCAAAGTAAGTCTAATTAATATTAGAGGTTGTGAAGTTTTAGGATATACAAAAGAGGAGATTTTGGGAAAAGATTGGATTGATAATTTTGTTCCAGAAAGATTAAAAAAGAAGATGAATGATATTTTAATGAAACTTATGTCTAATCAAACTGTTTCTTATGAATATTTCGAAAATCCAGTTTTAACTAAAAGTGGGGAAGAAAAAATTATTAGTTGGTACAATACTGTATTAAAAGATGAAAAGGGTGAATTTCAGGGAATATTGAGTTCTGGAGAGGATGTTACTACAAAAACTAAAGTTGAACGAGAGCTCCAAGAGAGTTATCAAAAATTACAACAAATTATGGAGGATACTGTTTATACTATGGCCAAAGTTGTTGAAAAAAAGGATCCATATTCTGCTGGTCATCAAAAAAGAGTCTCACAGCTTGCTACAGCTATAGCTAAAGAGATGAAATTACCTAAAGATAAAATTGAAGGGTTAAAGGTTGCATCATTGGTTCATGATATCGGGAAAATAGGTATGCCTATAGAGATTTTAAGTAAACCAAGTGGTTTGACTGAATTAGGTTATGATTTAATGACAGAACATCCTACAACTGGATATAATATTTTAAAAGAGATTGATTTTCCTTGGCCAGTTGCTGAAATTGTACTACAACATCATGAGAAGATAAATGGTTCTGGATATCCAAATGGATTAAAAGATGATAAAATTTTAATAGAAGCAAAAATAATATGTGTAGCTGATGTTGTTGAGGCTATGGGTTCTTATAGATCTTATAGACCTAGTCATAGTATAAAGGAAGCATTAAAGGAACTAAACAGAAATAAAGGAACTCTTTACGATTCAATGGTTGTAGATGCTTGTAAAAGATTATTTAAATATAAAGGAACAAAATTTAGTTTCTTGGAATAAGAAATAAAATGTGACAGAGTACGGTTCTTTGTCACGTTTTAAGAAGTTGCAATATGTCAAATGTGTGTGTTTGAACCCATTAGTGATAAATCGAAATGGGTTGCGGCGTTTATTATAGTTTTAATATGGTTACTCGTAGTTTATCTATTTTAAAGATTTATTTTGCAGATTGTTTTTTGACTTCAGATACGCGCAAAATATTAGACGAGATTGTACTATAGGAGAGTAATATAATATAAGTATCTACATTATTAAGTGAATACTTATTGATTGAAAATCCGATTAATATTCGGATTTTTTAGTTTTTGAGTTAAAAAGAAGGATAATTAAAGAGGGATGTAGAATATATATGAGGTGAAAATTTAATGAGATTGCTTCGGGTGGCACTCAAGTAATATTGAGTGCCACCCTCGCAATGACGAAATCGATATACGGGATTGCCACGCTCCCTGCGGTCGCTCGCAATGACAAAAATAAAATGGTCGTTCGCAAGGATAAAAAATACGGAGACAGCCATGCGATAATAGAAAAAAATTGAATAATATGAGCTAATCTGTTATAAATAGATAAGTAAAAAGTTATTTTGGGTGGAAAATTATTTATGGAATTTGTAAAAGATAAGAGGTTAAATTTTATTATCAGCATGGCCATTGGTCTTGCTATTCTATTTTATGTATTAAGTAAATTGAAGTGGTTATTTATATATTTTAGTATTGCCTTAATTTTAGCTTATTTTTTTGATCCACTTTATAAATATCTTATTAACAAAAAAGCCCCGAAAGTATTGGCTATTATTGTTGTCTTTGGGATAATAATTGCCTTGTTAATCCTGACTATATTTTTTGTAATCCCCAGTCTAATCAATCAGCTTAATGTTTTATATAATGAAATCCCTAAATTTATTAATAGTTATCAAACTCTAATTTTATCATTGGAACCGCAGTTATCAAGATTTATAGACCCCGCTGATGTAGAAACCTTGCTCAAAGAAAATTTATCTGAACTGCAAAAAAATGTATTGAGTTTTTCCCAAACTATAATAATTTATTTATCCAATATAGTTTCCAGTATTACTTTTGGTATAGTAATTGTCCCTTTAATTTTGTTTTATCTATTGAGAGATATGCTTATATTTAAAGAAAATTTATATACTTTTATATCAAAGGAAAAGAAAAAAGAGTTTAAAGAAATACTGGAAGAAATAGATCGTATTATCAGCGGGTTTATTCGCGGTCGGATAATAGTCTGTTTTATTGTAGGGACTCTAATTGGTATAGGTTTGTACTTCTTGAATTTAAAATTTGCTTTGATTATTGGCATAGTTAGTGGAATATTTAACTTTGTTCCCTATTTAGGACCAATTGTGGGAGTTATTTTAGCTCTAATTTTTGCTTTAGGTAGTCCCTGGTGGGTATTGTTGATGATTGTAGTTTTATTTGTTTTAGTTAATCAGATTGAAGCGATATTTCTTAATCCTAATATCTTAGGGAAAGAATTGGGCCTGCACCCTTTAACAGTAATTTTATCGATGTTAATCTGCGGCTTGTTGTTGGGGATATTAGGGGTATTAGTAGCTGTTCCTTTAGCCGCTATTTTAAAAGTATTATTCTTTAGATATTTAATTCAGGAGGGATAGAGCAAGTTAGATGAAAAAGACATTCTACATAATTTTAATAGCAGTTGTATTGACTATTTTATTTCCCCTTTCCTTAACTTTCGCCCAATCTTCAGAAATAAATGTATTGTTAGACCGTAAACCTCTCGAAACAGTTGTCCCTTCGATTATTGAAAATGGCCGGATATTTGTTTCAGCTCGTAATATAATAGAAGCTTTAGGAGGAAGAATTACCTGGTTTCCCGCCTTAAAGTTATTGACCATAAACATTGATAATCATATTATACGTTTAGTGATTGACGACTCTTCTTTAGAAATAGATGGAAAAGTAATTCCCCTGGAAATACCGGCCCGGATTATAGATAACCGAGTAATGATTCCTCTGGAAGTGATTAAAATTATTGCCCAGGTGGAAATTGAATGGGATAACCAGACTAAGACTTTATCTATTAATACTATAAGACCTTATCTGCTAAAGATTAGAAGTTATTCCCACCCTGATAAGACCCGGGTAGTTATAGATTTATCAGAAAAGACGGAGTTTAGAGTAGATAAATTGACCAATCCGGATAGGATTTTTATAGATATAATCGGTTCTATTATAAAATTGGAAGATACCTTTAAACAGATAGAGATAAATGATGGTGCAATAAAGACCGTAAGAACGGCTCAATTTAATGAGGAAATTACCAGAGTGGTATTTGACCTTTATCAGGAGGCCAAATACGACCTCTTCAGCCTTATCAACCCCGACAGAGTAGTGCTTGATATATTAAGACCAGAGAAGAAAGAGGTAACTATCTCTGAAACTCTTCCCACTAAACCTGTAGAAAAACCTGCTCCTGGACCTAAAATAACTGGCAATAGAGTAGTGATTATTGATCCCGGTCATGGAGGGAGTGACCCGGGAGCAATTGGACCTACTGGCTTGAAAGAAAGAGAGGTTACTTTAAAAGTTGCTCTTTATTTAGAAAAATTATTAAAAAAGGCAGGTATTCCCACTTATTTAACCAGATATAAAGATAATTTTATTTCCTTAGAAAATAGATCAAATTTTGCTAATCAGAAGAACGGTTTTGTATTTGTAAGTCTACACGCTAATTCAGCTATTCGTAATCGTCCTACTGCTGTGGGGGTAGAGACCTTTGTTCTGAGTTCCAAATATATTGGTGCTTCTGCCAAAGATGTAGCTGATAGAGAAAATAGGGCAAGCAGGACTCATCCAGATGTAGATGCTGATTTAGCTTTAATCATTGCTGATCTGGAGGAGAGCGCTAATATCAAATATAGTCTCGATTTTGCAGATATTATTCAGAAGAAATTAGTAGAGTATCTTAAATTAGAAAATAGAGGAGTAAAACAAGCTCCTTTTGTAGTATTAAAGGGAGTGAACATGGCAGCAGTAATTATAGAGATAGCTTTTATTTCTAATCCTAAAGAGGAAAAATTATTAAAAAATAACGGATTCAGGGAAAAAACAGCTCAGGCCTTATTTGAGGCAATAAAATATTATATAGAAAACACTCCTGATGAAGGATAGGATTAATTGATATGGCAAAAAAGAGAGAGGGAAGAAAGAAAAGAAGATTAAAGGCAATTTTTGTTTTAACAGTCTTGATTGTGCTAATAATTTTTAGTTATTTAATATTCAATAAATTTATTATTCCCGCCTGGGAAAAATACAAAGAAAAACCTGTAATTACAAAGGAAGTTCCTTATCCGGAAGAAGAGAAAAAAGAAGTTGAACCCGTACCAGCAGAGATGATAGAAATTAATCTTTATTTTTCTGATTCTCAGGCGATGTATCTGGTACCTGAAAAAAGAAAAATACTTAAGACTTCCACATTAGCAAGACATATTGTAAATGAGCTTATTAAAGGTCCAGTTAGCCCCGATCTTTATCCCACTATTCCCTTTAGTACTCAAGTTATTGAAGTTTATATTGCTGGTGATATTGCTTATATAGATCTATCCGAGGAAGTATTTAAAAATCATCCTGGAGGCAGTAGTGGTGAGTTAATGACTGTCTATTCTATGGTTAATACTTTAACCGAAATTCCCCCGATTAGAAGTGTTCAAATATTAGTTGCGGGAAACGAGAGGGAGAGTTTGGTAGGTCATGTGGACATCAGTAGGCCTCTTCTTAGAGATGAAGATTGGATTAAACCATAAAATTTAAATGATATATTTAGACAGAGGGGGAAAATAGAGATTAATATTATCAATGTAAATCAAATTCTTAGAAATCAAATTATAATAATTGCTTTTATAACCTGGATATTAAACCAGAGCTTGAAATTATTTATATTTTATTTTACGGAAAAAAAATGGGATATCATGAGATTTTTCGGAGCAGGAGGGATGCCCAGCACTCATTCCGCCCTTTCTGTATGTGTAGCGGTAACCATTGGCTTCAAAGAAGGTTGGGACTCTACTTTATTTGCTTTAGCCTTAATCATATCTTTTATTATTATGGCTGATGCAGCTGGAGTAAGGAGAGCTACCGGGGAACAGGCTAAAGTATTAAATAAAATTATTCTGGAGTTTTTTGAGGAAAGAAAGATTAGAGATAAACGTTTAAGAGAACTGATTGGACATACTCCTTTTGAAGTTATTGTCGGGGCTTTTATAGGCGTTATAACGGCTTTGATATTATGTTGTAATTTGATTTTTTAATTTAATAGATGAATAAGTAGATTTTTAACTTGAGGTGGATATATCGATTGAAAAAGATAGAGAAAGAACGTTTGGATGTTCTACTTGTCAAAAAGGGATTTTTTACCACCAGAGAAAAGGCCAAAAGGGTAATAATGGCCGGAGAAGTTTTAGTAGAAGGAGAAAAGATCAATAAAGTAGGGCAAAGAGTTAAGGTTGACAGCAGTATTTCTGTATTAAAGAAAGAGACTGTTTATGTAAGCAGGGGTGGAGAAAAATTAGAAAAAGCCATAAAGGCATTTGACATTTCCGTTAAGGGGAAGAAGGTAATCGATATTGGTGCATCTACTGGAGGCTTTACCGATTGCCTCTTGAAATTTGGAGCTGAAAAAGTCTATTGTATAGATGTAGGTTATGGACAGTTAGCCTGGAAATTGCAGAAAGATCAAAGAGTAGTAGTTATGGATAGGACCAATATAAGATATCTTACTGCAGATAAATTCGATAGTTTGTTTGAATTGGCTACTATCGATGTCTCTTTTATCTCATTGGATAAAGTTTTGCCAGCAGTGTATAATTTACTTAAGGAGAAAGGAGAGGTAGTAGCTTTAATTAAACCTCAATTTGAAGCAGGTCGGGAGTTCGTTCAGAAGGGTGGATTGGTAAAAAAAGTAGAAATCCATCAGATGGTAATAAAAAGGGTGAGTGATATTGCCCTAAAATTGGGTTTTAATATTCAAGGATTAACCTTTTCTCCCGTAAAAGGAGCTTCCGGCAATATAGAATATCTTATCTATTTGACCAAAAATTTTAAAAAAGAGAGAATAAACGATTTCCCCCGCTTGATCGAAAAAATAGCAGTACAAGCTCACCAAAAACTTTCTCTTAAAGAATAGTATATTATAATTATGTTTGATAATATTTAATTTTAATAACAGAGGAGTGGATGAGGAATTTAAATTAAAGTAAGAGATTATTGGAGTGATATTCTTGGACATAAGCGAGAATGGAGTTTTAATCTTAATTTTAATTATTGGCGGAGGGATAATTTGCCTGTTTCTGTTTATCAAGATAAGTAATTGGTTAAGGGCTAAAAGATTAAGGCGGAGGTTTTCTAAAAGCAGACAGGCAGAAAAAGAAGCAGAAAAAATATTAAGAAAAAAAGGCTATACCATCGTAGATGTTCAAAAATGTAAACCACTTCTTATTACCATTGGAGATAAGATTCATCGCTATTTAGTACGAATAGATTATCTGGTAAGGAAGAGGGGGAAAGTTTATGTAGTAGAAGTTAAAAGCGGTGAAAAGATCCCTTATATTACTAATCGGGAGACCCGAAGACAGATGTTGGAATATTATCTTGCCTACCAACCAAGTGGTATTATTTTGCTAAATATGAAAAATAAGAGTATTTCTGAAGTAAAGTTTCAGTTCGAAAGCACCTCTCGTCAATGGATAATCAGAATAAGCTATTTTATAGCAGGGATAATTTTTACCTTAGTCTTATATTATTTACTTCTGGGAGGATGGAGATGAAATTAAATAGTGTGGGTTTAGTAGTTAATTACGAAAAAGAGAAAGCCCAGGAAATAACTCTCCGGATAATTGATTGGTTGAGTTTAAAAAAGATAAAAGTTTATATTGAAGGAGATAAGGGGAAAACCATAAGCAGGGAAGATTTAAGTTGCCCTACTGAAAAGTTCCTTAATAAAGTAGAGTTGATAATCTCTTTAGGAGGGGATGGGACTCTACTAAGGGCAGCAAGGTTGGCTGCCTCCACAGATATTCCGGTTTTTGGAGTAAACTTAGGAGGGTTAGGTTTTCTTACCCAAATTAGCAGTGATGACCTGGAAAAGTCGTTAGAAAAACTGTATCAGGAGAAATATTTTCTTGATGAGAGAATGATGCTGGATTGTTCAGTGAAAAGAAAGGATAAAGAGATTAAGAAGTTTACGGCTTTAAACGATATAGTTATTGGTAAAGGGGCATTTGCTCGAATTATCTGTTTAGCTACTTATGTCAATGATGATTATGTTATTACTTATTCTGCAGATGGATTGGTTATCTCTACTTCCACCGGTTCTACTGCCTATTCTCTTTCTGCTGGTGGTCCTATTGTTAATCCCAGCATAAATTCTATGATACTTACTCCCATCTGTCCCCATACCTTATCTGCTCGTCCTTTAATTATTGGTGAGAATGATCAGGTGAGGATTACTTTAGAGTCAGGTGAGGAAGAGGTAATGGTTACTATAGATGGACAGGAGGGTTTTACTTTAGAACCAGAAGATGAAGTGATAGTAAAAAAATCAATCCATAATGCAAGATTAATTACTTTTAAAGAAAAGAGTTTTTATGCTATTTTGAGAGAAAAATTAAGATGGAGCGGGCAGGTAAATATGTAATTCCTACCCGCGTTTTCACGAGGGTAAGCTACCGCAGGAGTCTATACAATGAGGTGAATCAGAAATATATGCTATTTCAATTAAATATAAAAAATATTGCTTTAATAACAGAATTAAATATAGAGTTTGAGGAAGGATTAAACGTTCTAACCGGAGAAACCGGAGCAGGGAAATCCATTATTATTGAAGCGATAGATTTAATTTTAGGAGGTTATACCACTTCTGATTTAATTCGAGATGGAGAAATTAGTTTAATAGTAGAAGGGCTATTTTTACTATCTCCTCTAGAAAAAGAGTTAATAAATAATTTAAATCCAGATTTAAAAATCGTTGACGAAGAGGGGACTTTACTTATCAGGCGAGAAGTTAATAAAAAAGGACGGAATAAATGCTGGGTTAACCAGAGGTTGGTAAATTTATCTTTACTTCAGGATATAGGAAATTTTTTAGTTGATTTACATGGCCAGCATAATCATCAATCCCTCTTAGATACTTCCAAGCATATAGACTTGATGGATAGTCTGGGGGGAGACAAAATTATAAAACATAGAAAAGAACTGTTTGAAGCCTATCGATTATGGCGAGAAAAGAAAAAAAAGTTATTTCAGTTGATAAGAGATAGAGAGGAAAATTTAAAGCGGATAGATTTTTTAAAATTTCAATTAGAAGAAATAGACAAAGCTTCTTTAGCTAAAGATGAGGATAAAATATTAGAAGAGGAAGAAATGGTTTTAAGGAACGTAGAAAAAATAATTGAGACCATGGAAAAAGCCAACTTTATCCTCTATGAAGGCGGGTTAGAGCAGTCCTCGGTTAGAGATTATTTAAATGAAGTATCCAAAAGTTTAGGGGAGATTGCTTCTTTAGATCGACGGATAGGAAAGATGAGAGATTCTTTGAAAGAAATAGGGTATCAGCTTGAAGATATTATCAATGAGATTGAAAAATATAAAGATAAAATAGAATTAAATACCCAAAGGTTAAAAGAGGTTGAAGGAAGATTAAATCTAATCAATAGCTTAAAGAGTAAATACGGTTCTACTATAAAAGAAATTTTGCAATATCGCCATAAAATATACCAGGAATTAGAAGCTATTAATTATAGTGAAGATGAGGTAGAAAATTTAAGAGAGGATATAAATTCCCTGGAAAATAAGATTTCAGATATTTCCCATAATTTGAGTATAAGTCGCAGAAAGATTGCCGACGATTTGGAGGAGATGGTAGTAAGAGAATTAGATGATTTGAATATGAAAAGATGCCAGTTTAAAGTCTCTATCAATCATTATGAAGATGATAATGGTATAGAGATAAATAGTAAAAAATATAAAATTGGTCCTAAAGGGATAGATGATATTGAGTTTATGATTTCTCCCAATGTAGGGGAGAAGATGCGCCCTTTAGCTCGGATTATCTCTGGAGGTGAAGTTTCAAGAATTATGCTGGCCTTGAAATCAATCCTCTCAGAAGTCGATCAAGTTCCAACTTTAATTTTTGATGAAATTGATAGTGGGGTAGGGGCACGATTAGGTGAGGTTATCGCTCAAAAATTAAGGAACCTTTCTGAAAAGAGACAGGTGATTTGTGTAACTCATTTGCCCCAGATAGCCTGTAGAGCCAGGAGACATTTTTATATAGAAAAATATGTTTTAAATAATCAAACCGGGATAAGATTAAATGAGATGAAAGGGGAAAACCAGGTTAAAGAAATCGCTCGTATGTTGGATGGAAGTCAGATGAGTGACATCACTATTCAACATGCTCAGAAGATGCTAAATAGGTAAGAGTGTTATTTATGAAAGAAGAGATTGATATAAATAAAAATAAATGGATAAAAGAATTTGCCAAACAAAAAGAGATTCAGAGCACATTAAAGGCAATAATTCGTTCTACCGATGATGCTATTTCGGTAGTAGATGAAAAAGGTTTGCATACTATCATTAACCCTGCTTATACCCGGCTTACCGGTTTAATTGAAGAAGATGTATTAGGAAAACCGCCCACTATTGATATTGCTGATGGGGGCGAAAGCATGCATTTAAAAGTGTTGAGGACTAAGAAACCGGTACACGGAGTGAGAATGCGGGTTGGACCTAATCGCAAAGAAGTAATTGTAAATGTAGCACCGGTCATAGTGGGTGGAGTATTAAAAGGAACTGTGGCAGTAATTCATGATATTTCAGATATTGAATATTTAACTGAAGAA
>Ga0209978_10000873_pt1 | contig 11967 bp, 12 predicted proteins | sample BentaG_FD_182805 | JGI IMG/M metagenome (GOLD analysis project Ga0209978, IMG submission 182805) | Deep subsurface microbial communities from South Atlantic Ocean to uncover new lineages of life (NeLLi) - Benguela_00093 metaG (SPAdes)... | ecosystem: Environmental > Aquatic > Marine > Oceanic >...
TGGCCGACGTCTTTACTACCACCCTTTCCTCACCCCCCACCACCTCCCCCACTTTGCAATCTTTAAGTCCCAGCAGGATTGTGGTACCATTATCCTGGCCTCTGGCCATGGTGGTAAGACCTCCTTCCCTTTAATTTTCTGCTCTGGGGTCCTTACCACCATAAATTTTTATCACAATTTTTTCCACACAATCTAAAATAGAGCCCCCCTACTTGACAAGGGGGGGGAAGTGTTGTAGATTTTTTTCAGGCGGGCTGAAAAATAACCAACTTTTGAACGCAACCAATAAATACACGGATGCCTTGACCAAAATTAACGCAGGGTCTAACATTTTGGCATAGTCGATTTGTCCGAAAACGACTGAAGCATTACAATAACTAATGGGGACATCAGTTTGCCGATTGTGTTTATGCAATAGAAAGGCACACGCAATCGAGAGAGAGGAGGGCCAACTTATTATGAAGTGAATGTATTGATGACTATTATATTCAAAAATCTACTTATAGGAGGTTTCCGGTGAAGAAGATACATTTGAGAAAACAACTAGTAGCTATTATCTTAATAGCGATAATAGCAGTAAGCGCACCTTTGCTGAGCAGTTGTATGCCTAAGCCTCCAGAGGAAGTGGAACCTATAAAGATAGGCTTTCCCTATCCAATGGTTGGGGCTTATGCAGCCGACGGGCAGGAAATGTGGAGACGGATAACTATAGCTGTGGACGACATTAATGCGGCAGGCGGTCTGCTGGGAAGGCCTGTAGAAATCGTCCCGGCAGACACCAAAGAGATGATGCCCGAAGACGTCGTTACTGCGTTCAAGTTTCTGTCCACAGCAGGAGTGGATGTTTTTATAACCGATTACGCTGGCGAACCGGCGGATGTTCACGCGGCCATGGTGTATGATATCCCCTACTTCAGTTGGAATGACTCTCGAACTGCTGAACGAGCTATTGCAGAGAATATAGAACAATGTGACAATGTGTTGAGAGTATCTCCGAGTGGTAGGGAGTATGCTACTATTCCTTACGAGGTTCTTACTGATGTAATTCCTTATGAGTATCCAAATAAAAAGATAGCAATACTGCTGATGGACTATGAGTGGAACATAGATATAGCGAAGGATCTCAGAGAAGTAGCAGCGGCGGACCCGGAATGGGAGATAGTAATAGACGAGACGCATCCATATGGCGCTACAGAATATGGCTCTCAGCTAATTAGAATAAGAGAGGAAAATCCTGGTCTCATATTCTTTATCACCTTCGCTCCTGTTGAGTTGGTGTCATTTATGGAACAGTTTCTGGAAGACCCGACAGATTCGATAGTTTATAACCCATACACACCATGTATCCCTGAATTCTTGGAGTTGCTGGGCGAAGAGAAGGCTGAGGGGCTGTTCTGGGGAGACCAATGTAGCCATTATGGAGCTCCACTTGAAGAAGAGTTTAACCAAAAGTTCGAGGAAAGATGGGGGTACACGCCCAGGCTTTCTCTTACTTATGACACAGTCATGCTGTGGGCTGAAGCTGTAAAAAGAGCGGGTGATCCATCGGATTACGAAGCTGTCCTTCAGGCTGCCATTGATTACCCTTATGAAGGGATTGCTGGGACATATAAAATTAATCCAGTTACCCATGTTGGCACAGCGGGGTACGACTATATACCACACCGCTTTTTCCAGATACAGGATGGGAGAGATGTCATGCTCTTCTTACACGATAAGCCTTTTGAAGGAACTGGAAGATTTGCCGGAAGTTTCGAAATCCCACCTTGGATTGGCAAATGATGTGGTGTATTGAATAGCTAGGGTCAAAGCTCGAGGATAGATAATTCAATCCCATGGTTTCAGGCCGAAGTTGAGGGGGAGCATCTTAAAGAAGCATAGCTCCCCCTCAACAAGCCCTCAACAAGTTAATAAATAAAGATGAGAAGGTGATTGAAGTTTATTACTTCGGGGGATTCTTTGTGCTTGAAGCAAACAAAAGTGGAATGATTAACGAGCGATAGTAAGGACTTGATAAAGTAAGATGCCGCCCGATGTTAGATTAAAAGGTTGTGTGATTGATTGCCCAGTCTTTTGAAAGCAAAGAGCTTTAACCGGAGCCCAAAATCGGCAGAGAAGGAGGTTTGCATGCTAGATTTAGCTGAGATGAGAAATGCGGTTATTAAAGGTGCGCGTAACGATGTAAAGGGTCTAGTTGAAAAGGCGGTTGTTGAAGGAGGAGATGTGTCAGAAATCCTAAAAGAAGGGCTCACCACCGCTATAGATATAGTGGGGGATAAGTTTGAAAAGGGTGAATATTTCCTCCCAGAGCTTATCATGAGTGCCGCGGCTGTGAAGGAAGGCTTGAAAATTTTGCGCCCTCTTTTGGCGAAAGATGGTATAAAGTCTTCCGGGGTGGTAGTTTTGGGTACAGTGAGCGGTGATATTCATGATATTGGCAAGACTATTGTCGGCGCGATGCTAGAAGGGGCGGGGTTCAGTGTAATTGATCTGGGAGCGGATGTAGAAACCGATAGGTTTATAGAAGCTATCAGGCAAAACAATGCTGATCTGTTAGGAATGTCTGCTCTTCTTACCACTACCATGGAGAACATGAGGGATGTTATCGGGGCTTTGAAAAAAGTTGGCTTAAATATTAAGACCATGGTCGGGGGTGCTCCCCTAACAGAGCAGTTTGCCAATGAAATAGGAGCCGATGGTTATGCCCCTAATGCTGCGTCCGCGGTTAGAAAAGCAAGTGAGCTTGTTAAGGGCTAAATTGAAATGCTCTTTTGGGTAGACCGAATTACGCCGCAAATACATTAGGAGGTACGATTTAGAATGAAAGCTAGATTAACTTGGTTTTCAGATGATGAAATGGCGAGAATTCACGAAGCATCACTGAAAGTGTTGGCGAATGTAGGTGTTAGGGCTGATAGTAAAAAGGCTCTTGATATATTGAAGGCTAACGGAGCGAAGGTTAACTATGACACTAAGATTGCATTCATTTCTCGGGATTTAGTTGAAGAGGCACTAAAAGTGATGCCAAAAACCGTGGTATATGGCGCCAGAAATCCAAAGTATGACTACATATTAGATAAAAGGAAGGCGCATTTCACAGCGTGTGGGTATGACATACCTTACATAATAGACTTGGAAACTGGTGAACGTAGACGCTCGAGAAACGAAGACCTTGTTCGTATGGTTAGGATAGCGGACTATCTTGATAATTACGATGAGGTTTGGGTAGAAGGGGCATCCAGTGATTTGCCGGCACCTATACAGAGGATAACCTCATTTGTTACCGCTCTTAGAAACACGGAGAAACATATTTCACATGAAGCGTTAGATGCTGACGAGGCCAAATTTATGATTGAAATCGCAGCAACTATTGTTGGTGGCAGGAAGGAACTAAAGAAAAGGCCTCTTTTTTCAGTAGAGCAATCAGTTGTTTCTCCCTTAAAGTTGGATGAGGGCCCGGTAGAAGCAGCTATGGAGTTCGGCGCAGCCGGTATCCCCATTCTTATTGTTGGGATGCCTGTACCAGGCACAACCGCTCCAGCTACGATAACTGGCACCATGCTGATTGCTAATACCGAGTGGTTAGCACAGTTAGTCGTTTTACAACTTGCTAATCCCGGAGCACCGGTAATATATGCGCAGATCCCTTGCGGTGGGAATTATTCCACAGGGGCAGTAATTGAATCTCCAGAAAGTTTGCTCTTTCGAGTAGGTGTAGCTGACATGGCCCATCGTTATTATGATGTCCCGTGTATGGGTTATGGGGCTAACACCAGCGCTAAGCTTCTAGATATCCAGGCCGGGAATGAAAAAGGCCAAAGTCTTCTTGTGTGCGCATTGGTGGCTTCGGACGTTTTACCTGGTGGTGGAGAGCTGGATGATGCGCTATGCTATAGCCTGGAGGCGATGGTTATTGATAACGAAATAGCTGGGGAGGTTTTCCGGTTTGTTGAAAATTTTGAGGTGAATGACGATACTCTAGCACTGGATGTCATTCGAGAGGTTGGGCCAGGCGGTCACTTTTTAGAACAACAGCACACCTTAGAAAATTACAAAAATATGTGGAGAGCAACGATAAGTGATAAGGGGACTTTCGCTTCGTGGAAGGAAAACGGGTCTAAGCCTCTTGATAATGTAGCCGCAGAAAAAGTAAGGGAAATCTTGGCGACACATAAGCCCCAACCTATTCCTGAAGACGTTGACAAAGAAGTATCTAAGATTTATGAAAAGGCTAAATCAGGGCTGCTAAGAAAAGCTGAAGCGTAATTAGAAGACTCGTAGATGTCTTATAAGAATACCAGAGGTAAATTGCTCCAAGGTGGCCGGAGTTTGCCCTGTATTTTTTTGTCTCTATAATAGATGTAAATGATTTATAATGCATTTATTGCCTGCCAAGAGAATATAATAGTTAGGCAAAAGGAGGAGCGAATTAAGGTTCGACAAGAATCCAAAGTAAGTAGATAGCTAAGGAATTGAGTTAAATCCTCACATTAATTAAAAGAGTCATAGGGTATGAGTTCTGATATCGTAATAAGCTTATTAATAAGCGGGGTAAGACTGAGTGCCTTATATAGCTTAATGGCAATAGGTTTTACCCTCGTTTACGGTGTAGGAAAAGTATTCAATTATTCTCATGGAGCATTTTTTACCTGGGGGGCTTATATTGCCTGGGCTTTACACAATAGATTCCCAGATTTAGATTATCCGATAGTGTTTGTTATCACAATTCCGATTATGTTTGCTTTCGGTGCAGCCTTTGATAAGTTCATTATCACTCCCTTACGTCGTAAGCCAGGATGGAGATTTACTGTATTTATCGTTACTTTAGCAGCTGCTTTATTCCTAGATAGCCTGGCTCTGGTAATTTTTGGTCCTCGTTACAAAACACTTCCTCCTTTGATTGAGGGGAACTTTAACCTCGCTGGCTTTATAATACCCAAACATGATATTGCACTTGTAATAATTGCCGTATCTATATTAATTTGTCTTGGACTTTTCTTGGGGCGAACTAGACAGGGGATGGCTATGCGAGCAGTTGCCCAAAATACGGTAGGAGCGCTGATAGTGGGTATACCAATGACTCAGGTATTCAGATATACGTTCGCTATATCGGCAGCGTTCGCAGGGATTAGTGGTATGCTTCTTGCCCCAAAAACCTTAATATTTCCTATCGTAGGGTGGCCAATTTTAATCAAAGCCTTTGTAATAGTGGTATTTGGTGGCCTTGGTAGTGTGAGGGGAACCCTTTATGCTGCTTTTATTTTGGGAATGACGGAGGCCATGATTTCATATTATGTTGGAGGTGTTTGGGCATTACCTATCTTCCTTGCAATATTGGGGGTTGTATTAGTCTTCAAACCGCAAGGATTATTTGGTCTTGCGGAGAACTAACATGAAAATCAACAAGAAGACCGTCTTAATTAGCATATCAGTAATTGCGGTCCTACCTCTTATCTTCCGTGGCAACCCATATGTTATCCATATCTTAACTTTGTGCCTTATTTGGGGTGTGGTAGCCTCTGCTTGGGATCTCATCGTGGCTTACGCCAATGTGTTCTCTTTTGGGCAGATGGCATTTTTCGCTATTGCTGGATATACATCATCAATGATGTCACTATATTGGGGCGTATCACCAGCACTCGGCATTCTAGCAGGAGCTGGTTTGGCAGCTCTGGCTGGCATTCTGGTTGGATTGCCATGCCTGAGGCTTAGAGGCATGTATATCGCTGTTGTCACCCTTGCGCTTCATCTAGTTTTACCGACACTACTTATACAGGGAAGAATATATGGCACTGGAGGAAGCCGGGGCTTAGGAGGTATACCTCCCATTGAGGTTTTAGGACAGCCGCTTGGCCCTCTTGGTTGGTACTACGTTGGTCTTGGCATATTCTTCACCATGCTCTTCCTAACTTATAAGATCATTAATTCCTCAACTGGATTGGCATTTGTTGCTTTACGTGATGCGCCTGCTGCCGCAGGAAGCCTCGGAGTAAATGAATACAGATATAAGCTCATAGTGTTTGGAATATCTGCGTTCATCACTGGCGTGATGGGCGGTTTCTACGCCCATTACATAGGCATTATTTCGCCGGCAATATTAGGCACTGACATTTTTCTTATGGTCATTGCTATGATGCTATTTGGCGGACTAGGAAGGTTCCCAGGAGCGGTAGTTGGCGCTTTTGCTATAGCTTCAGCAAATGAGTTGCTACGGCCGGCTGGCACTTTTCGACTTCTTATATTGGGAGCAATAATAGTAGTAACACTTATCTATATGCCGGGAGGCTTGATGGGAATTATTGAATCCTTAGGTAATTTGATTAACCGGGTCAAAAGCCGGCGCCTAAACATGCGACATAAAGAGACAACTTGAGGAGCAATTTAATTAGTTATGAAGACCGCATACAACAATAAGGTGGTGTGATTGTAATGAATATGCTAGAGGTTGACCGTATAACTATGCGCTTCGGTGATCTAGCTGTGGTTAAAGACCTCAGCTTTAAAGTGAAAAAGGGAGAGATATTTGGCATAGCTGGGCCAAATGGTGCCGGTAAGACTACTTTATTTAATCTTATTACCGGATTCTATCACGGCTCAGGAGATATCACTTTTAATGGCGAAAAGATCGACAAGCTTAAACCATACCAAAGCTGTCACAAGGGAATTGCCCGCACATTTCAAATTCCTCAGCTCTTCTTAACACTGCCTGTGATTGAAAATGTGAGGGTCGGAGCCCATTTTGGAGCGCAAGGGGTAAAAAATGAGACGGATATTATAAATGAGACGATAAGTTTTGTAGGATTACAAGGGAAAGAAAGCATTATCACTGACAATCTAAACCTCTTTGATAGAAAGAGGACCGAGTTAGCAACAGCTCTGGCCACAAAGCCCAAGCTATTACTCCTAGATGAACCCATAGGTGGACTAAGCCCAACAGAGACCAAGGAACTTATGGCCCTAATCCAAACGGTCAACAAGGAATTAGGTCTAACCGTAATGATTATCGAGCATTTGATGAAAGTGCTTACGCAACTGACTGACCGGCTCATGATTATGGAAGATGGGATGGAAATTGCTATCGGTCCTCCTAAAGAAGTCGTAAAAGACGAGAAGGTAATAAGGGTTTACCTTGGGGAGTCTAAGCATGCTTGAGGTAAATAAAATAAATAGTTTCTATGGCAAATTTCAGGTTCTATATGATGTCTCTATCAAGGTTGACACTGGTGAACTGGTTGTTGTTTTCGGTCCTAATGGCCACGGGAAGAGCACTTTGCTCAAGACACTTTGTGGCCTGCATCCTTCTGCTTCAGGCTCGGTCAAATTTAATGGTGAAGAAACAACTAAGTGGTCAGCAATAAAGCTTGTTGAGAGTGGCATTGTTTATATCGCTGAGGATAGGCAACTCTTCCCCCAGATGACTGTGTTAGAGAACCTAAAACTGGGCGCTTATAATACCAATGCCCGGTCAAAAGAAGCGGAGAATCTTGAGTACGTCTTGGGACTCTTCCCTAGACTGAAAGAGCGGTTAAATAAGCAAGCTCAGACATTAAGTGGTGGGGAGGCACGAATGCTAGCCATCGGCAGGGGGCTGATGTCTAATGCTAAGTTTCTGGCGATGGATGAACCATCGTTTGGTTTAGCACCTTATCTTAGGACTGAGGTGTTCAAAAAAATTAGCGATATCAACAAAAGCGGAATCACTGTACTTTTGGTAGAGCAAGATGTTGCTGAAGCTTCAGAGCTTGCCGACAGGATTTATCTCATGGAAGACGGCAAAATAGTGTTTGAGGGCGGAAAGGAAGAAGTTATGCGCAATAAGCATGTAAAGGAAGTATTTTTAGGTCTATGAAAGCAAGGATTCTGCGCTAGCAAGCGCCAATTCCAAAACTAAGTATGTTTGATAAAGGCTTAACCCTGATAAGCGACAAGATGGCTTTATATATTCAGCAGTTTAAACGACATCCATTTTGAGCGCAGCAACATCCGGGGGCATATACATAATCTTGTTGTGCTTCACTGGAAGTCGGACAACTAGCTTTGGCAAAAAATGAGACACCCCCTACCTGGAGAAGGTATAATTAAACCAAGCAGGAAGGGGTAACGATATGGAAAGAAATCAAGGTAGACGTATGAGTGCCGAAGAGAAGCTGAGGGTGGTGGAGGAGGGGAGGCAATCGGGGGCTACAGTAAGCGAGGTATGTCGACGCCATCAGGTTAGCCATGCCCAGTTTTATCGCTGGGAGAGACTTGCCAGACAAGGGGCTCTGGAGGCGGTGCGTAATGGAGCTCGAAGGGCCAAGAATGGTAAGCGTGAGGAATGGCTTATATCTCAGGTCAATCGCCTGCGCACTGTAGTAGCTGAAGTTACCGCCGAGAACTTGACTCTGAAAAGGGGGGTCTTGGTTTGAAGCTACACCGGCGCTATTCCGAGGAAGAGAAAGAGTTTTTAGAGCGACACTATGAGAGGAACATAGATGTCCTGAAGAAATTTGCTGGGGTACTCGAACGCTTCAAGAGTCTTCACTGGAGGTTCTATACAAAACATAAGCACGCTAATCCTTTAGTTTATGGGCTCAAGAAAATAGAGGTTGACGGAGTGCCGATTATGATTATTCCTGCAATTGACTATAAAGGACAAGCTGAAGAAGTCAAAGGTGTGGTAATGAACCACTCAATGTACAATCACCAACGTAGAATCGCTAATACTCTCATCCGGCTTATGAAGGACCTATTAGACAGGGCAATTCTGTTTATAGAAGTGGATGGTAAACCGATCCTCGAGCAAGTAGGATATTACAACATGAGCACTGATGATACTCAGAAGTTGCAAACTCTTATAGGTGAATACAATAAGAAAATGACTGTGACGCGTTATCCCATAGAAGTTACACTAAGTTTAGACGTTCCCAAGGAAATTATCCGCCGATTCGGGCAGTTTTATGAGAACCTCGATCTAGGTGTTTCTGATTCTTAGCCAATATGCGGGTGCCCTTTGTCTATACTAACACAACGAGATCCCACGAAAATCGTTCTACTTTTCTAATCGCTGAGATTGCACAATAAGCCATTTTGTTGCCCTCTCCAAAATGTCTGGCTTGGTTCCATAACATCTGCAAAATTATACCTTCATGAGCTTCTTCAGCCTATCAACTGCTGGCGGCAATACCTCACCGGTTCTCTCCCCGAACCGTAGATGAGCAGCTCTATCTAATGGGGTTTCACCCTTGTTAACGATTACCAGCCGAGCTCCAGATTGAAGAGCCGCCCTGGGTATGTCAGCAGCAGGCGTAACAACAAGGCTGGAGCCAGCAACTATAAACAGGTCGCAGTTTTGTGAATGCCAATAGGAATCAGCCAGTTCCTTCCGAGGTAGAGATTGACCGAAGTTAACCACACTGGAAACCAGTCTGCCACCGCAGGAGCACCTGTCCATATTAGCAGACTTATCTACTCGGGCCTCGCAGCGAGTGCAGCGTAGCTTAGTAACATTGCCATGCAGCTCTGCCAATAAATCCGGCCGGATTCCAGACCGCAAGTGGAGATTATCCACATTTTGTGAGATGAGGAAACTTAACTTACCAAGTTTCTGCAGCTCGACAATGGCCATATGCCCGGTATTAGGCTCCGCTGATGAGAAATCTCGTGGCCTTGTAGGCAGCCCTTTTGCCTGGCGGGTCCAGATGCCATCTGGTCCCCTGAAGTCAGGCAGACCCGACTCTGTGCTGATACCGGCACCTGTGAAGACAATCAGGTGCTTTGCCTCAAACATCCATTGAGCTAAAGTATCAATTCGCCGGTAAAACTCCGATGACACTGTATTTCCTATTTCACCAATCCCACAAATTTAGCTATTTACTGCTATGATTTTAGTGCTTCCCCGATTCGATTATCAAGTTGACTGGGAATGCAATTGAGTATTACATCCATTGCTGATACAATTTGCTAAAGGTCTAGTTTGATGAGTATCAGTCTGTTATGGGCTTGCTAACATGGGGAGGAAAATCCGGATAAGAACGAGTTTAGTTGATGCAGCAGCTGAACTAAATGATACGAAGACGGCTGAAGCAATTTGGGAAGCACTACCTATCAAAGGGCGTGTCAATCTTTGGGGAGAGGAAATATATTTTCCAATTCCTCTTAGCCTCGAGCTAGAGGCTGGGCAAGAATTGGTAAGCATCGGCGATTTGGGCTACTGGCCGCAAGGTAGTGCCTTTTGCATCTTCTTTGGGCCAACTCCTATCAGCCGAGGAGACAAAATTCGCCCGGCAAGCCCAGTTACTGTGTTTGGTAAGGTCATTGGCGATGCTGGTTTGTTTAAGCAGGTAGCTTCAGGAACAGAAATTACTATTGAAAGGGGGGCAATAGCTGAAATGGTTAAAAGGCAGGTCTATTACTTCGATGAACCCGGGGAAGGCAATACCCAGCTAGTAATCGAATCTGTTTCCCAGCGGCTAGAAGCCGGCGGCATCAAAGAGGTCATCGTTGCTAGCACCTCTGGTGAAACGGCTGTTAAATTTGCCCGTAACCTCAAGGGCAAGGCCGGGTTGATTTGCGTTTCGGAAGCACCATACCGGCGGGAGTGGGGTGAAGAGTGGCCGTGTCTGAAACAAGAATTTAGGCAAGCGCTGGAGAGACTCGGAGTTGCTATTATTGATAGAGCACCCTATGTCTTCAATAATTCAGTATTGGAAGCCGCCCGGTGGTCTGGTGCCCTCCCCGAGCGTCTGGTGAAGGAAACATTATACTGCTTTGGACAGGGAATGAAGGTAGCTGTGGAAGTTGTCTTGAACGCGGTTTCCTGCGGCTATGTGACTCCTTGCGAAGATGTGATAGGTGTTGGCGGGTCGGGGAAGGGAGCGGATACAGCCATTGTGCTTCGAGCTACCTATCCTGCCTGTCTGTTTGACAAAGACCCGGCAAAAAGGCTGGAGATAAAAGAAATAATTGCCATGCCTACCTCCAAGAAGTGGTGGGAATAGGCTCGAATTGTGCCAAACAGAGTGGCCGGGGAGGTCAATCATGAGGCGTTGTTATTGGATTTATCTGGTCACACTAGCCATAGTCCTGGTGGCTTTTAGTAGCTGTGCTAAACCAGCGACAATTCCGACGCTAACACCGTCTCCAGAACAAGCAAACGTTATAGACCTCCCTGAGCCACAACATGATAGCGATGTATCTATTGAGCAAAGCTTGCTCAATAGAAGGTCGGTTAGAAGCTACACGGGCGAGCCGTTAACACTTCAAGAGGTATCTCAGCTTCTATGGGCAGCTCAGGGGATTACCGATCCCAGAGGCTTTAGAACTGCTCCGTCTGCCGGAGCTCTGTACCCACTTGAGCTATATCTAGTGGCTGGTGATGTTGAGGATTTGCCCCCCGGTGTTTACAGGTATGAACCAGATGGACATCAACTCGCTAGAATCATAGACGGCGATAAGAGAGCCCAGTTAGCTGACGCCGCCCTGGCACAATCCTGGGTGCAGGAGGGAGCTATCTCCATTGTATTCACCACAGTTTATGAGAGAACAACCATTAAATACGGCGATAGGGGTATAAGATATGTCCACATGGAGGTGGGACATGCCGCTCAGAACTTGTGCCTCCAGGCAACAGCAATGGGGTTAGGAGTGGTAACTGTAGGTGCCTTTCATGATGAACAGGTAAGCAAACTCCTGAACCTACTAGAGGATGAAAAGCCTTTGTATATAATTCCTGTAGGCGGGAAGTAATAACAACTGTCATCAGTGCTTGCTTGTACAGGAATAAAATGCTTCAAGTAACCTTACCTCTCTTAGACAACCGCGGGGCAGCTAGCACACATTTCATCGTTTTGTTACACTTGGTGTGTTAATACCTATTGTTCTCAGCTAGAAATGATTTTGAGGTTTTCTAATAATGGCAATAAGGGGAACGCAGGCGAGACAAAGCCCGACACATATTATCAGTATCAGACGGTAACTCCCGGTCTG
>Ga0209978_10000874_pt1 | contig 11963 bp, 20 predicted proteins | sample BentaG_FD_182805 | JGI IMG/M metagenome (GOLD analysis project Ga0209978, IMG submission 182805) | Deep subsurface microbial communities from South Atlantic Ocean to uncover new lineages of life (NeLLi) - Benguela_00093 metaG (SPAdes)... | ecosystem: Environmental > Aquatic > Marine > Oceanic >...
CTCCGTAGGTTAGTTAAGGAAGAAGAAATGCCCAAGATACAAATCGACTTAGAGTTGTGCGATGGCTGCGGAGAATGCGTCGCGCTTTGTCCGGCATTCGTCTTAGAACTTCATAACGGAAAAGTGAAGGTTGCGAATCCCGAAGCCTGTTTAGGCATCAGAGCGAAACAGCTTTGTTCAGAATGCCGTGAGACGGCGGAAACGTGTCTGGGATGCGTTGCTTGCGTCAAAGGCTGTCCGACAGCTGCCATCGAAATACTTGAGGCTTAGGCTTTCTTCATCCTTATCTTACTATCAATACAGAACATTTTGCGTGATGGCTAACGTCGTCGCTCACGCTGCCGAGAAAGAATCGTTTTACGCTGCATAATCCTCTGCTTCCAACAACTATAAGGTCATAGTTCCCCTTTTCTGCAACTTCAATTATGGTTTCCGCAGGTTACCAACTTTGAAACGCTATGTCTTTAAGTAGAATTCTTCCAAATGGTTAATAGCGCGGGGTGAAAAGTTTGGGCAGCTTACTCATAATCTTGTTCTCTTCGCCGATGCAGTTCCAGAATACAGACACTGTTTACGAGTTTGCTAAGGCTGCAGTGGAAGAAGGTCACGAAGTCATGGTGTTCTGTGACGTAGATGCTGTTTACAATTTGATGGCAAGCCAGATTTTGCCGGATCAGAAAACGCCTGCGAAAAAGCTTGCGGAGTTGATCAGTAAGGGAGTTCATTTTCTAGTATGCAGGGAAAGCGCGAGGCTTAGAGGCATCGATACTAAGAAAGCATTGATTAAAGGCGCCATAGAAAGCAGTCTAGGCGAATTGGCTCTATTTATGGATCAATCTGACAGAGTTATAGCGTTCAGTATTTGAGGTGTCGGTAGATGTCGAGAAAAATCCTTTTAGTCATGAAAAGTTCCCCTTATGGAACTTTAATGGCGACTGAAGGTTTCCGAATAGCCACCGCCATGATCGCCATGGACGTCCTTCCACAACTGCTTTTCATGGACGATGGAGTGTATTGCCTGCTAAAGAAGCAAAGGCCAGAAGCCGCTGGGCTGAACTCTTACTATGAGCGACTAAAAACTCTTGCAGACTTGGTTGGATTGTATGCTGTGAGGGATTCCATGGCTAAGCGGTATTTGAAGATTATCGACCTTGACGAAAGCTTCAACGTGAAATTATTGTCCATAGATGAGGCTGCAAAACTGATCATGGAAAATGAAACCGTAATTGCGTTTTAGGGGAGAGATAGCACTTTGTTAATAATTTTAAGTAAATCTCCCTTCGTTGGCGATTATGTGTCTATTCTTGACATAGCACTTAGAGCAGCTCAGAAAGGAGAGAAAGTTGGTGTACTACACATTCACGACTCATGCATCGCACTAACATCAGACGAATATTCTAAGAAGCTTGTGGACGCCGGACTTAACGTCTACGCTCTAAAAGCTGACTGCGAAGCTCGAGGCTTATTGAAAAAGATAAAGAAGGGAATCAAGATAGTTGATTATAAGGGCTGGGTCAAACTTGTGATGGATGAATACGATAGAATAGTTTCTTGGACCTAACCTTCTCTTTTGATCCACCAAATCCAGCCTCTCCTTTCTGCGGACAGCTTGCCCTCAATAATTCCTTTTAAGCGTAACCTGTTTAGAAATATGGGAGTCTTGTCTGGACAGGAGGCCATGCGTTTTCGGGTTTCTTCTTCAATTTCTCGCGTTGTAAGAGGCTTTCCCGCTTCCTTCAATAAGGAGATAACAAGCTGGACAGCTTCCTTTTCACTGAGTTTCTTTAGGCTCATAAACAATGAACCTTCTCATTCTACTTTAAGGCTTCTCTCTATTTTTTGAGTAAACTTCTCACTCTCTGCGTCTAGAGGGATGAGCTGAATGTCCTTGGTCGACTGTATGCCTATGCCAAGTTCGACGGCTCTTGCAAGCTGTTCCTGTTGGAAGATTCTCCCTTCCGAGACTACTGGGGTTGTTCCAAAAAGGCGTAAGATGGCTACTCCAACCGCGTCCATGGCTATTCTATCCTTTCCTGCTAATATGACGTTTGGGCTCACTAAATCCCCGCTTTCTGGACCCTCTCTGACAAAGGCTTTTGTGGCATCCATAATTATCAGGTGGTTTTCATAAGTTTGATTGATTTCAGCTATCATGAGCCTCTGATTCTCGGAAGAATGAAGCTCAGCCATATAGTCGTATTCATCTTGAGGATCGTATCTAGCCACCAGACCAACAGAATTTTTCAGGGACATGGTAAAGTGGCCTCCGAAACGGTGGGTTTTCAAGCAACCGGTTTGAACAACTTTATCCGCCTCATGGAAAACTTTGGCTAAGAGAAAGCCTCTCTTCCAGTGGGAATCTTTTGGCTTAAGGCGCACCCATCCCTCTTCCGTAAGCTCGTCTAAGACCAGAACCTCAAAGCCCAGTTTAGCTGCGAGTTTAGTTACACCGCGTTGCTCCAAAACACTTCGAGTGTCTCCCATACCGCTACGCTCGGCTAAAGTTATCTCTTCGGCCCCAGCTTCCTTTAAACTGTTGACCAATGTTCGTAGAGTATCCAGATGGGTGGAGGCAGGAAAAGGATCAGCGCTGTTGTAGTTCGCCTTGAGGGCAACTTTCTTTCCCTTAAATTCTGCAAGGTCAAACCGATCTAGAAGCTTTCGAATTCCCTCTTCTCGATTCTCAGTTTTTGCTAAGAATATTTCCGTTTTCATTTTTGACTCCACACTAACTCGGTGTGTCGAATTCGGTTCCTCGAAGTCTTCATGTTATCTTTCGCGATTGCTGTTCAATTACGAAGCTAACTTTTTAGCGATTGCCGTTAGGTGTTTGCCTAAACTTTTTGCCATTTTTAGCTCATTGGCTGATGGCATGCGCTCACCCATCGGGCCAGCAATAGTTGAAGCTCCGTATGGTGAGCCCCCGGTTATTTCTTCAAGCGTCATCTGCTCCTTGAAGGAGTATGGCAAACCGACCACAACACAACCATGGTGCAAAAGCGTAATATGGGTCGAGATAATGGTAGTTTCCTGTCCGCCATGTTGAGTGCCGGTGCTGGTGAACACCGCTGCCGGTTTGCCAATGAGAGTACCATTCATCCAATCGCCCCCGGTTTGATCCCAAAAGTTTCTCATCTGGGCGCACATATTGCCGAAGCGGGTTGGAGTGCCGATAATAATCCCGTCAATTTTTTTTAGGTCTTTTCGAGGATCGGCGAATGGAACGTCCTTCATTAATTCTTTTGCCTTTTTTACATCCTCGTCCCAAAACTCTTCTGGAATAAGTTCGGCAACTTGTTTAAGAATTGGTTCACCGTCCGCCTCTCGAACACCTTCAACTACTGCATTGGCCATCCTAAAGATATGACCATACATCGAGTAGAAGAGAACGAGAATCTTTGGTTTATTTTCTTTCATCTATCTCACCTTCCCTCTTATTTAACCGCTAATAATATCCTTCTCAATGAATTGCTTATTGACTAGAAGGACTTGAATCTTTCCTTTAGAGCCTTGCAGATGGGACACCTTTCCGGCGCATCGCCTTCAACTGTGTACCCGCAGACTTGGCAGATTTGGATTGGCCCCAAATCTACGTCTTCTCCTCTATCTACCGCCTGCTTAGCCTTCTGATATAAACTAGCATGAATCCTCTCTGCTTCGAGGGCCCAAGTGAAGCTGATCTCTGCTCCTTTTTCGCCTTGAAACTTCGCAACCTTCTTGTAGGCGGGATACATCTCGTTGATTTCGAAGGTCTCTCCGTCTATGCCTGCTTGAAGGTTTTCTGAAGTGGTTCTAGATCCGAAGACCGCCATGGAAACAGTGGCCGATCCTCCCTTGCTCATTATGTTTCTATAGTGATTGGACGCGTGAACTTGTTCGGCGAAGGCCACTGCCGTAAATAGTCTGGCAACATTTGGGTATCCCTCTTCCTTTGCCTTTTTGGAGTATATGGTGTATCTCATGTTGGCTTGGCTTTCACCCGCGTAGGCGCTCTTGAGGTTGGCTTCAGTCATTTCCCTAACCGTTTTCCTCACCTCCTTTCCCTTCTCTTTTTTCGCCACTGTAGCTTATTTCTCTAGGAGTTTTGTAAACGTGTCGTGATGTTTCTCTTCTTGACCTAGAATTTCTTCGAATAGCCTTCTGGTTGTGACGTCACCTTCTTCATCTGCAACTTTGATGGTCTGTTTGTAAAGGGCTATTGCCTCCTCCTCCGCTTTTACGTCCGTTTGAAGCATTTCTTTAAGACTGCCACCTACGAAGATGGGATTAGGTTTTGTAGTGGGTGTTCCGCCAAGATAAGCCAGCCTCTCTGCAATTGCTTCCGCATGCTTCATCTCTGTGATGGCTATTTCCCTGAAAATGTCCTCAACTGCAGCGCTTTCAACACCTTTAGCTAAGACGTGTTGCCACATATACTGAACGGACACTTGAAGCTCTCGCGCTATTCCTCTATTCAGCAGGTCCATCAATTTTTTAGATGCCATACACACACCTCCTTTCATTTTTCACGAAAGAAACTTTTGCTAAGTTGCCTCGCTTACATAGATTTCTGAAATTGTTCAGCTTATTCTTCAGTCTTCGTTGGTTGTCCTGCTTCAATTTCAAGTTCCTCCGCAAGCCTATGATACTTTTCGTGAACCCCTATCCCTATTTCTTTGCGCTCAAACTCTTCAAACTCCTCGAGAAGATTCTTCTGATCCTTCTCTAGAAGGGTTCCATCCGCCAGAGGATATAGGACATTATCTTCTTTGTAGATGTGCTGTCTAAGAAGATTTGTATATTCTCTCGCATTTTCGGCAATGTCTCTTTTCGAAGACGCGTCGCCATCTTTGTATTTTTCTATAGCATCAGCCATGGCCTTCACAAAACTTCTGCCTAGGTCATGTTCTTGAAGCATAACAGCGATGGGTCCACTGTTCCTTGAAAATCCCTGCCTTGCCATAAGCTGGAAGAGACGGTCCTCCTCTTTGCCATGATGACACCTATCCGCAAAGGTTCTAATGAAATCTATACTTTTTTCAAGGATACCCACGTTCACTTCTTCGCCTCTTTCTAATTTCAGTGCGAAGGCCTCAAGTGTATTCAACACTTTCTCGATCACTTGATGTTCTTCCTTCAAAACTTCCGTCGCCAGCATCTCAAAACCCTCTTATTAACGTTTCATACGTTTGATTATTTCTCTGCATTTATCCGCGTACTCACACCAGTCTAGGCACGACTGCTCCTTTTCGGGTCTACCAATTTCTTTGTTGCATGTGTCACATATTCCTACGTCTTCGTCGCTCCAAATTTCCACCCTTCCACCGCAGTTTGGGCATTTAAAATATTCAGGGACTGGTCTAACAAACTTCCTTATGCCGGGACAAGTTTCGAAGTTTGATCTAAACAAGATTTCTTCACCTCTCTAATGGCAACTTAATTACGGGTGCCTATGCATAGGAGCGGGAATCTTGGCTCCCTTTATACTGATTGTTTCCTGTTTTAGAGGGATGACCTTTCCCGAAGAATTTAAGGCTTCTTTGACGAGACGGTATAATCCAAAACAACATGGAACTTCCATATTGACCACGGTGACGCTTCTAATGTTGGATCGCTTGAATATCTCAGTTAGTTTCTCCTTGTAGAACTCGGCATCATCGAGTTTAGGACATCCAATCACAAGTGTTCTGCCCCTTAAGAAGTCGTTGTGAAAGTTTGCGTAGGCAAAGGGCACACAATCAGCGGCTATTAGTAGATCCGCATTTTCAAAGAACGGTGCATTGGGTGGCAACAATGTCAGTTGCACAGGCCACTGGGAGAGCATGGACTCTCTCTTTTCTGGAATGTTCACAGTTTCTTTTTCTGTCAGATTTCTTTCAAAATGCATTACTTGTGCCGACGGACAGGATACATGGATCGGATGGACATGATGAACTGCGGGAACCGATTGTTCTTCCTTCAAATGTTTTTCTACTGCTTCTTCATCGAATTCTTCTGCTTCCCTCTTTTCGATGATTATGGCTCCTTCTGGGCACTCTCCTATGCACGCCCCTAAACCATCGCAGTAATTGTCACTGATCAGTTTAGCTTTTCCATCGACAATCCTGAGGGCTCCTTCCGCACATGCTAGTATGCATAGCCCACAGCCCGTGCATTTTTCTTCATCGATTCTAACTATGCTTCTTAAAACCATTCATTCTTCACCTTCCTTAAATGTGAGAAAAGTACCAGGTTCTGTTGCTTCTTCGCTAGCAATTAGGTTCGGGTTTAATTTTTGCTTGCGTTTACGCGTTATAAAAACTGATTCTCCCTGTTCAATGTGCTTTTTCACTTCTGTGAAATCGATCTCCTCAACCTCTACAACCTCAATACTCTGATCTTCGTCGTCTTTCAAGAAGAACAGTTGAAATACGGGTTTTTCTTCGTTGGCTTCCATAACGTTTCTCAACACCAATGTTTTCACCTTCCTTCAATAACGAGTAAAGTATAATGAATTTGAAGCGTCTTTCTTCTTCTGTTCTTGAAGACCTTTGTCAGTTAGACATTTTCCTTCTGTTGGACAGTATTTTTCGGCATGGTAGGAAAATATCTTGAATAGCTGTTCCATTGTTTCTTTGTTCAAAGAGTAGAAGCGTTCCTTCTTCCTTCTTTCTGAAAAGACAAACCTACATCTCTCTAGGGGTTTAAGATTATGCGAGATCATGCTCTGTTCTTGCTTTAGAGCCTCAGAAATCTCGGTTACATTCCGTGGCCCATCGCGAAGGAGCTCCAGAATCGCCAATCGTGTCGGATTTGCTAACGTTGAAAAGAATTGATGACAAGTCTCACTCAGATTTTGCTTCATATGGACCACCCATTAAATGAAATAACTCTCATATGAGAATATCTTCATATTGACTTTTATAAGTCTTGCGGTATAGAAATCAACCACCGAAGCCTCAAAACACACCAGATCACAAAATTTAATTCAAGACGAAAATGTGTCTGGAGGTGGGTGCATGGGTTGCTGGAGATGGTTTAAGGGGGTCTTGAAGGAGGCTGGAATAGAGGTCACTGACGAGAATAAGGAGAAGATTGATGAAGTGATTCACGAAGTTATTGGCGAAACCTCCAGCTACGAACGTTGTTCAGGGGACTGGAGGAAAGTAGGCAAACAGATCAAAGCCGACGAGAATGAGAAAAAGAAACTGATTGAAAAGTTGCAAGCGGCCCTAGCTTGATTCTCCCTCGGTTTATGAAACGTCTTTAAGGTACTGTTCCAAACTAATCTTAGTTCAATGTGAATTCAGGTGTCAAGGACCATGGAAAAAGTGTTGCTTTTTGTAGAAAACGGTTTCGAAGATCGAGAATTGATGTATCCTTACTACCGCTTTCTAGAAGCGGGATACAAAGTAGACGTAGTGGGACCTAGAGCCAAAGTTACCTACAAGGGCGAGCATGGACTCACCATGGAATCTAATCTTTCCCCTAAAGACGTTAACGTTGACGACTACGTGGCAATAATTATCCCGGGAGGACGTGCCCCAGACCGCATGAGAACAAACAAGGGGCTGGTCAATTTAGCGAAGGAAGCCTTCCAAAAGGGAAAAGTGATAGCTGCCATCTGCCATGGACCCCAGCTTCTTATAGAGGCTGGCGTGGTGAAAGGAAAAAAGGCTACATGCTACGTCTCTGTTTCCACCGACCTGAAGAACGCTGGCGGAATTTACCTGAATAAGTCGGTTGTGGTGGACGGAAACCTAGTGACATCCCGTTTCCCAGCGGACCTTCCAAACTTCTGCCGCGAAACCCTAAAACTTCTAGAAAAAAAGTAGGGTATCAGCCTAATTCCGTTTCATGACATGTTTTGAAAAAAGGACATACAAAGAAGCAACCTTTTTACCTTGCCACCTTTACCTCGATTTCCTTCCAGTCCTTCTTTATTCCCTGTAAAGAAGTCACTGCCCCCACAAGGGTTCCGCTTAAAATCTTTACAACGAACTCGTTCAAATCGATTTCCTCACCGTCAACGAAAAGCTTAACATCCAACCGCATCACCTCCAAAATATTGTTTCATTACAAACGTAAAGGCTTTCTGTGAACTATTAGCAAAGGAATCCATGTAAATAATAGCAATGAAAGCGAAAAAGAGACGCTTAGATATGAAACGGGACAACAAAACTAGAGTGCTAAAGATCATTGGAAAAGAATCACAGACTTGCTGATATTTCACGGTAGAAGAGTTTGTGTGGCAAGGAAACCAAAATGTGGAATATGCGTCTTGAACAAGCTCTGTCCCTCGGCCTTCACTTTCGACTAAGGTGGCAAGTGTCGGTTTACAAGACTAGAGTTTTCAATAAAACGGATGGCGCGCGCATTAGAGCTTACAGCTGTGTTTGGTTTGTTTGTGTCTTCTAGGTTCTCTAGGGTAGGGGAGGGGGCTATAAAAGTCTCAACACGGTTTGTCACGCAAACACACAAAACAAGAAACCGCCTTCTAATTTAAGGCATAAGAGATTTATAATTGTGGCTGGGCTAGGAGGTTTGTGGCGGCCGTAGTCTAGAGATTAGTGCAAAACAGCGCTAGTTGGAAAGCCTGGTTAGGACTTCGGCTTCCCGAGCCGACTACTCGGGTTCGAATCCCGGCGGCCGCACCAAAGCATTTTGTTGATGTTTCAGGTTTCTGATTTAAATGGGAGTTGTTATTTACAATTGACATTGGAGAGCGTTACCTTTGAAGTTGATTTACGTGGTTATAGACGGCATGGGCGACCTACCAATCGAAGAATTAGAAAATAAGACTCCCCTTGAGGCTGCTGATACGCCTAACATGGATTTTCTCGCCAAAACCGGCAAAACAGGACTCATGTACACGGTTGGTAAAGGCATAGCCCCTGAAAGCGACGTAGCCGTCGTCTCAATCTTAGGCTACGACCCCTTCAAACACGATGTAAGTAGGGGAGCCCTCGAAGCCCTCGGCGCAGACCTAACCATGAAAGACGGTGACCTGGCTCTGAGATGCAACTTCGCCACCCTAGGCTCTAACAACGCCATCATAGACCGAAGGGTGGGAAGAAGCCTAACCACAGAAGAAGCCACAGAACTAGCTAAAGCCATAAACACGCATATACAACTAGAATCCTACCCAGCCAGTTTCCAATTCAAAAACACCATAAGCCATAGAGGAGCCCTACTCATAAGAAGCAAAGATAAACAACTCTCAGGCAACATCACCAACACAGACCCAGCCTACACCAGAATCAAAGGCATCGGCGTAGCAGAACCCGAAGCAAAAATGGTTCTAAAAAAATGCAAACCCCTAGACAAAACCGAAGAAGCAAAAATCTCAGCAAAACTCGTCAACGAATTCACCCAGAAAACCATAGCAATTCTAAACCAACATGAGGTAAACAAAAAGCGCGTCAAAGAAGGAAAGCTAAAAGCAAACGTCATCCTCACCAGAGACGCCGGCCACCATCTGCCAAAATTTCCCCACCTCAACCAGCAATATGACCTCAGCTTCGTCTGCCTAGCCGACATGCCTGTTGAAAGAGGAATATCCAAACTAGCCGGCATGCACATGGTAGACCTTCCCCCTCCATCCAAAAACCTTGAAAAAGACTGCAAACTAAGAGTGAAAAAACTACTAGAAACCCTGCCCCTCTACGACTGCTTCTACATACACATCAAGGGACCGGATGAACCAGGCCACGACGGAAACTTCAACCTCAAAACCCAACTCATCGCCACCGTTGACAAACACTTCGTCGGAAACATGCTGCAAAAGATAAACCTAGAAGACCACGTCATCTGCGTCACAGCAGACCATTCAACACCCTGCAAACTAAAAGCCCACAGCGACGATCCCGTGCCCCTCCTCATATCAGGCAACAAAATCCAAGCTGACAAGGTTCAGAAATTCTCCGAAAAAACATGCAAAAAGGGAGAATTAGGCATTTTACTGCACGGAACCGAACTCATGCCAAAACTAATCATGCACCTAAAAGAATAGAGGTGGTTAACCTCTTCTCAAGCCAAGAACCAAGCCAACAACAAAACTGCCTGCAAAGGGAGCGCTGGACGCTAAAGCCGTAAACCCTAAGAGACCAAGAACGTCGGCGAATTTCGTTATAGATGCGACTAATTCATCAAAATTTAAGTTGATGGCGTTTGTATAGGCCATGTATAAGAGTAGAAAGGCGAAAACTCCAATGGTTACCGCCACACCCGAAATCCTCTTGATCAAGTATCCTATGAAATAGCCGGCGACACCGCCTATGACCAACACATACACTATTGGAGTTAACAGATCATCCATTTTCGCATTCCCTCCATCAAACATTCCTTCGATAAATTACGGTTCCACACCTTTTACAATGGTAAAAATTGCCTTCGTTATTCTGTTTTTCCTTGACGATTTCTCCCTTACAATTGGGACACTCCATCCTTTCACCTTCCTGTTTCATTTCCTCCTAAACAACCTGTACTCTAAAGGTTCCCGATCGAAGTAAGGACAAGACCTACACAAACTCTCGCCTACAGTTGCCTTCCATATCCCACAATAGACTCCGTTCGGCAGAGGAATAGCCTGCTTGCATTCATGATAGTCAATGTTTATACCTCTACGTTTTAGACTGGCACGTATTTTTTTGCGCCTAGTGTAGGCTTCAAGTTTTTTCAATTCTTTGAACCGTGGAAGCATCAGATAGCCACTGAAACTGCAATTAATTCTACTTACTAAAATTAATTATGAATTTGAAAAATTGATTTTGAATATTGATTTTCATTTCATAATCATTTTCTGTCAGAGAACCATACGGTGCTTTGGAGTTTACAATGAGCGCTAAAATTGAAGAAATTCGAAAGAAAATCGCCAAGCTTGAGAGGGAAGCTGACGAACTGCGGCGCCTTAAATCCGACTGTAATGACGCTAGGAAATTCCGCAGAATGCTTGTCAAGGAAAAATCCGATTGAGACAGATTATAATCAGATTGGTGGTTTAGTTAGTTTTCTTTTCTGTCGCGGCAGTTTCATCCACTTTTCAAACTCAGAGTTCGGCGGTTTCATTTCAAATAGTTGTCTCCGGCGAAACTCCAGCAAGTTGTTTTCTCTCCCTGCAAATTCCGCCGCTGTAACGACTTTGTGACCTATTTCCGACGCTGCGTCAAAGATTGGCTGAGAGAGATTTCTCCATTCCTCGTCCCGAAGGGTGTGGTGTTCCAAAATGGTTGTTGGTACACTCCTAACCAAGCTTTCCAAGTTTTGCATTCCCTGCTTTACGTGTTCCTCCTTTACTCTGAATCCCGCTAGGTAGGTTGGAGGTCCGCCCATGATGACTAGTTGAGGTTTTTCAGCGAGGATTGTGTCTAGAGTGGGGTTGTACATGGGTCCTTGAACATCGGATGCGAACAAAACCTTTTCATCACTACATTCAATGGTGGTCATCAAAATCCAACCTAGCGCCGAGTTTTCAGGTCCGTGGAAGACGGGGTTGGAAAACTTTAGCTTTGTGTTTCCAAAATCGAAGGTTCTGCTGTCAGCTGTCTCCAGCCTTTCCGCGTAGCTGCCCCCGGTTTTCTTGAACATCCATCCTCGGCGTCTCTGGCTGAAGTTGACCATGGAACGATAATTCTTGACAAGAACAAGTTTTCCTTCGTAGATTTTCTTGGCAACTTCTGCTGAAGACCAGTTGCAGAACCAGTCTGTGTAGGATGGTGTGTGATGGTCGAAGTGATAGTGGCTTATGGTTAGAACGTCGGCTTTTCCCGCCGCTTTAGATATTCTTTCTCGGCATTCCGCTATGGCTTGGTATTCCCGTGGATGTGGAGGATACCTAAATCTGTTCGGAGCCAATGATGCTCCAGCGTCTAAGAGAATCTTTACATCCGAGGTTTCTATGTAGGTGCACATGGATCTTACGCCGAAACTCTCCTCGGCTAAGGCGACAACCTTGATTTTCTTAAGCATTCTTCCTCAACACGCTGTTCTACAGCTATACACTTTTA
>Ga0209978_10000875_pt1 | contig 11956 bp, 4 predicted proteins | sample BentaG_FD_182805 | JGI IMG/M metagenome (GOLD analysis project Ga0209978, IMG submission 182805) | Deep subsurface microbial communities from South Atlantic Ocean to uncover new lineages of life (NeLLi) - Benguela_00093 metaG (SPAdes)... | ecosystem: Environmental > Aquatic > Marine > Oceanic >...
ATTAATATTGGCATATTTGGATTATCACTTCTTGATTTTTCCACAATATTTTTTAATCGTTTCATAGCAATATCTACTGGCTCAAAATTTGCAGCGACAAATAACAGATACTGTTTAAGTTCTTCGGCTACTTCATCGAGGGTGTATCCTTGAGCTTCAGCAACTTGTATAAACTCTCCAAAGTTCAATCTAATATAATTGCTCCTATCATCTACCAAGTGCTTAAGAACTAGGTACCCTAAGGTAGCAAAAGTCTTTTTAATTCCAGAGAGGACGGATTCAAAAACCTCTATGCTTTCAGCTATACGCTCTTTGTTTTGACTTTCAACATTTTCTTTGATATCACTCACACCAAACTTAATACCTAAAGAAACTCTTTGATTTATATGGATAAGCCTTTCAATAAAGGCTACAAAGCTTTCTGGTGATTTCAATTCAATAAATGGCTTCAACTTCATGGTAACAGTTTCCCATTCGCGAACTTCTTTGATACTCCTATCAAGCGTATCAATACTAAATTTCTGTAAATTTTGCAGTGATTCACTTATACCTTCTCTTGTATCGCATTTCTTCTTCAATTCTTCGGTGGATGTTTTTACCTTTACATACAAATTATAATTGACAAAGAAAAACATCGTAGCAAACATCTCACATATTAAAGTTCTCAACGTTTCACAAAGCTCTGTCTGTTCTTTATCATCCTTATGCTTCTCCAAAATCCCTATTGCCTCTTTCATAAATATAAGTTGGATAAGTTCACTTATCTCTGCATCCTCAATCCTCTTGTCCTCCAAAGCTTTAGCATAGGAGGGTAATCCTGCTTTTAATATCTCTAACGCTGTCCCAATATTCACCACATTCCCCTCTGAATACGCCAAAAGTGGCAACACTTCTTCCATAATCCGCCTGCTTGCTTCAGCTATGTCTATCTTATTTGCTCTCCACGCGTCGTAAATGTTCACAATTGCCGTATCCACCTGCCCCTCCGAGCCAACGGAAGGCGAGGTGATGTCGGATGCCTCTTTTTCGTTTGAAAGCGGCTGGCTAGCGAGTTCGCTGAGGGTTTGAGGTATAGTTTCCAATCCTACTTTTGACTTTAGAAATTCTTCTATTACAGCGCCGAGTTTATATCCACCGGGAAAATTGTGTCCAACAAAAAATCGTGCGACTTTCACGTATAGATCATAGCGCTCTCTAACAGTCTTGCCAAAGAGAGACCTTCTTCCTGCAGCGTCTGGCACTATATCTTCGGTTAAGGCTTTTAATTCGAAATTAATTATGTTTCTATTCTTATCGAACCCAATCCAACCGCGAAACGTTTTGGGCCCTTGTCTTAATTTCGCATGCTGTTCATCATATAAACCTGTTGCAAGCTCTATAGTACCGTCATCATACATATTAAAGTTAAATATATATGTGCCGTTACTTAGTTTTGCCATCTCTTGTCGAACTTCACTTGGACTTACTTTTCGGCCATTTAAGATAACTCTTTTTATTCCGCTTGGTTTAATCTCGGCCATACCTTCTCTTAATTTCATTTCATGCTCAACTATTCTCAAAGATTCTTTTACTAATTCAGGGGCATTAGAATATTCATTGGTAAATGGCATTCCCAGTTTATTTACATCCATACCGTTACAAAGTCGGAAGTCAAATTCTTTGGCAAGTTTGCGTATCATTTGTATCTCATTTTTAGTATTTCTATCAGGCATAAAGGCAATGCCGTCAATACCAATAGATTTAAGATATGCAAAGAACTCTCTTATCTCTTCCTCGCTTTCTGCCTTACAGAGCCCACCGCCAAGGTATGGATAATATACCAACCATCCTTGTGAATGGGCAAATTCAACCACTTCCTCAAGTGAAGGACATTCTTTTTCGGTAGTAGGATTTATAATTCTTAAAGGCTTAACCAGGTTATCACGGAGGAAACCAACAAAGTCTTTTTGAATTGACTCAGCAATTTTGTTTTCTTCCTTTTCAGAGAAGTGAATAGGTTTGAAATCTATTTTCTTTTCAGTGGCTACCGTAGAAGCTTCTTTATTAACCCAATTTATTAAAAGCCTTACAAACTTTGCTCTTTCGGATTTATCCTCATAGAGGGAATTAATCTTTCTTGCAATTGCTTCTGCAAGATGTCTTTCAGTAGGATTGTTCTTCTCAGACAGTGGTTTAACATTCTGATTGTAATCTAAGTCAAGGCGAACTCCTAAATCTTCAAGACAAATTCTATTAAGGGTAGCAATAGTATTTCTAAATCTTCTTCTTTTGGCTCTCCTTATATCAGCGAAAAATTTATGTTTTTGGTAACCAGGAATCCCATGTAAACAGATATAGGCCTCAGCTACATTGCTAGGAGAATTGATGGTCAGCTTGCTGAATTTAGGACGGGTTATAGTTGCTCTTACCTCAGCACCTAAGCTTGCATTCTCAAATCCAAGAATTTCGGCAGCCTTCTTAAATTCAATATCTCCATCAATTGTATCATGGTCAACAATACCAACTACCTGAAGTCCTAATTGATACCCTCGCCATAGTGTAGGATAATATGGGCTATAGGAATATTTTGTATGGCAATGCTGGAACACATCAGGGACTGGGTAAGATTTAGGAATGAGACCTTTTTCTTCCATCTGCTTTAATTTACGCAAGGCAGATAACCTTTTCCCCATACTCCTATGTGATAGTTGAGCTTCCAATCTCTCTTTTTTAGCTCTTATCTTATCACTTAGGGTGAGCGGAGATAATATAACCAATCTGTCTTGTTCAGATTTTTTACTGACATTTTTAATCTTAAACTGTCCATTTTCATCAGGTGTAAAGATTTCTTTTGTTTCTATATCATAAACTACCTCATTCACTTCTAATGAGAATGGACCGTTCTTTCCGATTTCTAATTCCCTCTTATTAGATTCGAGCCAGAGTTCCTCTCTTTGCCAGTGAAGTCTCTGCTTTGCTTTTTTAATCTTTGATTCTTTGCCACTCTCTGTTGCTCCTTCAAGCTCCCGTAAAGCTTGTAAATATTTATCAAGTCTGTCTTGGAAGATTTCTGTGTTTTTATCGAATCTAGTTAGTGCTTTTGCTCCAGGCAAGTGAATGATAAAAGCAGTGTCAGGTTCTTTTTTAACTTTAATTGTACCACCGTGGGATTTGATTACTTCTTTTACTACTTCTTGAACCTCTCCTAAGCGTACCCTTGCTTTAAGAGTGGATAATGCTTTGTGAAGGTCTTCAATTACTGCTTTATAAGTTAAGTCTATAGTTGGTGTATATAATGCTTTTTTCCCTATACCTTCCTTTATAGCAAGACCTGATTTTACAAGTAGATTTAATTCATACCCTGATGTTTCAGGACCTGGCATGTGTTTTACTTTACCATTTTCTATCCATACTCCATTTCTTAATTCTTCAAATGATTGAGTCTTCATTCCTTTTCCTTCTAATACAGGTTTGTAGAGACGCCAGAGGAATGTGGCCACATGTCCAGGGGCATGTTTTTTGACATCTGTATCAGAGTCGGGTGACTCAATATGAGATTGTTTCTCACTAGGAAAATGGGTCTGTAATGCACTTGATGCGGCTCTGGCCTTAATGGCATCAACTTCATTTGAAACAATTGCTTTAAGATGCTCTATGATAGAATCAGTATTGGCGACATTTCCCCTTTCATCATATTCTAATTCTGTAATCACCTCTCCATCTGGATAGAGAATTTTCCATGGTTTGCCCTCTTTATACATTTCGATACGTATGATATCGGCAGGATGTTTATCGCGAATTGCTCTAAATAGTATACCCTCCCCAGCCATTTCCCTACTCATCTGATGAACTTTCATACAGAGTCCTGTCTCCCAATTATAAACCCCTCTTTTAAATACACCTCTATCATCGTATTCCTGTATCGAGCCATATTTCAGAACAAGATCATAATGCGGAGTCTTCGGTTCTCCCGTTTGCTTCTTTGCCCTCTTCTTCCTTACCTCACGCTCTTTTGCTTTTTCTTCTTCATCTTTACGCGCATTCCTAAGCGATGTGATAATGTCCGCTATTTTTTCTTTTTTCTTACTCATATCAGTCATCCAACGAAATGCTTCCAGCTCAAGCGCAAATGACAGTTGTGTCATAACCAAATTAAATCTAAACTGCTTATCTGGACCCACCATGCTTCTGGCCAGAATCTCGCTGAATTTGAAATAATCTATCTGATTATCACAAACCAATGTTGCAAGATAGCGAGTCTGTTTTGCTGCATCAAAATCATTAAAGTGGCTAATCTTCACGGAATCCGTCAACACCTCAGTTTTTGCTTCAAAGTCCATATAATCAAATATTTTGAGAAACTGAACAGCATTAATTTTGTCACTGGGCTTTATGTAACGCGCGACCAGAGCCTGTTTTTCTGAATCTGAAATCCCAGGGCTGTATAACATAGCTATAAAATAGAGAGGATTGGGGGTCCTACGCAGGATAGCTCTGAAAGCCTTTCTCTTATATTTGCTGGGTGGTTTTTTATCCTCAATTATGAGCTCACTTATATGGGTCATCTCTTCTATTAGTTCCTCTTGAAGAATATTCATATTCCTCAAGGCATCTACATCTATCACAATCGTGTAAGTATTGCCAACTGGTGGTTCCCAGCATATGAGCCTATCATTCCCTGCAACAAGCCGTACTTTCATTTTATAGTGAGAAGGTTTTTTACCAGCTTTTTTAAGCCTCCTATTAAAAAGGCTTTCTCGTAGGAACTTGAATATTGCTCGAAGATAGAGAGCTACATCCTTACTTAGCAGGTTGGCGATGTCATTCCGATTTAAAACATTCAGCCTAGCTCTCTCGTCATCTTCTTTTAATGCATCCCATATCTTTCGGAATCGTATCCCTAAATTTGCTAAAACTTTAGATGATTCCATTTTATTACAAACCTTGTCAATGTTACCTTCAATCAGCGTAACACATTCCTCACCCTTCATTCTCTCTCGCACTATGCCCCCTGTCCCACTTGTAACAGAAGGCTTGGCGTCTTCAAATTTGACTACTTCTGTATCTTTTCCCGACTCTTCACCTTTGCCCGCCTTACCTTTGTCTCCCCCGGAGGTAGAAGATGGAACTGGTTCCTGTCCTTCTGAGGTACGGGCGATAGCTCTTTTAAAAGCTTCTGTCTTTTTCACATCTTGTTCCAGTAGTTTTAAATACTCATCTTTTGCTTTAAGCGGATTTGCCGAGATGGCAATTTTGTAAGCTGCGTTTCTCGATGTCCTTTTTGTCATTAAATCTCTATACACCTCATATGATATATGTGGGTCTTTGGCTACGGCTATATGATACGCTTCAACTTTACCTAAGCCGTCTTTTCGGAGTTCTTTATAAACCTTACAGGATCTATCAGGGTCTTTGGTTGTAGCTATATGATACGCTTCAACTCTACCTGAGCCCTCTTTTCGGAGTTTGTTGTAAACCTTATAGGATTTATCAGGGTCTTTGGCTCTGACTATACTATATGCTTCAACATTACCTAAGCCATCTTTTCGGAGTTTCTTGTAAATCCTGTACGATTTATCAGGGTCTTTGGCTACGGCTATATAATACGCTTCAACTCTACCTAAGCCGTCTTCTCGGAGTTCTTTATAAATCTCATAGGATTTATCAGGGTCTTTGGCTGTAGCTATACTATACGCTTCAACTCTACCTGAACCCTCTTTTCGGAGTTTGTTGTAAATCTCATAGGATTTATCAGGGTCTTTGGCTACGGCTATACGATGCGCTTCAACTTTGTCTAAGTCCTTTTTTCGGAGTTTCTTGTAAATCCTGTACGATTTATCAGGGTCTTTGGCTACGGCTATACTATACGCTTCAACTCTACCTAAGCCGTCTTCTCGGAGTTTCTTGTAAATCTCATAGGATTTATCAGAGTCTTTGGCTCTGGCTATACTATATGCTTCAACATTATCTAAGCCCTCTTTCCGGAGTTTCTTGTAAATCTCATAGGATTTATCAGGGTCTTTGGTTGTAGCTATACTATACGCTTCAACTCTACCTGAGCCATCTTTTCGGAGTTTGTCGTAAATCTCATACGATTTATCGGGGTCTTTGGCTGTGGCTATTGTAGTAGAAGCTGTCTTATCTATACCCTCATTAACGCACTTAAGAAATATTCTTGTACTTAAAGGAGGATTTTTTGTAATATAAATAAGATGTTTTATTAATCTTTCTTGTGGCATAAGTATGCTTTCTACTCTGGAGTAATCTATTCTGCCTTTTTTAGTTTTGAATTCATCCAGGTCTACTAATCTTGCTTCATGGGTTGAGTTGGAATAGGAGATTACTATATGAAGGTCTGTCTTTGTTATTATTTCAAAGTAATCTTCATCGTCTATAGGATGGTAGTAGATTCTCTTTACATAATCTTTATAGGCGAGTATAACTTTCTTGCTACTAAAAAGTCTCTTACCAGACTTTGATATATATGAAATTTTAATCCCCTTTATGCCTGCGAGATATTCTTCAGGGTTCAAATCTTTACCTTCGCCACTTACCATTCCTATCATTATTGGGACTAAAGCAAAATATCCAGGAGTCTGCTCGCCACTAACCCCATATAATCCAATACCGACTAAAGCACCTATTACAGCCATAACAAGAGCAGTGTAAACAAGTTTCCTGAATGTGGTTGATGTTGGTGAGGCTTTGAGGGATGATAAGTGCGTCTTGATTCCATGGTGGATAATCATGGCGGGCATAACAAAGCCGGCTATCAAAATAGGAATGAAATGGTGAGGTGATAAATTAGCAAGTTGCTTCCCGACTTCTGATTTACCAGACAGAGTTGTATCAAGCGGCAGACCGCCGCTGGGAAGATGCGAAGCGATTGACGAAACCTGTTCCTTGACTATATCTGCAGTATTTTGTGTAAATTGACTAACTCCATCGAGAACTCCTGCCAAAGATACACCAGGCATAACCCCATAGGAAGAAGATGGAGCCGGCTGCTGTTTTTTCATAATTTCCTGTTGGTCTGACTCTCTAAGACTTTCACGCACAGTGCTTCTCACTTCGGGTTCGACTTCGCCGAATATGGCGCTTATATTTTTCTTATCGGCATTGGACAAGAAGTTCCAGAGTTCAGGGAGTTTGCTACAAACAACTTGACTAACCTCAATATCTTGGGCATTGTCAAAGGGACTTGAAAGGAGAAATCTTCTGCAATTATCTTCGTCAGAGATAATCTTAGAGACTTTTTTCTGCTCTACATCATATCGAAAGACAAAAGGCAGCTTCCCCTTCCTTCCCCTGGCAACTCCTAAAGCAAATGCCTCTCTGCCTCTGGTTAACACTACAGGCAAAAAGTCAACATTCTTTATCACTTCCGTCAATTCGGGCCTGTCGCCAAGTTCAGCTTTCCACTTTTCTCTTAGTTCATTGAAAGCATTCTGTATCTCTCTTGGCTCAAACTGAGAATAGAGAATTAAAGTCCTGCCATTAAGGTGAATCACAGAGCATGTCTGGAATGATTCATCTCCTAATATATTCGCTGGCCTTAATGTACCTACAATCCCAGCTATGGCTTTCTCCAGGTCTGTCCTCTTCTTCCTGGGAGAGGGTTCCAAATCAGAAGAATAGTCTTCTCCCAATCGTGGAGTAACCACTACATAGGATATATTCCTATCACGGAGAAGCCCTGTAATCCCTGGCGTATGGAAACCTCCAGCAATGAGAACGGCGACTCTTACTCCTTCTTTTTCCATTCTGGAGATGGTATTATCCACTAAAGCTTGGTTCCTCTTCAAAGCAATCCTGTAGAACTCCTCAAATTTTGTGAGACCGAAAAGGGGACAGTCCCCTTTTTCTTCGATAAAGTGGGACAGTCCCCCTTTATGGCCTACACTGTGTGCGGCAATGAAATTGGAGAACATCCCCGGAGTTATCTCATCACGATGTTTATAGTAATAGGCAAGGTCTTCATTGGAAATCTTGAGACTCACCAAGTCTTCTAAAACACTAAGCATTCTGGAGAGCTTTACTAATTCCCTCTCCTCTTCACTCTGGCATAGGCTCTCCTTAACTTCTTCCTCCAACTCACTGATCTCTGAGAATAGCTTGTTCTGGTCTATCCTGTCGTAGAGTTTGTTGTACTTGATATATAAGTTGAGATTGGGATACTCATTCTTGCCTTCCTTTGAAGTTACAAGCTCAGTCAATATTCTGGGGTCTTGAGACCTCACTCCTTTTCCCATTCTGGAAGAGAGAGACTGGAGATAAGTATAGTATTCACCTGATGTCACCTTCCCTAATCTATAGTCAAGGCTCATAATCAAAAGGTCGGATAGTTCATCATTGGTCAATTTCTTGCTCAGTTCTTTTATGTATTTCGACCTCTCAGAATCTACTTTGGAGAAGTCTATCTTCTCCTCAAATTTAGAAGCCTGGACAAAAAGTTGGAAATTGGGATATTTCCCCCTCACCCTAACCCTCTCCCCCAAGGGGAGAGGAGAATCCTGCAGGAGACGATAGAGATATTGGGAGTATTGACTGAGTGGGATTTTCTTCTTCTGGTAGGCTTCTATCTTAGATTCTAATTCTTTCAATCTCTTGTTATACAGGCGGGCTTTCAGTGGGTTAATCTCTTCTCCAACTTTCTGGAGATAATTCCTAACATTCTCCCCTGAAGAAAGACCTTCGTCAAAGGCTTTCAGGTTCTTCTGATATGCTCGTTTATCCTCCACCCCATAAATATTTACAACTGGCGCCTTCTCCCCTCCAGTTATGGCAAAGTATTCTTCTCCAGTAATCTTCCCTTCCTTAAGAAACTCACTGGCAACCTCCTCCTTCACCTTCTTTTCAGGGAAACTGGAGAGAAGTGTTGTGTCCACAAGACCAGTGGAACCTTCAACACATATCAATAGAGGCAGAGTAGACTCTTTAGCTACACCTTTCTGGAGATATTTCAGAATATTTGCGCTGTTTAACTGGGCTTCAGGACTGGAATGGGCATCCTGAATGTGGATAATCAGTCTATTCCCCATCCCTTCTCCCTTTTTGCTTGACCCTTGCGTATGGACTTCTTTTACTGTGCCGTATTGGGAGGGAACGGTGAATAGATTATGAGGAGTGATAAGTGAGGATACTTCACCGGCTACATCTTTCTCTTCAAGCTTCTTGACGCGAAGCCCTGCTTCGCTACTCCAACTATCTGATTGGCGAGACTTTTCCCGGGAAGCGAGAAGTTTCTGCCTGGCTTTACGCCTCTCTGTCCAGAAACTTCTATCTGGCACAGAGGCTGCCACTACCTGAGTGAAGAAAAATACACTACTTACAACCAGCGTTACAACCCTAAGCCATATTTTATTTGCTTTACTACACTGCCAGGCTACCATCTCCTCTCCTCATTATCAAATGGAGTGTCAAACGAAACTTTGACTTAGCAAAGCTCTCTGTCGCTACATCCTTTTACTCTTGGCACGCCAAAGCGTGAGCTTTGCCTTACCTCTTGGTGGGCTAAGTTCAAAGTTTTGGCTAAATTAACTGCCTTTTCATTTTTGCCTTTGGCTTTGAATTCTCTATTCTGGTAAACGACTACTTTATATTCATCTAAGAAATCAGATTCAGAGAATTGCCATGGCCTTACTCCAAGGTAAGATTTAGCAGGAGAATGCCTAGAATAAAAATTCTTCTCCTGCTGATTATCAGATAAGCGCGCTTTTCTTCTTAAGAAGAGCCTGAAGCTTTGCGCGAATAATTTCTTTTGCCTGTTTACTAAGTTCGGCCCGAACATCCGAAGAAGTCCTTGACTTTCGGAAGAAGATAAATTATAATTCTTGCGAAGGAGGTGTAAGGGATGACTAATAAAATTACTCTGGATCTGGATGTAAAGCAAGTAGAGAAACTTGTAGAAAAACTGCCCTTGGAGGAGAAGCTTAAACTTGTGCGTAAACTTGAGAAAGAAACTTTGCGTAAGCGCTGGGGTAAAATTCTTAAAGATATTGATAAAAGACTTAAGAGATTTCCTATTTCTAAAAAAGAAATTGAACAAGAGATAAAAGCCTATCGTAGAGAGAAATATGCTAAAGGTCATCATTGATACTAATATTCTTATTTCAGGATTACTTAAAAGCCCTTCCTGTAGAAAAATTATTAAGTTGCTCGAGGAAAAAAGATTTACCTTAATCACTTCTCCCCCGATATTAGATGAACTTATCGGTGTGATTTCTCGGCCAAAATTCCATAATGTAATTGTAAGAGAAACTATTGAGAAACTTATTGAGATTATAAAAACCCAATCAATCCTGGTCAAACCTTCCCAACGTCTTTCTGTAATTAAAGAAGATCTTGCAGATAATCGTTTCTTAGAAGCTGCATTGCAAGCTAAGGTTGATCTTATTATCTCAGGTAACCACCACTTACTTTTACTTAAAAACTTCCACAACATTCCTATTATTACCTCCAAAGAATTCCTCTCCCGCCTTAAGGAAAAATAAATCTCCTCTAACTTCTTCAACCAATGTCCAACTGCATAGATACCATTTTCATTCCCTGCAGCTACATCCTTTACTGTAGCAGCAAAGCGGTAAGCTTTGCTTACCTCTTAGCAATGGGTAACCGTCCTGCTATGACGGGATAAATTCCGGGTCGCCCCGCAGTTTACCCCGACAATGCGGGGCGGTCGCTCTGCAGCTACCATTAAATCACTTTCTAATCTGGTGAGCTTTTGTCTATTTCCAGACATCTCATCCTCTCTAACAGATTATCAAAATCAATTGGTTTCAATAAGTAATCTGCTGCTCCCATCTTCATTCCTTTCTTCTTGCGAATTCCATTAACTACCGATATCATCATCACTGGAATTGAATTTAGCGCTTCGTCTCTCTTGAGGGCTTCCAGCACTTCAAAGCCATCCATCTCAGGCATAAGTACATCTAAGGTAATAAGGTCTGGAGGACTTGCCTTAGCCTTCTCTAACCCCTCTTCACCACTTAGGGCGAGAATTGCTTCATATCCTTCGGCTTCTAAATTAATCTTAATCAGTAACCCCACAGGGAAATCATCATCAATAATTAGAATCTTACGAAACTTCATGGTAATCTTCCTTCAGAAAATATATACTTTATATTGACGCGAAGATTGGCTTCGCTACTCCTCTCTAACGCAGGAGTGTCAAACTAACTGTATATAAAAAAAGCCGGACCACTCATAACGGGTTCTCCTACTCGTTATCGGCAGCCCGGCTGGTTCAACTGCAATGTTGTCTATCTATGTAACCCCGAGGCTTTGCGCCCCCCGATTGCTCGGGGTTTGCCTTTTCGGAATATTGGACTATTTCAAAATTTTACATTTGTGGTAATCTCGAGATTGCTTCACTCCGTTCACAATGACAGCAACCTGTTATACCTGAACTTTATATACCTTCTCTTGAGCCTTGATTCTTTCAAGATACTCCTCATCTACCGGCATTGCCGGCAGAATAATCGTGCCATCCTTCCTTATCTGGGGCAATAACCTTTCTGCCTCTTCAGGGTAGTTCTTCTCTATGAACTTTCTCAGCCACTTGGAAACCTTACCTTCTATTGCTACAACCAGTCCTGCTGCTGTAGATAATGCCTCTCCCTCTTCCGCTGGTTTCAGTAGCACCCAGAGTATCCTCTCCATCATCTCTCTCGTTCCATCCTTCTTCCATCTATCCATACTGTCAGTAATAATCCTAATCTTAGTCCCATTACCATCTGTCTTACCCACCAGTCTCTCATTGATGATGGAGAATACTACCTTCGCACTTATCTTGGGAGTTCTCGATATGCCTACTATTCCTCCCGCCTTGCTCAGTGTTTCTTGGTCAATTATCAAATCCTTATCTATTATCCTGGCTATAACCTCTGGTGATAGGCCATATGCGCTCATATAGTCCTTTACCATCTGTTCCATAACTTCTCTATTTACACCTCTTTCACTGGAAACAAAGGCAAAC
>Ga0209978_10000876_pt1 | contig 11950 bp, 12 predicted proteins | sample BentaG_FD_182805 | JGI IMG/M metagenome (GOLD analysis project Ga0209978, IMG submission 182805) | Deep subsurface microbial communities from South Atlantic Ocean to uncover new lineages of life (NeLLi) - Benguela_00093 metaG (SPAdes)... | ecosystem: Environmental > Aquatic > Marine > Oceanic >...
TCTTAGCATCAACCCTTGCGATAAGTTCGTAAAATTTACGCATTTCTTTTGTTCGATTTTTACTTCGCATATAATTTCGTCCTTCTGCCATAGTCATTCTCAAGTTTTTAACCGATTTTTTTGTTGATAGTATGATACGGTATTTTTACTGAAAACTAGACTTTTCTGATCCCTGTTGGCATCATTAATCGGTCACAGCGTAAATATGTATGCCATCTTTTTCGTAGATTAATTTAAGGAAAGGTGAATTATTATAGCGATCATATGTGCCATCATAATGATCCGAGATGATAAAGTATCCTATATTGTATTTCTCTAGAAGAGTTAGTGTATCAAGCGCGTGTAAGTTGCTTAGAATAGCGTTTCTATCACGGACATGTTGAATTATGCCTCTTTGGGATTCAATGTCACTGATAAGTGGAAGCATAGGCATTTTGTGTGCATATATAGCTATCCAAGGATTGTCGTAGCTTCCTACTACTATGATACGACACCATCTTGTATCATGATTAGAAAGCCAAATCGCAGCCCGGATTGTTGCATCTGTAGGATGGCCTAATATATGTGCTTCATCCAAGTACATCTCTTTACTTTCAATATGAAATTGAACCGTTGAATGATAAAGGCTCACAATAAGTACAAAGATTATAGTCAATCTTACAAGAATTCGTTCATCTACTTTTGGCAGTTTTAGGTCTCCCATTTTTCTTTGTATCAACTTAAGTGTATTTGGGAGGTTTCTAAAACCATATCCTCCGACTAAACATATCGCTAAAACGAAACTTCTGTAAAAATGAAAATAAGGAAACCCAAAGCAACTTGTCAACACGAAAAGCGGTAATATCCAACTCAATAAAAAAAGATCTTTTGACGTTCTTCTTTTGCAACTAATCAAAACGCCATTTATCACACAGATTGAAAGTACTCCTATTATTTTGAAATAATTTTCAAGATTTTGTAAGAAAAATCTAAGGTCAAACCGTAAAAAGAAGGTTCCTCCGTTGGTGACTCCCGGTATCCGCCAAAATCCCATTAAAATATTATTAACGAACACGATGAGTCCTCTACTAGTCCACAAAAAGGATACTGGGATTGCTATAAGAGCCATAAGCCCGATAGCATAAAGTTCTTTGCTTCTTATTGTCCTCTTTTGAAATATCAACACGAGAATGTAAATGCCTAAGATGATAATAACTGAGATCGATAAGATAAGGTGAACTAGAATTAAAATACCAAAAAATAAACCCGACAAAGCTATATGGCGAATCGATTTCTGTTCGATTCCTCTAAAAAGAGAGTAAAACATGATTGCATAAAAAATATACCCCAAAATGTTTGAATACATACCAAAAGCAAAGATGGTAAACATCCATGGAAGAACAGCGGCTATATAAGCGGTCATAAGCCCAGTATACTCGTCTAGTTCTCTTCCTAATATATACATGATTAGTGGAAGCATTGCAGATAGTACTGCTCCACTATTAGTGACAATAGTAAAAGTTTTACTCCCCAGCATGATGCTTAGTACTGCACATAAAGCGTGAAACCCAATGGGATATGCCAAAGGAGTTTCAATCACGATTGGCGAAAAGTCTGCTACATTTGGCTTCTTTATCAATAATTCTGTGAGTAAAATATGCATCGTAGGATCTTCTGTTCTTGTGAGTGGTCCTATTTGTAAATAATACAAATTTGTAATAAGCCGGTAGAATACGAATACGAAAAGCATACTGTAAAGTAACCATTGGAACTTTTTTTGACTTAAACTGACCCTGAGATAAGTCGTACCATACCCAAGTAGGATGCTACCAATAATTACAGGGATAATTCCATAGTAAATGTCGAATAGAAAGAATCGAGGAAGACCTATTCCTCCAGCTCGCTTAAGGATTGTATCCAGTTGGACTATGTCAACATTATTACCAAAATCTGTATACATATTACCGATAATGTAGACAATACCACCACCCCCTGCATAATCCCTTAAAGCCTGAGTTTGACTTTTGTGCAAATCTATCAAAGCATCGTCTTTAACTACAATTATATCATAATAGTCCAATAACGCAGAGGCAAATTCAGGAAAGCCCTGAGGTTCAATGTACTCTCCATTTATATTCAATTCCTTACTTTGATAGTCTGCCATTCCTACAAAAAGAACACTTGTTTGAGCTATCGGAATCGTATAGTATACACTAAGCGTAATGATTATTGCACCGCATATGAGAGAGATAAGTTTACGATCCGCTATCTTCATGTAACTCAACCGATCATTTACGAGATAAAGAATAGGTGCGCATTTTTTATTTTGATCGATAAAATTATATGCTGAAATGTCTTGCCCTAAAAAAAATTATCTGCCAAAGTGAATATTTAAAAGAAACGAGATTCTATACTGACAAAAATCATTTAACTACGGGCGGGTAGTCTAGATGGTTATGATGCCGCGCTTACGACGCGGAGTATCCTTACAACAACTGTAGGGGTCCAGAAGTCGAGAGTTCGAATCTCTCCCCGCCCACCATCTCTCAATCTTCTAAGAATTTAGCGTAAACTTTTCTCCCTAAGCCTATTCTGTTAATCATAATTTAATTGGTGAAGCACTTGGAAAAAACAGACAAAATCTGGATGAATGGAAGATTTGTTGATTGGGATGATGCCAAAGTTCATGTGTTATCACACGTAATCCATTACGGCACAGGCATCTTTGAAGGTATTAGATGCTATAATACCGACAAAGGCCCAGCAATATTTCGGGCTAAAGAGCACTTTCAGAGATTTTTAAATAGTGCAAAACTTTGCCTCATGGATATTGAATACTCTGTTGATGAGTTAATAGGTATTGCAAAAGAATTACTGAAGATTAACAAATTAAATGAAGGTTACATTCGACCTTGTGCATTTTATGGCTATGGTGAGATAGGGATAAAGGCATTAACGAACCCAATAGATATCGCAATGGCATGTTGGCCATGGGGAACGTATTTGGGCGAAGAAGCTCTTGAAAAAGGCGTTAGATGTAAAATGTCCTCGTGGGTAAGAATTGATTCAAGAATGGTACCAGCCTTAGCCAAAGCGGCTGCAAATTATCTAAATTCTTTTTTAGCTAAGCGTGAGGCAATCGATTGCGGATATGATGACGCGATTTTATTGAATTCTAATGGATATGTTTCAGAAGGGCCTGGTGCAAATATTTTTATCGTCAAAGATAATAGAGTTATGACTCCGCCCGCTTCTGCAGGTGCATTGAGGGGCATTACTGCAGATGCCGTCATGCAAATAATCAAAGATTTAGGGTTTGAGTTGGCTTCGCAGCAAAATATCGTCCGAGAAGATTTATTTTTAGCAGACGAAGCCTTCTTTACAGGAACAGCGGTTGAGGTTACTCCTATCCGAGAAATCGATAAGAGAGTTATTGGATCTGGAAATAGAGGCCCAATTACAGAAAAGATACAGAAAATATTCTTTGATACTGTTAAAGGTAGACTTGAGAAATATTATGACTGGTTAGCTTTTGTTTAATTCCATTTTCTTAACTTCATTTCCTGTCATTTAACTTTCTTTATCCGACATTTCATGCACCTTCTTTCACCCAGTCTTTCAAAGGCTCTTTATAATTAACTTAGTTAATTGACCTGCGTCCAATTCCCCTACCATTAGATTTATTTTGACAAGAGATAATACTACTTGATATATTTCCATAGGAGGAAAAAAATTGGATATTGAAAAAGCGCTAAGACTCTTAAGAGAAGTTCAACAATTAGAGAAAGAGGCTGTAGAGCGTTATACGGACCAGATCGCGAAGATAAATAACCCTGAGATAAATTCCATGCTGGAGGGCTTCAAACGAAGTGAGGAAAGACACTACGCAGAATTAACGGAGAAGATAAAGGAGCTCAAAGAGAAATATGAAGATTAAGGAGGTTGAAGCTTGATGTTTAAACACATTAAAGCGTTGCTGAAGGACGATTTGGAATTTGAAAGACGTGCTGTTAAAATTTACAAGGACTACGGCTTGGAGATAGAAGACGAAGATACGAGAAAAATGCTATTGAGTTTTAGAAAAGATGAAACTGGACATCTTAGGGCGCTGGAAAACAAGCTTGAAAAAATTCGGACTGATAAGTTAAATGTCGGATTTTACTGCCCCCGATGTGGTTGGGTGCTCGTTTTTGGCTGCAATCCAAAAGTAGGTCAAATCATAAAATGCCCAGCATGTCATGTGGAGATTCAGTTGTTCATTAATGATGATGGGGAATATGCTGTAAAGGCGCATTTCGGAGCGTAAAGGACGAATTTTATTTTTAATTCAATATCAACGTGGGCTAAGATACCCCCACTTGTCTAAGGCTGCTTTCAACTCAGTATTCGTTTTTGCCATCTCTTCTAAAGTGTTATTCTCTAAATAGGCATCAATGGCCTGCCTAACGGCCTTTGCACCGGCTTGTGCGCCCATTGGATGCCCTAGTACCCCGCCACCTACTTGAATAACCAAATTGGATCCGAATCTTTTCAAAATCTCTGGCAGAAGACCTGGATGTAACCCTCCGGAGGAAACGGGGAATGCTTGTTTTATGTGATACCAATCCTTTCTGAGAAATTCATTTATTTTCGTAACTTCCTCTTCAGATCCCTCCAACTTTCCAATGACAGTGCCTGTATGTATTTGATCAACACCGATTAATCGCGCAGTTTTTGCCAAAGCAAACATTGAGATACCGTGTTTAGGATTTCTTGTAAATGTAGCATGCATTGCTCTATGGGCGTGTATTGCCAGTTTTAAATCTTCACAAACTTCTCGCAAGGTCTGTAAAGCAGCCCAGCCTGTCGTAACTATGTCAATCATTACGTACTCCCAGTTCAAATCAGCAACAAATCGCGCTCTTTTTTTCATTTCTTCTGTTTCAGCCGTAATATTAATTAGATAACTTCTGCGTTCCCCAATCTCTGCTTCAACTTTCTCTCTCATTTTTAGAGCTTCTTCGACTCTTTTTTCAAATTTGTTAAAAGGTAAGGATGAAAGGTTTTCATCATCTTTTAATAGATCAATTCCGCCAGTCCAGATCTCATATGCAACTTGAGCTTGCTCTTCGGCTGAGAAGCCAATCTTTGGCTTGGGGACAGTGGCTAATATTGGTCTCTTATCGACCTTCAGTAGTTCTCGAATTCCTTTAATGCCATACTGTGGGCCTCTGAAAACTTTTATGTAGCTTTGAGGGGGCTCATAATCCAGTAACCTAAGATTTTTGACAGCCTTCATACCAAAGATATTTCCAGCGATTCCAGATAACAACTGGGGAATATTATGTGGCTCCCATAAGTCAAGAGGATAGGCAACCTTTATTACATTTCCATCCCGCTCATACATTTTGGCCATGAGAGATTTTATTCTATCTGGGAGTTCTGCAAGCGTAGTCCATGTCCCGACGCTGCTTTCGGAAGCAACACGTCCCGCGACTTCCTCAAAGGACATCCCTTCAGCAGGTTCCACATAAAAAGTGACAAGTAAATCAGTCTTAGATGGTTTATAATCATAATCTACAAAGTCAAGGTACCACTCAATTTTTTTAATCTTTTCAGGCATTCTGCTCACCTTTAATAGCAAAGAAAATAGTCCATCTTTAACTATTAATGATAATATATCTCTTATGAAGAATACTCATAGAGGGATTATTTATGGAAAATTTGATACAAGTCGCCAAGAAAATCAAAGATTTAGAGATTCAAGGCGCAAGAAATGTAGCTAAAGCAGCTATCCGCTCAATGAAAGAAGTTATTCTTAATTCTTCCGCTTCAGATCCTGATTTACTATTTAAAGAACTTTTACAAGCAAAGAATATCTTATTTAACACAAGACCTACTGAGCCCGCGATGCGGAACGGCCTTCGATATGTGTTATTCGAAATAAAAGAGGCAAAAGGCGACATCGAGACTACAAAAGAGATTGCCATAAAAACGTGTGATAAAATCCTCAATTATTTTGAAGATGCAATTTTAAAAATTCATGAAATTGGGGCTCGCAAAATTTTGAGCGGCATGCAAATAATGACTCATTGTCACTCATCAACGGTTACCGGAATATTAAGAAAGGCCCACGAACAAGGAAAAGAAATTCATGTAATCTGTACAGAGACAAGACCCCGTTATCAAGGACATCGTACAGCGCGAGAACTTATAGAGGCAGATATAGAGGTAACATTTGTGGTTGATTCGGCTATGAGGTACATGATGAAGCACCTCGAAGTAGATTTAGCGCTAATTGGGGCTGATGCGATTACTTCAGAAGGGACAATTATAAACAAGATTGGGACACGGTTATTTGCGTTAGCTGCGGATGAAAGAGACGTGCCGATGTATTGCGCTGCAGATACCTTTAAATTTAGCCCAGAAACATCCTTAGGTTTCTTAGAAAAGATTGAAAAACGCTCTCCTGAAGAAATCTGGAAAGAAGCGCCTTCTGGTCTACATATCGAAAATCCTGCGTTTGAAACTGTACCACGAAGATACATTGATGCACTAATTACTGAAGTTGGTGTGTTTCCTCCCTCTTCAATAGCCCATCAACTACTTCAACTTCACCCTTGGATGTTCGCTTTTGAAGAATGAAAAAAAGTAAGTCGTATTTCACTCATACGACTCTTGGCAAAAAATTGAAGAGGCAGATTTATTTATATTCCTCAAGGCGTCCTTCCAATTGCTTCAGAACCGCGGGCAATGTGGTGTATTCCATTTCCTCTAATGGTAACCTTTCTGGCTCAAATGGGCCATGACGTCTCATGTAATCTGTGATCTCCATGCATTTTTGTCTGGTGTAATCGAAGGCGAAGTCATCGAATAGATCTACTGGACCAACAAGTTTACCATTTTTGATCTGAAAACCTAAACCAACTACTCGTGGTGGACCATCGAATCGCGTACATCGACTGTCCTTTAGCGCAACTGGACATAATGGGCCCCTATGCGAGCCCCTCATCCAGCCCGCTACAAGATGACCTAATGCGAAAGCCTCTATTACTTCTCCAACAGCGGGAAATCCGCTCTGAGATCTGACGATTGCACATGGGTCATCTTTTCCAATATATTTCCCTGCTATAAGCGCTAATTTTTCGGTTGATATCGCTGCGCTAATGCCCAGATCAGGATTCTTTGAATACACGTATTTTATAGGGAACCTGCTTACGGCGCCAATCAATGCCAGCAAATCGTACATTTCTTCAGGGCAACTCATCGTAACAGCCTTATGCGCAATAACGTCTACAACATAAAATTTGAACCCTGGATGTAACTTGGGATCAATAACAAGTCCAGCAGTGCAGAAAGGATCTGCAAACATGCGAAAGATTGGGTAATTAAATGCACCCGGTTCTGTTTTATCTGCAGCGAATACTAGGATAGGCTCTGCGGGTCGTTCATTAAACTCCATTTCAGCGACTCCAGGCCCTTGGCCTTTTATATTTCCAGAAAAGGCATCAGCCAGAAGATCTTGTCCAGCACCATAAAGTCCTATAGCCTTTGCATTTTCAGCCAATTTTATGAATATATTCCACGCGAGTTCATGGATTTCAGGAGAATCCACACCTTTATCGTGAGTCATTAAAAGTTCTGTATCATCTCCTGCATTGAATACGCGGAAATCAATTATTAATCCTTGATCTTGTGCTTTAGCAAGTTCTTGTTCAGCCATCTGCATATTTTCTTTATATACAACAACATGACCTGGAAGGGATCCGATATCTGCTTTGATGTTTGAAATTGTAACTTTCAAAATGAAACCTCCTTTTTTAGAAACCTAGAACTTGGTTTTTATTTTCTATTATAAATTATTTTCTTTTTGTAAAATATCGTTCACTAGTATACCATTCATCCAGTCGATTTTATTTTAGTCAAGCCTAAATTTTCATTGAAATCATGGTTGAAAGTAGAGCCACTACTAACTCCTTTTATTTAATTCTAAAAACTATCAGGCGAAAATATTAATAGTTAGTGATAAAATGGTGACAACTCACGAATAATATTTGGAGGAATATAGTTAATGAGAAAGATGATTGTTGCAGGAAACTGGAAAATGAACAAAACCAACACAGAAGCGGTAGAAATAGTTTCAAAATTAAATGAACTAATTGCTGATGTTAAAGGGGTTGAAGTTATAATTGGGCCACCATTTACTGCTTTATCAGACGTAATAAAAGTTGCAGGGAAAGTTAAAGTAGCGGCTCAAAACATGCACTGGGAAGAAAAAGGAGCCTTTACAGGTGAAGTTTCACCAATCATGTTTCACGACCTAGGAGTAGAATATGTGATTTTAGGACACAGTGAAAGAAGAGCATACTTTGGAGAAACAAATGAAATGATAAATAAAAAGATCAAATCTGCTTTGGCTCATGGATTGAAACCAATTCTTTGCGTAGGAGAGAAGCTAGAAGATAGAGAAAATGGGAATACAGAAAATGTTGTAGAAGATCACATAAAAGGTGGCCTAGAAGGAATTTCCAAAGAAGAATTTGCAAACGTTGTAATCGCTTATGAACCTGTCTGGGCAATCGGCACGGGAAAAACTGCAACGCCTGAACAAGCTGAGGAAGTTCATGCATTTATAAGAAAACTGTTAACAGAATTATTTGATGCAGAAATAGCTGAAAATACGTCAATTTTATATGGTGGAAGTGTAAAACCAGCAAACTCAAAGGAATTAATATCTAAAGAAAATATTGATGGTGGCTTAGTCGGAGGAGCGAGTTTAAAAGCTGAAGACTTTTCAATTATAGTGAAAAGCGTATTATGAAGAGTTTTGCTGGTAGCTAAGCAAGAAAGCCCCCACCTTGTGGGGATATCCACTTTTTCTCATTCTATTTTTCAAAAAAAGTTGAAGTCATTTATTGTCAAAGTTTCTAGATGAATTACTACTTACTGGCAAGCTGGCTTTGTATGTGTAATCTGGATGAATCGCGCTGTCTTTAAATATACATGTGTATTAAGATAACGAATTTCAACCTGCAGGGCTGATAAGAATGGCGATAACGTTAGAACTACAAGAAAAACATGAAGCAGGAGTAGATGGTAGAAGAGAGGAAATAGGGGACCAAAAATGTTTTTTTCTCGTAAGATTAGATCGCTGTAATAACTGTGCTTTCATGGAAGAAACAAGAACAGAGATAAATTCTTCCTTTAATTGCGAGGACTGTATTCAGAAGATATTGGACAAATCAGGGTTCAATGTAACCGTAAAACACCTTGATACAAGCCAATATAAAATAATCTGCAAAGAACAACCTATTAGAAATGAAAACGATGAAATGAAGAACGAAAACAAAGTAAAAAGAAAGCCATACTCAGAAAAGATCAAAATGTATCAAGCGTGGATAATAGATCAAATAATTTCTGGAAATCATAAGCTTATAGATGCTGCCCAAAATGGTTCTTTATTCTCTGAGGCAATTAAAACTGCTTTTGTGGATGTAGCCTTTAAGAATTTAGAAAAACAAAACATCATAAGAATGGATGGGATAACAGGAAACTACCATTTGGTTGAAAAGAAAAATAACATTGAAGAAAAAGAGACATCGTGGAACTATAAGGTTTCTTATGTGTTGCTTGATAATAGCACAACACAAAACGTTAATGAAAAGTTTAGAACGCTAGAGGATGCCTTAGCATTCGTAAAATCACATAATTTGATGAACTACTTTATTCAGCGCAGAGAGCAATCAACTGGTATACCTGAAAAAAAACACTAAGTTATCATATGGCAGGTTATTTCAAAATTTTGAAGTGCTCTAGTAATGATATAGTTTTGTTCATCATTTTATGATCGTGTTTATCGAATAAAGCGAGCAGTTCTACCTCAGATAAAATGCGACCTCTCTCGATTACTTCTTCAATCCATTCTTGTAGGAAAGACGGATGATGATGAGTGTTAAAAATCTCAACGATCTGGTCTTTGATACGAAGCCATCCTTTTGGTATAGCTACTAATAACGGATCTAAGGGATATTCATCTGGATCTTCAACAAAATTCGCAAGTTGGGGTAGACTGCCCATTTTTGTTAGTTGACGTACCCTATCGACGGGTATACAAAAGGGATTAAAGGCTTTAAACTCTTCGAATTTTCTTTCCCAGTCTATCGTATGCTCTAAAACTTTTCCTCGTAGTAAAAAGATCGGTTGTGGAGGGATTTTGAACTTAAGTACTGCACGAGGAGGTCGAGTATCGTCACTCGAATAAATTTCATTTAAAACGTCTGACAACTTGCTTGTATATCTAATAAAAGAATCATGAGATGAGAGACGTCCTTCAGAAGAGACGTACTCTTTAAAAGATATCTCATACTTTTTCAAAACGACACCGATCTCATGAAAAGAACTTGGTTTTTCACCTAGTCTTCCAAAACGAAATTCTTCAAGTGAAGCCATCGTTTTTAGACTCCTTTCTAACGTGCCTAACTTCTAGCAATAGCATAATATGCTAAGCATACTATTATTATTTCTTTTATTATTTTTAAGGTGTGTGCCTCTTAAAAAAAAATCAATAGACCCCTCACTATCGTGAAGAATATATTTGCTCGTCTTTCATTCTCACATCTCTTTGAGGAGGATTGCAATAAGTGCGGAAAAAAATGTTAGAGAACTTTCCAAAAGCGATAATTTTTGACCTTGACGGCACATTAATAGATAGTATTCCCGCCCACATCCGTGCATACCAAAAATTAGCTATTAATGAATTTGGTATACATCTTGAGCAAGAACGCATTTTGAAACATTTCGGAAAAAAATCACGAGATATTTTAAAGGCCTTACTTCCCATTCGTGGAAAAGATCTTGACGAGTTAGTTAAAAAGAAACAATTCTTTTATAGAGAGGCTTTTGATAGCGTAAAATTGCTCCGAGGGGTCAAGAAAATACTTCAAACTGCAAAGGAAAACGGTATCAAACGTGCTCTTGGAACAAGTTCCAGTAGACGAAATGTAGATTCTGCAATTAAACAATTTGATCTCGAATTTGATGCTATAATTACGGGAGAGGCTGTGGAATGTGGAAAACCATGTCCTGAAACATTTATAAAAATAGCTCAGAAGCTGAGTCTCTCACCTGAAGATTTACTGGTGATCGGTGATGCAGTTTACGATATTATCGCCGCTAAAAAAGCAGGGATGAAAGGAATAGGTGTCCTAACGGGGACTGCAACCCGGAAGGAAATGAAAAAGGCAAAAGCAGATGCTATTTTTGCAAATCTTCTAGAATTCATGGAATGGACTCAGTTATCCTAATTCCTAGGTCATTTTCGGCTCAAAACGTTATCCTTGTGGCAGTTTTGGAATTTGCATATACAACAAAACGAAGTATGCTGCAATTACAGCAATAACTCCTATCAAAAGGAGTGTGCGTGCATAGGATGGTTCATAGAAATACCGTGTACTATAGAATATGATAACAAAACCAAGGAATCCCAAGAACATTATCATGCCAGCAACGATACCTTCAATGATAAACTGCGCATCAAGACGTTCGTCAATCAAAACAGGGACACCAAAGCGCGAGCCGAGTGGAAGTGGCTCTTTAACGATATCGTAGATGAGTCCCATGTATATACAAAATATAAATATCAATGCTATTTGAAGGAGCAAACCTGTCGGGATCTCGGTGGGAAGCTGAAGTTTTGGTTTCCTTAGAATAACTTTTGGTTTTCTAATTCCTAGAATCCATTTTGGTCGCATACCCTATCACCTGATCCCACGTTTAACGTTAGTTATCTTTCACACTTGTATTTGTTTTATTTAACCTCCGCAAGAAGACTCACTCCGCTAGGGTGGAGCTGAATTGCGGTATATTTCTTTGTAAAGTGGTGGACACCTCCCCGTTTTGCTGGGACAAGAGCAGGTGCCCCGAACTATATTTAACGACCTGTAAAGGTCAGCTCCGCATCCGCGGGTAGGTCCTCATCGCCAATGTTGGGGCA
>Ga0209978_10000877_pt1 | contig 11949 bp, 15 predicted proteins | sample BentaG_FD_182805 | JGI IMG/M metagenome (GOLD analysis project Ga0209978, IMG submission 182805) | Deep subsurface microbial communities from South Atlantic Ocean to uncover new lineages of life (NeLLi) - Benguela_00093 metaG (SPAdes)... | ecosystem: Environmental > Aquatic > Marine > Oceanic >...
AAATGTAAAAGGCGAAATTATACATATAGAAGGAATAAAAAGAAGAAGAATCCCAAGAAGCTGGAACTGAGGAAGTACTGTAGGTTCTGTCGCAAACACACTATTCATAAGGAAGTAAAATAGACGGTAAGAGCGGAAGATAAAGTAGGCCTGTAGCTCAATTGGTTAGAGTAGCGGTCTCCAAATGCGAACAAGCAATCGACGAGAAACTCATTTTGTCGACGACAAGCACTTAATCCTACCTATACCAATTTCACCGAATTTCATCCATTTTCATCACTTGGAATGACACCGGGAATGACACTTAAAAATTTTATGCCCATTTGGACATTTTAATAGACACTTTTACAGACACTTTTTGAAGGAGGAGCCTAGAAGAAAGGAGAATAAAATGACTGATGACAATAATTCATCTTTGAAGCATGGTCGAGATAGAAGAGGAATGAAAGGAAATGGAGGTTCTGGAATTGCAGGCGCTGCTTATTTTATGGCTTTCATTGGTGCAGCAGTTTATTTCATTCAACAGGCAACCTCTTTCGGGATGGGAGTGCTTGGTTTCTTAAAAGCCCTTGTTTGGCCTGCATTTCTGATATACAATTTGCTAGATTTTCTTAAAATGTAGATACCTCATTGGCTGGCCCTAGCGGACGAAGTTAGAACCAGGATCTTACTATTAAACGAGGAAATCTTTATTCCAGAATTAGTTTTATAGACTGATTAATCTACTCTCTGTGCTACTCACTATTTATTTGCTGCATTTTAAAGAATTCTACTTAAAGTTCAATCTTAATTGTGGCCGTCATCACTGACCCTTATGAAGTAAACAAAATACTGGAATGCCTAAAAAGAAACAATGCTCCTCCCTTCGATAAGGTCACAAAAGTCTCCTGATCCTCATTTTACACATCAATGAAAGAAGAAATATCCAAGGGTAAGGTATGCCCGTCCATATTTTCAGCAATGCCCTGGAAACTTCAACTTTTCTTTATTCTTGACAGAATGTTCTATTACGGGTAACATATTTATAAGAAAGCTGTCGTTTTTCGGTTAGAAAAGTAATCATAAATATTTCACGGGCAAATCGGGGGCTCTTCACGGTTTTTTTTCGTATATTGGTGAATCTCGAATTATAAAAACTCCTATCAATAATCGTTGTAGATTATTATTAGTATTCATGATATACTTGGTAAAACCCTTATTTAAACAGATAAAGGTAATGATCGTATATTATAAGCGCGAAAGCATAAATATCGGATAAAAACCATTTAATAAGGAGTATTGTAATGGCAAAACAAAGTAAATCCTCTTCTGTGACTCTAAAAGCCGATCTCAGCAAGCCACCATCAAGAGCGCTGTGGCTTGTGAAATGGCTTCTTCTCATTCCACATTGGATTGTGCTTGCACTCCTTTGGGTAGCCTATACCATTGTAGGTATAATCGCATTTTTCGCGATCCTGTTTACCGCCAGGTTCCCCCGCAAACTGTTTAACTTCAATGCAGGTGTTCTCCGCTGGACCTGGAGAGTCGGATTCTACGGGTACTGGATCCTTGGCACAGACGAGTACCCGCCTTTCTCGCTGAAAACTGTGGAAGACTACCCAGCTGATCTTGAGGTGGAATACCCTGAAAGGCTCTCCCGGGGTCTGATATTCGTAAAATGGCTTCTCGCAGTCCCCCACTATCTGTGCTTGACCCCGCTCATGGGATGGGGCATCTGGCAATACACCGACAATTCAAGGGCTCCAGTGATCGGGCTTATCTTTATCCTCATGGTTATCATTGCATTTGTTCTTCTTTTCACAAAGAAGTATAATGAGGATATATTCAAGCTGAACACGGGCATAGTCCGATGGTCGTTCCGGGTATTGGCATACATCGGGTTTATGACAGACCAATACCCTCCCTTCAAGCTTTGGGAGTAAATTGAAACCTGGAGCCAAAAGATACAATTAGGGCAAGAACAGAAAAATTAGAAAGTCTTTGATTTGATTAAGAAATTCTGAAAGTAGGCCTGTAGCTCAATTGGTTAGAGTAGCGGTCTCCAAAACCGTTGGTTGGGGGTTCGAGTCCCTCCAGGCCTGCCAACTTAATGTCTGGCAGACTTCAGAACCATCTGTTAAACCAACCTTTATTTCGTCTTCCATAACTATAATCTTACCTACAAACTTTTTAATAATTTCTTTTTGTTGCCAAGGTTTCATTATTTCAAAAATTTCTTCATATTTGTCAAGAACTAATTTCATCAATTCTTTATCAAAAGCATTGCCTTGTATTTGTTTTATTGATAAATTTAGGTTTGTAATTTCTTCTTCTATTCCTCGTTTTCTATCGGCCAATTCATCCAATTTTGCTTTGATTAAACCTCTATTCTTATCGGTTGTTATTTCGCCAAATTCAATTTCGATAAGCTTGCTTACCTTAACTAATTCCTTTTCTTTCAATCCTTTACGCTTTTGTAATTCCGGCAACTGCTTTTGAATTACTTTGTTGGCTGTCTTAACGTGACGAGACAAAAGTTTTTCATTTCTACTTAAATTTCCAAGTATTTTTGTAACTGCCTGCCTTATTCTCCAAGTGCGTTCCCTATGCCGGCAATCTTGATTTTGGCAAACATAATAGAAATATTTTACATTCATTTTTCCCGTGCTTGAACTCCCCACCATTTGGCTATTGCATTTACCACAAGTTATTATCCCTCCATAACGGTAGTTATATTTTAGTTCCTTATGGGCATTATGTTTAGTCTTGTTATTTTTTATCAGTAATTCTTGAACCTTTTTAAATTTCTCTTCATCTACTATCGCCGGCCATTTTGCATCAAAAACCTGATATTTTTTTCTTTCTTCTGCGTCTTTCGAATTTTTATATTTTTTCCTAAATTCTTTCTTACCAATATAAGCATAATTGCTCAATAATATCCTAACCGTAGAATAAGCAAATTTCCTTGCAGGATGATAAATCTTACCTTTTTCTTTACCTGCCTCCGTACGCCTTTTCGAAGTATATTCCTTTGTTGTATAACCTGCTTTATTCAACGATTCCGTAGTTGCATAAACTGAGCCAGTTCTTAAATATTCATCAAAGGCAAAGTTTACAATAATTTTTTCCTCATCGTTAGGAATAAGTGTTGTTCCTTCTTCGGTTTTCTTTATGTCATAGCCCAAAAATTGTTGGCCACCTAAAAACCATCCTTTTGCTGACCTTGATATAAAAGCCTTTGTTACTCTTGCCGAATTTTTTTCTCTCTCATATTGTGCATCGGCCATTCTGTGGCCTAACATAACGTTTTGTTCAGCAATTTCTAAATCACTAATATTAAAACCAAGTGATATAACATCTACATTATGCTTTAAAATCAAATCTTCCCTAAAATTCCAAAAATCCCTTTGGCTTCTACTTAAACGGTCATCGTCTACACATAAAAGAGTGTTTATTGCTTTATTTCTTATGTCATCAAACAATTCAGGCAACGTTTCTTCCCTTAAGGAAATTTTGCCACTAACTCCTTTAAGTGAATAAGTGTTTATTAAAACCCATTCCTCTTTGCCTTCCGCATTTCTCTTCTTAATGTGGTTTTGTAGCGTTTCCAGTTGCCTATTAAAGGATTTATACTGCTCATTTGTGCTTACTCTAATTAATAATCCGCATTTTTTCATTTTTTCTCCTTCACTCTTTAATTAAAGCTATCTTAAAATCAGAAAATTTTGTTTTTGACACTACCCACTTTGTTACAGCCACATTAACAACTATACCAATAATGGCAACAAAAATTTCTATAACCCTCTTTCCAGCAACTGTCGTTGGAGAGAAGTTTTGGCAAGTGGTGTCTAACTCTTCCGCTCCCGCTGGATTGAGTTGTTAGAAGTTATTATTGTTGGTTGATGCAATTGCAATCTTAATTTTAGTGACGGTGTACCAATAATAACGTGTCCTGCCAATTGAGCAGCAAATACATCAATAGACTCTGCTGTATTAAGCGGTATTTGGAAATAATTTCCTATTTTTTTTGCGCCGCTTTGATATCCTTTTGTTGTGAAAAATATACCATTGATTTTTCTTTTCTCATTGGCTTGGATATCTTTAATTCTTCCCACTAAAACCAACATATCGGCTACCTTAATTCGTAGCTTATACCTTTTGCATTCCACAATATAAATTTCATCCTTACATTCAAGAGAAATATCGATTTGATGGTTATGGGTAGACGCGCCTTTCCATTTGTTATTTTTGCCATATTTAACCAAAATATTATTGCTTATATAAGATTTGAATTTTCCTACAATGTCAGCTGTTAATTTTTCATATTCATTAGATGTCATTTTTATTTCCTTCTAACAATTAATGGACGAGCTTTTTATTCAAAATATCATATTTTTGAAGACTATGTAATAATTAAATCAAAAGTAGTGGCTAGCTCTCTTATTTTAATTTTAATGAAATAATTGGGACTATTTTGATTATTCAATCCCCAACTTCTTGCTGATATAGTTTGCCACCGCTGTGGGTAACGTAATAATACCGAGAATAAATCTTGGTAAACGCCCCGATAAACCTATTATAGCTAAAATAAGAAGAACAAAGTCAGTTAATCTAAGCTCTGTAAAAGGTGCGTATTTAATGAAAACATACAGACAACACCAACCTACAAATGAACCAACAAAGCTAAAAATAAATTCGTATCCCCCTATAAGAAAAATACCCCAAAAAGCTCCCCTTTTGCGTAAAAAATACAACTTCTGCTGTTCTGGTCCCAGACGTTCCACTAAATCAGTGGTATAAAGAATAAGACCTCTTATTCCCCAATATATACTCATAAATAAAGCAACCCACAACCAGTATTTAAGAAATAAATCTTTCATAAGCCCTCCTATCTTATAATTTCAACTTTTATTGGTTCTTTTAAATCTCCCCAATCTAATTTTCGCCCGCCTATTTCCTGAATATTTACATTTGTGGGATTAAATAAATATAATTTCAAAACAATGAGTAATAATAAAATAATTACTATGCAAAAAAGAATCTTAAATTTAGTTGTTTCGTGAAGGTGAAAGAATCTAAAAAATTTCATCCTTTTCACCTACCTTCCGTAATAAGTTCTCTTATCTCTAACTGTCCATCTTTAGTTATTGAAAATATCAATTTATGTTTTTCTGATGCTAAAACATTTTCATTTTCTTTTTTCATTATCTCTAAAATTTGATTCTTTAGATTATGAATTTTTAATTGTCTATCCATATCTTTTTCCAAGAGTATTGCGAGTTCATCAAGAATTTTTTCTAACTGATTCATTTTATTCTCCTTTCTTTAAAATTATTTTATGGTTATCATAAGAGTTGCTGTTATAATAATAACAGGAAGAACGTACCGAAATAGGTCGTCCCATATAACAAACTCAATAAAAAATATAATCATTGCTACTGAAATGCCACCAAGGAAAAGCCATATCTTCTGCTTTGATCAGGATACCCATTTTCTTACTCCCGGTCATTGAAATCCATGGTCCTAGGAACACAGCTTGGAAAGCTGCAGCCATGGAACCTCCGGTCGTGACATAAATTCCCTTGGGACTTAATGCACGCTTATAATCTGAAATCGAATGATATCCGTTAGCAGCAATAATCAGGTCATAACGCTACCCACTTTTGGTGAAATCTTCTTGAGTGTAATCAATGACCTGGTCTGCACCAATCGAGAGCGCCATGTCCAAATTCCTCGTGCTGCACACGCCAGTGACTTCAGCCCCGAAGGATTTGGCAATCTGCACTGCAAACGTACCCACACCACCAGACGCACCATTAATCAAAACCTTTTGTCCTGGCTGAATCTGTCTTTTATCGCGAAGACCCTGCAGGGCGATGACTGCCGCTGAAGGTACGGCCGCTACTTCCTCGAATGTCATACTGGTCGGTTTCAACACCAATGCATTTTCACTAGCACATACATACTCGGCAAAACCGCCCCGACCTTGTCAGGACAATACACTCGGGCAGCGTGCCAGAATACTCTTACTCGTACTTATATTTGGCTACCGGTGCTTCTGGGTCGGCCGTCCATTCCTGCATACTGCCGTCATAAAACTTTACATTGGTGTAGCCAATCACCTCGGTTAGCACGTAGTATACTGGGCTGGCATACCCCCCAACACCACAATAGACAATGACCTCTTCGTCCCCGTCTTCACCAAGTACAGTAAGTGCTATTTCACTGATTGCGCTGGTATCCTTCCAGGTCATGTAAGTTGTCACTCTGGCTTCATCTACGGTAGTAGCCCAGAACCAGGGAGCGGGCAAATTTTTAGCAGTTGGGATATGACCGGCTCTTTCCGACGAAGGGTCCTGCTCTATACCATAGTACATATCGGTCTCTCTAGTATCGACTAAGGTGGATTTCCCAACCTTATCTTCAACGTAGTCCTTGGAAACAAAAATTGTCTCATCTACTACTCCAGTGTATGTTACTGCGGTTGGCGTAACAGGCTCAGTAGAGGTAGCCCTTCCCTCTGCTGCCCACTTAGCGTATCCACCATCAAGCATAGCCACGTTTTCAACCCCGGCATATATGAGCGTAACGGCAGCCCTGGCAGCCATAGTGACGCCATAGCGGGCCGGTCCTGACGGTGAATCAACTGTCCTGGCAATAACAACCACCGTGGAATCGCCGGTTATCCCCGCGTTGCCAATAGTAGCAAACAGAGCCCCCTCCTCGGGCAGTTCCATCCAAGGCCATTCTTCTCCGAAGAAGTTTACCCACCAGTTGGGAAAGGCGGGGAAATTTACTGAACCGGGAATATGACCGGCGGTATAGCAGTCGGGCTCTCTGACATCAAGTATAACCAGGTTTGGGTTATCAATGTTATCCTCTAACCACTGGGTGGAGACAATAGCGTCTATCGCCCGGGCTGGAGGTGACGGTGGCGTTGGCGTTGCCGGACAGCCGATAGCCACCAGGCTGAGGGCTAACAACAGCGCCAGCGGGATTAATAGTAGCTTCTTTTTCATGGTTTCCTCCTAATTTGTTAGGTTTTGTTATTATGTTCCACAGTTATTACTACTTTTCCTCGGGCGTGTCCTTCTTCAAGATACCGGAGAGCTTCAGCAACCTCACTTAACGGGTAACGTCTATCTATAACAGGTACTACTTTGCCGGCTTCAAGAAGCTCTTCCATAAAAACCACATCTTCTTTTTTGTTTATGATTTTTTTTCTATATCATTTATTTTTCTGCCAACTAACAACTTAAATATAAAACCAATTAAATATTTAATCAGTATAAAACTTGCCCCACCAATAAGCAATTCAATACCTCTATTGGTATTTTTAAAAATTATAGCAATTACACCAAGTAATAAACCAAGCCATCCTAAATAATGAAATATTGTTTGGATTATAATAATTGCGAAGAAAATAAATTTTTTCATAAACACCTCTTATTCACCTATTGCATTTCCTCATAACTTGCTCTTAATTTTTCTGACCTTTTTCAATTCCATTTGTAAACGAATAAGGCATTTAGTTGAACTATCAATAATTCTTTTAAATTTCTTAATTTCAGCAGATAAAAATTCATCATTGAATAGTTGTTCAAATTTCATAATATAGGCTCGGTGTGTACAGTAATTTCGGTCTTTAATTAAATGGTCAATCGTATCAATTAGGTCTTTATTAGAGTTGACTTTCTCAAATTTTGTTAATAATCTTCGTAAAGAATGATTCTGGACACTCTTGTATGAAAATTTAAAAGGTATTTGATTCCTTAATTTAATTTTTATAATTTCATATACTTCTGCAAGATAATCTTTTATCGTTTCTTCAATATATTGAAAAAACATTAATGCAATACTTAACTTCTTACTATGTGTCTCAAATAATGACATAAAGAGCTTTCCCTTTCTTGCCCTATTTTCCCCCCTTATTTTTGCCTAATTATTATATCAATTAAAATCAAACGCTTTCAAGTCTTTTCTTTCCCAGCCCATTTGGGTTTATCTGCTTTCTTTAACCGCCCTTATTTAATTTTCAAAAATAATTCTTGACCCCTTATGTCTTAATTGGTATAATTTTTTTGTGATAATTCATAGATTGAATAATTTCTATTTTTATTTTATCCCATATAGTTGAAACTTTCAGGCATTCTCTCTGCCTGCCAATTTTTAGAGCACACCAGAAAGGTGTGCTTTTTTAAATGGAAACCACAATCTACTTCAGGAAAAAGTTAATTGAAACTTATTATAGGATTATTTAATAAGGGAAATGCTCATGTCCTTAAGCGAAGATATCATAATAAACCCGAAAAAAGTCTGTAGGGAAATAGAGCAGTTTATTCGCCAGAAAATGGAAGACTTGGAAAGAAACGGTCTTCTTATCGGTCTAAGTGGCGGACTCGATTCATGCGTTGTGACCATTCTCTCGACAAGAGCGGTGGGTAAGGAGAAAGTGCGCGCAATTTATATGCCGGACAAAGATAGCGATCCTGTGCATGGAAAAGATGCCTCTCTCCTTGCTACGTCACTAAGTATAAAATTCGAATGTCACCCTCTAACGAAACATTTAAGAACATTTTCAGTTTACCGATTTACGCCGCTTAGATTTTTTCTTAGGCCGCTAAAAGAGAAGTTGGTGAGGAAGGGCTACCGCTACTACGAAGAGAGAACTGGAGAGTCACCGTTCGCCGCCAGCCTCAAAGGACTAAAGTATAAAGAATTTAGCTCGTTCCTTGCAAGGGCGAATGCCTATTACAGAATAAAACATCGCCTCCGGATGCTCACACTCTATCTTACTGCTGAGATAAATAACCTTCTTGTGGTTGGTTGTGCAAATAGGACAGAATATCTAATTGGCTATTTTGTGAAATTTGGATGCGACCACGCTGCTGATATAATGCCGATATTGAATCTATATAAATCACAGGTATTTATGCTCGCTAAATATTTAAGAATTCCGCAGCAAGTAATTACAAAAGCTCCTTCTCCTGATGTTATCCCTGGTATCAGGGATGAAGAGGCAATTGGTATTCCCTATAGCAAATTGGATTTAATCCTTCTGGGTTTGGGGAAGCACTGCCCATTATCACAGATTATCACTGAAGCTCAGGTGGGTATAGAGGAGATAGAGAAAGTAAAGGAACTCCTGGAGAGGTCTAAACATATGCGGGAAATCTATATGCCAGGTGGTCTATGAGTGGTCCGGCCCACACTGACACAAGGTGTCCAGAATTTTTGGAGAGGACATCATGAAGAATATAAGCGTTTTTATTTTTCCAATGCCAGGGGTTTCAATCTTTCTAATGTTTTCTGTTCTCCTTTTGACTACTTCCTGTGCCCATATTCCTTACAGGGGGATAAAAGGAGAATCGAAGGTGGTGGAAGAGATTAAAGATATATCTCCTTTCAATTATGTGAAGGAGGACTTTCCTGTACAAGTTGAGCTGGTTAGGAAAAAGAAAGGCTATGTGATCAAAAAAGTCACTTTTCGCTCAGCGCTACCCGCTCCTGGAGAGAATAATACAGTAAGAGGCTACTATTATCAAGTGGAAAAGGAAGAGAGGTCGCCTGTAATTGTTATCCTGCCCATAGCCGGAGGCAACTATTTCTTTTCCAAGAAAATGGCGAAATTTCTCGTTCGTCGTGGAATGAATTGTTTGAGGCTGGAGAGGGGAGAAAGACTTTTGAATTCTGAGGGAGACCTGGAAATTGTCAGGAGAAGATTCATAAAGACTATTATTGATGCTAAAAGGAGTATCGATTGGCTAATCAGCCAGAAAGAGACAGATTCAGAAAGGATTGGGATTACAGGAGCAAGCCTGGGTGCCTTCTTAAGCTCCCTTGTGGCTGAGACTGACCCGAGGGTAAAGAGCTCTGTGTTTATTTTGGGTGGAGGTAATTTGGCCAGACTTTTTTCTGAATCGAGAGAAAAGACAATTCGCTCTTTTAGAAAAAGAGTTATGAAAAAAGAAGGGCTCACAGAGGAAGAGTTTTCTCGGTTAGTCTCTCAGAGGTTAGAGGATGTCGATCCACTCACCTATGCCCGAAGGCTCTCTCCAGAAACTGTTTTGATGGTAAATACAGTAAATGATATGGTTGTTCCTCGCCCGTGTACCTTAGAATTCTGGTCCAGTGTCGGCGAGCCCGAGTTGATCTGGCTACCCTTTACACATACTGCTTCATTTTTTGCCTTCAGATATGCCCGGCGGAAGACTCTCGAACATTTTCAAAGGACTCTCAGCGTCACAGATTAGCGAAAAAAAGCCGGATTCCTCCTTTACAGGCGAAGATAAATTCTCCGTAGTTGAATTTTTGGAAGGGATGTGGTATAATCAGTTGCACTAATTTTAGTTATGGAGAGAAATGGTAAAGATAAAATTTGGTACAGCTGGCTGGCGGGGAGTTATTTCCGATGAGTTCACGGTTGACAACGTCAGGTTAGTAACCCAGGCCATAGCATACTATATCAAGGAACAAGCAACAAGCGATAAGCAACAGGTTGTTGTTGGTTACGACACGCGGTTTATGTCGGAAAATTTTGCAAAAGTATCGTCCAGGGTTCTGGCAGCTAATGGCATAGGGGCACTTATTACAACACGGGATGTTCCCACTCCAGCTTTTGCCTATGAGATTTTAAGGAGGCGGACGAGTGGAGGGATTAATTTTACAGCTTCCCATAACCCTGCAGAGTATAATGGGATAAAGTTCTCTCCTTCATGGGCTGGTCCAGCGCTCCCGGAGACAACCAATGCGATTGAGAAGAATTGCGCTTTGCTTATGGAAGGAGGATCTTCTGTAAGGGATATTTCCTGGGAGAAGGGAAGAGAAAAGGGTCTGATCGATTATGTAGACCCGCGACCAGAATATATAAAGAGAATTAGTGAACTCGTAAATTTGGAAGCAGTAAGGAAAGCAAAGCTAAAGGTTGCCGTTGATCTCATGTATGGGACGGCACGAGACTACCTGGAAGCTATTCTTAAGGAAGCAGGCTGTGAAGTTAAAGTTCTTCACAACTGGAGGGATGTGCTATTTGGTGGCTCTCCGCCCGAACCTTCTTCTGCCTATCTCGGAGAGTTGGTCAAGAGGGTCGAGCAAGAGAAGTGCGATTTGGGGCTGGCTACGGATGGTGACTCTGACAGGTTTGGCATTGTAGATAGGGATGGCACCTTCATTTCGGCAAATCAGGTTCTTGCCCTTCTTCTGAATCACTTGGTCAAGACCAGAAACTGGAAAGGGGTGGTTGCCCGTTCGGTTATGACCACCTCGTTTGTCGATGCTATTGCGAGGATTCACGATATCCGGGTGAAAGAAACGCCGGTCGGTTTTAAATATATTGCCCAAGTAATGCGCCAGAATGGGATGGTTATTGGAGGCGAGGAGAGTGGAGGATTGACAATTCGTGGCCACATACCGGAGAAGGATGGCATTCTGGGTTGCCTGTTGATCGCTGAGATGGTGGCTTCTGAGGGCAAGTCTATTGGAGAAATTCTCGATGATTTATATAGAAAGGTCGGACTTTTTTTGAACGAGAGAATAAATTTCCATTTGAAAGAAGATGAAATGGAAGACCTCAAAGTGAAACTTAGAAAGTATCTACCCCGAGAGATTGCTGGCTTAAGAGTGGAGAAGATAGCTAATCTCGATGGGTTAAAGTTCATACTGGCTGATGGAAGCTGGCTGGGAATTAGATTATCCGGCACAGAACCTGTGGTGAGGCTATACATTGAAGCCCATGAAGCTGAAAAACTGGAGAATCTGAAGGAAGTAGGAAAGGACCTGATTGGGGAAAGATGAAAATTCTTATCTGTCCCGATTCTTTTAAGGAGAGCCTTTCAGCGATTGAGGTGTGTGATTGCATTGAGCGGGGTCTGAAAAAAGCAAATTCTAAATTCAAAATAGAGAAGATACCCCTGGCTGACGGTGGGGAAGGGACTGTTAAGGCACTGGTTCTGGCAACTTATGGTCGTTCTT
>Ga0209978_10000878_pt1 | contig 11942 bp, 10 predicted proteins | sample BentaG_FD_182805 | JGI IMG/M metagenome (GOLD analysis project Ga0209978, IMG submission 182805) | Deep subsurface microbial communities from South Atlantic Ocean to uncover new lineages of life (NeLLi) - Benguela_00093 metaG (SPAdes)... | ecosystem: Environmental > Aquatic > Marine > Oceanic >...
TGCAGCTACTTTTGAAACACAAATTAACCAAGAAAAAGGCAGAATACAAACTCATGATCATGTACTACAAGGCATGCAACATAATATCGAAAACCAAGCTGATAATTATGAGAAATGAAGATGGCAACATAGGAACTCCCCGCATTCCACAGACCTACACGGGCATTCAACATCTATCTCAGTGGTATGAGCAAATCGAACGACAAGCTTCCAGTTTATAGCAAATCATTTTCTTAGACCCAAAAGAAACAACGGAGCCTTTAAGATGTCCAGAAAACCGAAAAGGCCACAACCCAAAAGACCACAACGCCGAAAACGGTTTTCTTAAATTGAAGTGGCCAGTGATCCCCAGTCTTCACATTTCCGCTTCCATTACTTGAATAGTAGCTGACAAGATTATCCAAGTTTTAAAGAGAATCAAACCCTTATATCTCAGATCGAAACATAGTAGACTCAAAGAATGGAGTGATCATGAGATGACTGAAACCACAAAATTTGAATGCTGCGGCCAAACCTTTAACACAAAGGAAGACATGGAAACCCACAAAGCAAAAATGCACAAGAGCTCTTGTTGCAGTTAGCTGGATCGACCCCGTCGTAAACGCAAACAACTTCCATCCTCTTTATTTTTCAGATATAACCTCACAAACAGTCTATGGGCTTCACAATACTACTAACAGTGAAAAACGAAAGAAATGCTTGTCCACAACTTTGCGTTTCTCACATTTGAATGACTTGTGAATGCTTTTATTTAGGCTTAACATAAAGTTTTGTTTGTGGGCGATGACGACTCTGGCCCCACTGAAAAGATGATATGGATCTTGAGTGCGTGAGCCCACTTTACATTCAGACTAATACTTCTAATCTCCCACTCGCTAAATCTTCTTTATAAAGAACAAAAACCATAAATTGCCTTCTCCAACAATAAAGACTCAGGAACACTGCACAATGTTTTCATATTTCAGCGTATTCAAAGATGAAAGCAAGCTGGACATCAACTATGTGCCGCCGAGCTTGCCTCATAGAAAAGCCCAATTAGAGCTTCTCAACCAGTTTTTCCGATTCACAATTGAAAGCCCAGGAAGAATGACCCAACGCGTGCTCATTACTGGCAGAATTGGAACTGGGAAAACGGTGCTTTCTCAACATTTTGGATTAGGCGTAACTAGGAAAGCTCAACAGAGGAATGTTAACCTGCACTATGTTCACGTGAACTGCCGCGAATGCAAAGGAAGCTTCTTCATGATCCTTCAACGAGTTATTCTCAGATTCTACCCGAACTTTCCAAAGAGAGGCTACTCAGCTGAAGAACTTTTACAGGCTCTAATGCAGATTCTCGACGAGAAAAACGCCTATGTCATCTTGGCACTGGACGAGTTAGAAGCACTTATCCGAAGCGAAGGGTCAAACCCCATATACAGCCTAACGAGAATCCAGGAAGAACGACCGAAAACAGCTCAAAGACTCTCCCTAATCGGCATTCTCCGAGAAATACAAGACCTAGACTCGCTAGACCCAAGTGCAAGAAGCACTCTTCAACGCAACATCATACATCTTAAAGAATACTTGAAACCTCAGCTTCGCGACATACTCGAAGACCGAGTAACATGGTCCTTTAAATCCGACACAGTTCCATCTCAGACGCTGGACTTGATCGCTGAAGCCGCAACCTTAGAAGGAGGCGACGCTCGTTACGCAATTGAACTGTTATGGCGATCTGGCAAGTACGCTGACACGGAAAGGTCGAAAGAGGTTCTACCTGAACATGTACGCAAAGCTACTAGTAGCGTGTATCCGGTTGTGCGGAAAGACACAATCGCCGAGTTGAGCTTGCATGAAAAACTGTTTCTCTTAGGAGTTGCTAGACGCTTCAAGCTAACAGACGCCGCTCATATCTCTATTGGCGAGGCCGAAGAAGCTTATGCCATTGTATGCGAAGAACATGATGAAAAAAGGCGAAAGCATACTCAACTTTGGAAATATGCCAAGGTGCTTTCTGCTTTAGACATAATTGAAACTCAGCCTTCAAGCCTTGGACATCGAGGAAAAACAACGCTTATCAGTTTGCCGAGAATACCAGCTTCAGAATTAGAGCGGGAACTAAGCAGGGTTCTCCGGACTGAAGCTGCTTAGGGCATAGGAGGCTTCATTCTGCCGATTGAAGATGTGCTATCATCAAAGGGAAGAGTTAGAATCCTCCGAATCCTTGCAGACATCGGAGAACTCAACATTTCAGAAATTGCCCGCCGAGCTAGACTTAACTATGCAACAACCAATCAACATCTAAAAGTTTTGGAAGACCACCAACTCGTGAAGCATAAGAAATTTGGAAGAATCCGAATCTTCAGGTACAACGAGGAAAATCTAAGGGCCAAAATGATAAAGCAACTCATGGAACTCTGGGACAAATAACGTCTCATGGACAATCACGGAAAAAGCGGAACTACCCAGTTTTAGCCACAGCCGAAATCGAGGACTGCTTAAAACTAACTTGCACAGCATGAATGTAATCCTCAACCTTTTCGGGTTTCATTTAAATTCTCAATGAACATATTAATAATGCATGAGGATTTTGCTCCTTCAGCCGCAGGTTTTCTCTCCTGGCTTAACCTTCTTAACCAGCGACCCTCGAAGGGTGAGCATGGGGCTCCTCTACATAGCGGCAGTGTTAGACAGAGCGGGACATAAGGTAAATGTGGAACTCGCCACTAGGGACAACATCCGACAACTGGTGCAGAAATCTTCACCTGAAGTTGTGGGATTCTCAGCTATGACGCCTAACTATCCCCACACTAAGGAGCTCATAAAAGCCGTCAGAGAGGAAAGCCCAAAAACCCGTATAGTTCTGGGAGGTTACCATGCCACTCTCCGTACAGAGGAAGTGTTGAAGGAAACTGAGACTGACTTCATCATAAGGGGCGAGGGAGAAAACGCCATGCTTCAGCTTGTGACCGCCCTAGAAGGAAGAGAGAAGCTTTCAGATGTAATGAACCTCTCTTACAGGAATGGAAAAGAGATAGTGCATAACACAACCGGAGGACTTGTTGACGTTAACGCGCTTCCTTTCCCCGCTAGAGAGAAAGTTGACATTCCATTTGCGTTAATTATTGAAAGCCGAGGGTGCCCCTTCGCCTGCACCTTCTGCTGCATCAGAAGCTTTTACGGTAGGACTTGGAGACCCAGAAAAGTTGAAAATTTCATCGCTGAATTAGCTTACATGAAAGAAAAGCTAGGTTACAAGCGAATTTACATTCAATCCGACAATTTCTTGGTCAACCCCAGACGCGTTGAAGCCCTCTGCAAAGCCATAATAGAATATGGATTAGACGACGTAAGCTATGATTCAGCAGGTCGCATCGACGTAATGGCGAAGAACCCGAGGCTCTTGAACCTAATGGTTGAAGCCGGGTGGAAAAGCATGAATTTCGGATTAGAAAGCGGAGTTCAAGAAATCTTAGACAACAGCTACAATAAGCGACTGAAGTTGGAGCAAGCGCGAAAAGTGGTTAAGAAACTGCAGGACACAAACATCCACGTCGGATGGACCTTCATAATAGGATCAGGAGACGAATACGACACCGAGGCGTATATCCAGAAGTCCGTCAATTTTCTGCTTTCAATACCGTACGATGGCGTTGGCTTAACTATTTTGACGCCGTTCCCTGGAACCGCCCTTTTCCATAAGCTGCAGAAGGAAAACAGGATTCTTACTTACGACTGGAAACTGTACGACACGATGCACTGTGTGTACAAGCCCAAGTACTTGTCACCTGAGAAAATGGAAGAACTCTACGCCAAAGCCCTCTGGAGAGTCTATAAGAATGGAGGTCCAGTGGGAATAATCGGACGCGCCCTAAAAGCCCTCCGAACAGATTATCTCTCCCCAAAAGACATCTTGGGCCTTCTCCAGCTGAGCCTCAGAGTGTATGGAAAGAGAAAAAACATTAACGAAGTCTTCGAGTTCTACGCCGACAGATATTATAGAAAAGTCGAAAGACTGTGCAAAAAATAATTCGTGCCTATCCAAAGCTAGCAGGCTTTTCTCTTCTCTTGGCCGGTTAATCCCTGAAGCTTTTCATTCATGTTCAACGGCTGATCCAGGCAAAAATCTCTCATCTTTTGACGCGTGTAACCATTAAGGATCTGGCATTTCAGAACAGTTAAGGTAGGCTTTTTCGGTTAAAAGTTGCTTGTTAATTACATGCATGTGCACGTTCTCCAACTATTTTTCTCATGAAACCAGTAAAAGGAGGGTCTGTGGTGGAAATTGTCTTTGAATTGTTTTTGGGGACAAGTAAATAAGTTTGAACTAGTCATGTGTTGTAAGTCGAAAAGTGATTGATATGTCAATGGTTGATGTTACGGCAAAGCCCGAAGTCTATAGGGAGGCCACTGCGAAGGGCAAAATCAAGTTGAAACAGGAAACAATAGACTTGATTAGAAAGGAAAAAATTGAGAAGGGCAACCCGTTTGAAGTAGCCAAGATTGCTGGCATCCTAGCGGCTAAGAATACAAGTTCGATTATTCCTTTGTGTCACCCCCTTCCACTAACAAACGTTAATGTTAACATGAACATTGAAGGCAATTCAGCGGTGGAAGTGCAGGCCACCGTGAAAACCAAGGCGCAGACTGGAGTAGAAATGGAAGCTCTCGTAGCTGTTTCTGCTGCGCTCTTGACAATCTGGGACATGACAAAACAATATGAAAAAGATGAAGCGGGGCAATACCCCAGCACAGCTATCCAAGACATCCACGTGGTTCGCAAGATTAAACACGGATGAAAAAAGCAATGAGTGAAGTCACGCGGAAGCATAAGGAAAAAGCGCCGACAAAGCTAGGCTTCGCAGTGATTGTTTGCAGCACAAGCCGCTATCAAAAGTTGATAGCTGAAGAAAAGATAGAAGACAAATCAGGCGACTTAATTGCTCAATTGTTGAAACAGCATGGTCACACCGTGATTTTTCGCAAAGTTATTCCGGATGATAAGGTTTTAATTAAGAAAAATTTGAAGGAAGCTTTGAAGTTGCAAAATGTAGAGGTTGCAATATTGTGCGGTGGCACCGGAATCAGCTCTACAGATGTTACTATAGAAACTGTTAAGCCTCTTTTAGATAAGGAGCTTCATGGTTTCGGCGAGATTTTTAGGTGGCTCTCTTATCAAGCGATTGGTTCTGCTGCGGTTATGACTCGGGCTGTTGCTGGTGTTGTGGAGGGAAAAGCTGTTTTTTGTATTCCAGGTTCACCACACGCTGTTAGGCTTTGTCTTGAAAAGCTTATATTGCCTGAGGTGGGGCACATAGTTTTTCATGCTAGAGAGCGTTAGGCTTTACCTTTAGAGCGCGCGTAAATGATTTATTAATTGATAAGCTATTGAAATTCAATGGTGGCAAAATGTACATTTGGTTTTTCATTTGCGTATTAGCTGTGATTGCAGCGATACCACTTCATTTTTTGTCGGTTGAGCACCTAAGACTTCAAGAAAGATACGGAAGGAAGAAGGGAACTAAGATTGGTGAGATTTATGGTCTCATTTCTGGGTGGGGTTTCTTCTTCTTTTGGATGGGAATCTGGGTTTCGCCTCAGCCTAGATTTACTGTTCAGATTCTTCAAAATCTATCAGTCTTGGTTCCAGTTGTCAATTTCTCGATTCCTTTGCTTCATCTAATAATCTGCGCACTCTTCCTTATACCAGGTGCTTGGCTTGCAATCAACGGTGTAAAAGAGGTAACCCTCAAAGTGGCAGAAACGCATAGGACCGATAAGATTGTTACTACAGGGGTCTATTCCATTGTTAGACATCCACAACATCTTGGCGCATTATTGGCACATTTGGGGATTTCCTTTCTATTTTCTGCATGGTATTCTTTACTCTTTACTCCCTTGATGGTTGTACTTATTTATCTCATCTCAAGGAAAGAGGAGGAAGAGCTGGTTAGAGAATTTGGCAAAGAATATGAAGATTATAAGAAAAAGGTGCCAATGTTATTACCAAGATTATAAGAGAAATAGCGACAACCTATTATCTCAACCCTAACATCAAACAACCAATCAGATAAAGGTTTAAATCCCAAAATCCGAGCATATTATTCTCCATACCGTGGAAAGGTTAGTAACTGCAATGCTCTTCGACAATTGGGGGCGTCCCACGCTTAATCTGCGGATCTCTCTTACCCAGAAATGTAACTTGAACTGTGTTTATTGCCACAGGGAAGGACAAAACCTCAGTTCTGCTGGGGTGGAGATGTCAGCCGAAGAGGTTGTGAGAATAGTCAGAACCGCTGTTTCGCTCGGCATCTCGCGTATAAAGTTGACCGGCGGAGAGCCTCTTCTTCGTTCTGACGTTCTGGACATCATGAAAGGCATAGCTAAACTAAGAGGTTTACACGATTTGTCCATGACCACCAATGGAAGCCGTCTTGTGTCTTTGGCAAAACCGCTTTGCAAAGCTGGATTGATGCGGGTGAATGTAAACCTTCCCACTTTAGATGAGAAAACTTATGGAGTTTTGAACGGTGGCAAGCTGCGCGAAGTTCTGGATGGTGTTAAGGCAGCCGTGAAAGCTGGATTATACCCGGTCAAGTTGAACATGCTTGTTTTGAGGGGTGTCAACGAGAAGGAGATTCACCGCATGATTGTTTTTGCCAGATACACGGAGACTATTCTGCAGCTTATCGAGTTAGAGCCCGTGAACATAGACGACTTGTTCTATTCTCGCTACTTTTACTCCCTGGAAGACGTTGAAGCTGAATTGAAGGAGCAAGCATTAGAAGTGAAAACGCGGGGTGACATGCAGAATCGCCACATATACTTTTTGCCCAAAGTGAAAGTGGAAGTTGTTCACCCGATTGAGAACACAGAGTTTTGTGCCCGTTGCACGCGTTTACGCGTTACCAGCGATGGAAAATTGAAGCCTTGTCTGATGCGGAACGACAACCTAGTTGACATTCTAACGCCTCTTCGTGAAGGAGCCGATGACAACGAAATAAAACAACTTTTTGTCAAGGCTGTTAAAAGAAGAGAACCATACTATAAATGTGCGTTAAAATAGCACGCGCAAAAAGAAGGAAGGAGAGGCCAAACGATCTATGTTTAAAGGATGTTCTTCATTTCTGATATTTGTTTGGACAATTTAGTGATGCCGCACTCTTCTCCGAACCACCACATACACCCTTCCCCTCGGCAACGTTTCATATAACCGCGCTCCACTACAAGTGGGCATTTTTTGCCTGAGCGTTCTACATCGAGGAATGTGCTGATCACTCTCTTCATTCTCTTCGGAGTCTTTTCGATGGGAAGTTCCTCGAGCCATCTCATTATGTTCGGGGAGCGGATGAGATCTGTCAAAGTTACTAAGCCGACAAGGTGTCCGCGTTCAACCACTGGAAGCTTTTTGATTTTCTGTTTGAACATAATTTCAACAGCCTTACTAATGTCCATTTCGGGCTTCCCTGCCAAGAGAGGCTTCGACATTACTTTACTAACTTTGATCTTTCCTGTGTCTTTGGCCTTGGGGATTACCCTTTTCAGGATGTCTCTTTCAGTCATGATTCCAATAGGCTTTTCCTTTTCGACGACGATTAAACACCCTATCTCATGTTTGTTCATGAGTTCCACTGCAGTCTTCACCGTTGCTTTTGCTTCTACTGTAATAACACTGTTAACCATGATTTCCTTAAGTTTCAGCGACATTAAACGCACCAAACAAGTTCTAGTCCGAGCTTTAGTCCGATTTGAATCTATAAATAGATTATGAATTAAGAATGTTTACTTGAGGTTAGGAATGCTATCGCGCCCGATAAAGGATATACTATCCCTCTTAAAAACATTGGAAAGACTTTTTTACATATGCCTGCGTAGTTTTGCTTCTATAGACTGTTTCGGAACAGCTCCGATGATTCTGTCGACTTCTTTTCCGTTTTTCATTATAAGCAATGTTGGTATGCTCATTACGTCAAATCGCATCGCAGTTTTCGGATTTTCATCCACGTTTAGTTTTCCGAAAACAACTTTGCCAGCGTAGTCTTTTGCCAGTTCATCGATTATTGGAGTAATCATTCGGCAAGGTCCACACCAGGCAGCCCAGCAATCAATCAACATTAACGGATATTGCTGCACTACATTGTCGAAGTCGGCGTCGCTAACAGTCATTGGGGCACTTAAAACCTCCTTCTGTCCAGTTGTCTTTGCACCCGTCCTTTTCATGAGTTCTTGCATCTTCTTCGCTCTAATTTGCTCCAGTTCAAGGTCTTCACCTGCGCTGAGACGCCCATGCTCAATCATCATACACTTATCCATAACAACCGTAAAGCCGGCTTCAACCGCACGCTTAGCCGCCTCCTCGTTGACAATTCCAAGCTGCATCCAAATCACATCGGGCTTTCCATGCTTCCTTCTCAACTCTATCGCCTGGTCAACAATTGGCGGAACATCTTGTGACGGTCTGAAAACGTCCACAACTTCAATCTTTTTCTGCAAGTCTTCTGGCATGTCTAGCAACGATTTGTAACATTTCTTGCCTAAAACTTCGTCTGCAAAAGGGTTGATTGGAATAATACTGTAGCCATTAGACTTCAAGTATTCTGCTACTTGATGGCTGTCTTTTCTCGAGTCGCGTGACACGCCTACAACTGCCACGGTCTTATATCTTTCAAAAACATTCTTTATCGCTTCATTTCCGCTCATGCTCAGATTCCACCAGTAGAGTTTCCTTATGAATACGCTCTTGATTTTTAAATATGTTAGGTTCAATTTATTAAGCAACATGAAGCCTTAATGCATTAAAAAACGGAGGAAGCCTTTGTTGACTAAAATTATTTTCGGCACAGACGGTTGGCGTGGAATAATAGCGGAAGACTTCACGTTTGACAACGTGAAGGCCGTGGCTCAAGCTCTATCGGATTATCTCATATCGCAAAACTTGCACGATAAAGGCTTGGTTGTAGGTTATGATACTCGGTTTATGTCCAACCGTTTCGCCAAGGCAGTGGCTGAAGTTGCAGCCAGCAACGACATACATGTTTTTTCAGCCTCCAAGTCAACGCCAACGCCTATCATATCTTTCACAGTGAAAAACCGCAAAACAGGCGGCGGTGTGGTCATCACAGCCAGCCACAACCCGTCAATCTACAACGGTGTGAAATTTAAGCTTGCACACGGAGGACCTGCGCCTACAGAAATCACAAAACAGATTGAAAGCTTTCTCTTCAAAAACACTCCGAAGCATGATGAACTGAAAATTGAGAGAAACATCGAAGAGACAGATTTCAAAAGCGATTATATTAAGCACATAAAGAAGCTTGTGGATCTACAGCTCATAGGCAACGCTGGCTTCAAAGTGGTCTTTGACGCAATGCACGGAGCTGGAAACCGAATCATCGAAAGGTTATTGTCGTCCACGAAGTGTGAGGTTGAAACCATACGCGCCGAGCAGAATCCGACTTTTGGCGGGGTCAAGCCTGAACCCATTGCTCAAAATCTTGAACCGTTGATGGATGCGGTTGTTAAGTTGAACGCTGATGTGGGTTTTGCTACGGATGGAGATGCAGATAGAGTTGGAGTAGTCACCGCGAAAGGTAAGTTTGTCACGCCTCACCTGGTTTTTGCCCTGTTACTGCTACATCTTTATAAGAATCGAGGCTGGACAGGCGGTGTTGTAAAAACTGCTTCAGTGTGCAGCATCGTGCCTAGGATGGCTGAAAAGTTTGGTTTGCCCGTTTACGATGTGGCTGTGGGCTTCAAGAACATATGTGAAATAATGCTTAAAGAAGATATTCTCATAGGTGGAGAGGAAAGCAGCGGCTTGGGCTTTAAGAATCATGTGCCTGAACGCGACGGCCTCCTGTCTTCCTTGTTCGTCTTGGAGTTCATGGCTATGAAAAGAAAAAGCCTCAGCCAACTCTTAGCTGAATTGAGAAAAGAGTTCGGCGAGATTCACTATGACCGAATTGACTTACCCTACGAAAAGCCTGACCGCATGGACCTCATTCCCAAATTGCAGCTTCGTCCTCCACAGCAAATCGGCAACTTACTCGTGGAGAAGATCAGTACATATAGAGGTGTCCAAGCAGTTAACGGAATAAAGTTTCACTTCACCGACAAGAGAAGCTGGCTTCTGATTAGAGCTTCAGAAACCGAGTCACTAATTAGAATTTACAGTGAATCAACCAGCGACGAAATGGTACAGCAGTTATTGAATCAAGGGCTAGAACTGCTAAAAACGACTACTGCTGGAGGCATCGCCAACTAGACGAATGCAGACCTATTTCAACCGCGCACTCCCTTTTCTATGAACCTATCTCCTTTTTCATTCGTCCGCGCATTGCAATTTGAAACTCTCTCTTTGCTTCCTCATATTCGTCGTACCAAGTTAACACTTCTTTCTTAGAGCGCTCGGTTTTCCTCTGCATGAGTTGACTACCAATCTGAATATGATGTATTAATGCTTAATAAACGGTATCGTTTCATTGTTCTACAAAAATACAGAACACGCCCATCTATAACACTATAGAGGTATTGTTCTGCCGCGCTTAATTTGGAGACGTCTCCCGCAAAAACCCCCATTTTTTCCAAATCTACACGCAGACAATGCGCATATGCATCAGAGTTCGAACTTTTCGATTATTTTGCGTTCTTCTTTAGCCAGTATCTCGGCTATTACATGTATGTGCTTTTCAAGTCCTGAGTTCTGGATTCTCGCCTTGAGCAATTCGTCTACTTGAAAGATCCCTGCGGAATTGGCCATTTTGATTTTTATGATTATAGGCTTTTCTTTGCCTTCAAGAATCTCCACTTGCTCTATCGAAAGGGCGGAGACTGAATGGATGTCAACCTTCCCCGACTCAAAAGGTATTCTGGCTCGACCTTGCTCCATGTCCAAGGCATCTGCTATACGCACAATGCCAGCCTCCAAAGTTAGAACACGTTGATCAGGATGATGCGCTATTATGGCATGTAACACCTCTGAGCAGATAATCGCAGTTTCTTGAGTGGTGTAGACTGATTGCAGTTTCTTCTGTACAAAATCGTAGGCTAGAAAGACACTGTACATCTCATGGTTCTCTCTGGCTACGATCATCCCTAAGTCATGGAGAACAGCGCCAAGGACAACTATAACTTCAGCATCCTCAACTGCTAAATTATAGTTCTTAACCACGCTAGGGACAACCCCTCTATTGACTAACATCCTTAAGAGTTTCAACGCAGAGTTTGCAACAATTTTAACGTGGGTTGGACCGTGATCAGTAATTCTCAAACGATCAATAGCCATCACATTGGAACACCTCCAAAATGTCTGAAGCTGAGCATCCTTCTTGATTAAATCCACAATCTTTCTTAGCTTCTCATTGTCTTTGTACGGCACGACAAACTCATATGACAACTCTGCCACCACTCGATGATAGTTATTATTGTCATATAAGATGAATCCAACAGCTGTTTATGCTCGTGAGATAGAAAAACGCACAGCAAACGAAAGCCACCTAGAGGCAAATACAAACTCCGTAATGAACTGGTAAATGCGCAGTTTCTCTGGAACTGGATTCCCCTTGGGCATTCATGTCACTTCCGCGCGCGAAAGAGTTTTTGCTTAGTTTTTATGGAAAATGTTAGTTTTAGACCTAACACTTTAAAATGGCATACTTTTCTCTTTAATTTAAGCTTAGGTTTCTTTGGCGCACGCCATTAAGATGAATCGGCTTCTATCTCCAGTTTCAGTGGAATCGCTTGTGCCAATGAGTCGCCGACTGGACAAGAGCGTTCGCACTTCTCTCTCAAATGAGCGACCTGTTCAGGCGTTGCTCCGGGAGCGCGGATGCGCACGGTAAGTACAATCTTGTCGTAGCCGGGCCCAGGCGCATCGTCAAACCCCAAATATCGCCTCACGTCAAAATGCCCAGTCGCTTCCACTGAGAGACTCTTGATTTTCAACCCTAGAAACGACGCGT
>Ga0209978_10000879_pt1 | contig 11941 bp, 10 predicted proteins | sample BentaG_FD_182805 | JGI IMG/M metagenome (GOLD analysis project Ga0209978, IMG submission 182805) | Deep subsurface microbial communities from South Atlantic Ocean to uncover new lineages of life (NeLLi) - Benguela_00093 metaG (SPAdes)... | ecosystem: Environmental > Aquatic > Marine > Oceanic >...
TTTTTATCTCAGCTCTTTGGCCGTCCACTATTTCTGCCTTTCCTTTATCCAAGGAACAAAAGTTATTCCGTTACATGAAGATGGCATCTAAATCGAATTGCCGTAAAGAAAGTTCACCGGGGTTTCCCAGGACCGCTTGCCCTGCCTCTTGGATAATCGAAACAATCGGTTCGTCTTTAGGGCAGTAAAATGTTGGAAAGTTTTAATTAGCTTTACTGTAACGGGAAAATCTGGATCGTGCTCTCTGAAATGCGCGTTGAGCCTCCCGATCTCTCGCTGCACGGAAGCCGCCGATTCATCCTGTTCAGTGCTATTAAATCAAATTCCTAAATAAGCCTCTTTTATCTTTTCATTTTCTAAAATCTCTTTCCCTTCTCCCTCCATAACAATTCTTCCATTTTCAAGGACATATCCTCTATCTGATATAGATAAGGAATTGAATACATTCTGTTCCACCAAGAGAATGGTTGTTCCAAATTCATTAATACTTTTGACCGTAACGAAAACCTGTCTTACCATCATTGGGGCTAGGCCAAGGGAAGGTTCATCTAACATCAATAGTTTTGGGCGAGCCATTAAAGCACGACCTATAGCTAACATCTGCTGCTCTCCACCGCTTAAAGATCCAGCTAGTTGGTCTTTCCTCTCCTTGAGGATTGGGAATAACCCTAAGACCATTTCTAAATTCTCTTCAATTTTCCTTCTCGCTTGACGAGTATATGCTCCCATCTCAAGATTTTCTATAACGTTCATTTTCGGAAAAAGTTGTCTGCCTTCAGGGATCTGCACGATCCCTTCTTCAACAATCTTGTGGGGTGGAAGTCTATCAATTCTCTTGCCTAAAAATTCTATCTTCCCGGATGAACAGCAAAGCATACCTGAAATCACGTTTATCATTGTCGTTTTTCCTGCTCCATTGGATCCAACAATGGAAATGATCTCATTCTCTTTAATATACAGAGAGACACCAAATAATGCTTGTAGATCTCCATAATACATATCTACGCTATCCACTTGTAGCATATACATATTCCTCTCCTAAATAAGCGTCGATTACTTTTTGATCCTTAGAAATCTCCTGTGGAGTCCCCTCCGCGATTTTCTCCCCATGATGAAGAACCATAATTCTATCCGAAAGGGTCATGATTGCCTTCATGATATGTTCAATTATGAGCAATGTAATTCCTCTGCTTGATATTTTTTTCAGCAATGCTATCATCTCTTCGGTTTCCTTGGGATTTAATCCGGCCATTGGCTCATCCAAAAGAAGAACCTCCGGCTTGGTAGCCAGTGACCTTGCAAGTTCTAGGCGTTTGCGATAATTGACATTTAGGTTAGATGCTAAATAGTCTTTGTGATCTGACATCCCTACTATTTCTATAATTTCTATGGCTTCTCGCCTTACATCCTCGACATTTTTAGATCGGCAGAAAGCCCCTACCATTACGTTCTCTAAAACTGTCATATTGTTAAATGGTTTGACGAGCTGGAATGTTCTGCCAATACCAAGGGAACATATCTTGCTCGGGCGTTTAAAATGTGATATTTTTGTGTTTTTAAATTCAATAATCCCAGAATTGAGTGGCAAAAAAGCCGTAATAAGGTTAAACATAGTGGTCTTTCCCGAACCATTTGGCCCAATCAAACCGAGTATTTCCCCTTCCCTAATATTAAACTGGACATCATTTACAGCGGCTAGTCCGCCAAAATACTTACTGACGTTTTTAACTCCCAATAGGGCTATCCCATTTTTCTCGTAAGAACTCTTTGCTAAAGCAGGGACTTTCTCTTCCAAAGGCTCTTTCAACAAAAAGGCTCCCGGTTTAATAACTGGCAGCTTATTTAACACCGGCTTGATTTTCTCCCTTAGCCATTTGATAATTCCCTCAGGCAAAAGGATAACCACAACGATAAGCAATATGCCGTAAACAATAAAGCCTAAACCTGCATACAAAGCGCCTAGCCAGCCTCGTAAGAAAGCATCGAGCGGCGTCAAAAGGACCGCTCCAAGAACCGGCCCCGCTACCGTACCAACTCCCCCGATTATTGCCAAAAGGGCGAAATGAATTGATAACGCTAACGGGAAGACTATATCAGGGTCAATAAAGAGCACGTACTGGGCATAAAGCGTCCCGAGCATTGCGGTGAAGAAAGCACTAATTGCCAAAGCAATCAATTTACATTGAGTAGAGTTTACCCCGAGTGTCTCAGCAGCATCCTCATCCTCACGTATGGCTACAAGGTAATATCCTAACCGAGAGTTTTCGATAATAACGGTGGCTAAAACGACCACACCCAAGAAGGCTAATGCGACATAAGCATAAGAAGTTTTGTCACCAAACAGAAGATTCCTAAACTCTGGTTTATATGGGATTAACAATCCAACCCCACCTTGAGTCAAACTTCTCCAATATAAAGCAAGCATCCGTAGGACTTCAGCTAATGCAATAGTAGCAAGAGCAAAAAATGGACCCCGTAACCTGAAACAGGGATAACCGATGAGCGCAGAAAAAATAGCAGCTATAACTCCCCCCACCAACATACCAAGCCAAGGAGAGATACCAAGGTTTAAATAGAGGAGAGTAGATGTATAAGCGCCTATGCCAAAGAAAGTTGCATGCCCTAAAGATAATTGACCTCCATATCCTCCTATAAGATTCCAAGAACTGCTCAGGGCAGCATATATAATAGTCATTATCAATATTTCGGCAAAAAAAGGATTTCGGATAATAATTGGACTCAAAGCTAATAGAATAAACAGGGCAAGGGAAAGATATGACTTGGGATAACACAAATTCAGTGCAATTCTTCTTAATATTAGTATCATCTAATTCTCCTTATTCCCAACAATTACACGTAGATTTTGGCCCTAAAGGTCAACCTGAACAGCTCATTTCATGGGCACTGTCCTAGTTTCCCTCCTCCTTGCAACAGGTGGATTTCCTTCCACTTTTCCCTTATCGCGTCACTATCGTTGTCGAACGGGGGGTATTATCTTTGATAAAATCCAAATAGTCCGCTTGGTCTGAAAATTAGGATGAGGATAAAAATGATGTAATAGATAACTCCCTTCAAGGCGGGAGCAATAAAAAAACCGCTAAAAGCTTCTACAAGCCCAATGATAAGACCTCCGATAAAAGCACCCATTAAGCTCCCCATTCCTCCTAAAACAACAACAACAAACGCAATTAATACGAATAAACCACCTACGGTTGGAAAAACCGAATAAATAGGCATAAGAATTGCTCCAGCCATGCCAACAACGGCAGTACTGATGCCCAAGGCTACATAATAAATGGTTCGAATGTTAACACCCATAAGTTGTGCGGCCCTTCTATTTTGGGCAGTCGCGCGTAATGCTCTCCCGATGAAGGTTTTTTTCAAAAAAAGAGCGAGGGAAATGGCTATGAAAATAGCTATTATAAATGTCAATAAGCGTGGAAAGCTTACAATCAGGCCACTGAATTTAATGTAGGGGATAGCGTAATCTATCCTGATTGTCCTATAATCGGGTTTCATGAAAAAGAGGGCTGCATTTTGCAATGTAATCGATAAGCCCACTGTGGCGAAAATTTGCGTTATATGGGGCGCGGCTACTATCGGTTGAAAAACAAGGCCATGTACTATCAAACCCACGAGGAAGAAAAGACCCCCAGCAATGAACAGGGACACATACGGACTCACTCCATAAAGGTGAAAAAGCCAAAATGTTGCATACATGCCCAGCATCAGGAACTCACCGTAGGCAAAGTTGACAATATCCATTACACCAAAAATCAAGGTAAGGCCAATACTAATGAGGGCATATATACCCCCTAACATCAAACCATTTATTGCTAATTGCAAAAGTAGTTCAACCATTTGCTACCTCAAGCAATTATTTTCCATGCCTTTTTTTGACTTCCCTTTGGCACACCCCTTCTATTTCTGAATAATACCCCACCTCTCTCACCAAAAGAGAGTAGAAAATTTACCTATTCTCTTTTGGTGAGCAACTCAATTCAGTTTGTTTAAGAATTAATAAAAAAGTAAGTGGCCCCCAGTTTTGCTGGGAGCCACTTACTCATCCATTTGATTATTATTTCTTTCTTCTCTCAGTCCAGGTAGGCATGGGCACCATTGGCTTTCTAAGAGCCATTTTTTCCGGCCATACCACATACGTAAAAGGCTTTCCTTCGGGTGACATTTGCCATTGCTCCACCCAAGGTTGGGCCTCTAGGTCTGTCCCCATGTCCGGATGCCCTGGCTGAGCAAATTTTACTCCGTAACCAAAAACCGTATCATTAGCTGCTATATCTGTTTCCAGCGCAGCTTTACGTACCGCATCTGGACTCAGGGAGCCAGCCCTCGGTAGCACGTCTTCAAATAGCACTTGTGCTGGTAAGAACCCACAATATGAAATTTCCGTTGGCCTCGAACCGTATAGCTTTTCATATCTTCTTCTCACATCTTTATGGGTTGCCTGTGCCTTTGGACTCAAAACCTCCAGATTTATATTTGGACTCTCCACAGAGCTGAATACATATGTAGCCTCTTTCCCAAAGGTCTCACCCCAGACCACCATTCCATAAATAGCACCACCACCTATAAAGACCTTAGGACTAAAATCCAACTCTTTAAAGGTCCGCCATAGGAGCAAACCATCCGGAGCATATGACACAGCAAATACTACATCCGGTTTGGCGTTTTTGAGACGCATCACCAAATCGGAAAGATCAACAACTTTACTGCTGTAACTTTCCGTCAACACAACCTTCATTCCTCTTTGTAAGGCACTTTTCGTGGCAAAGGACCCTGTTGTGGTTCCATAAAGAGAATCCTCAAAAACGCAGGCGAGACGCATTTTTTTCTTGTCCATGCCCAATTTAGGAGCAACGACCTCTTCGATAAAATCAACCGCATTCCCCCCATACTGACTGGCTCTTGCAGCAACCCTGAAGACATATTTGAATCCCCGCTGGGTAATAGGATCAGCGATCGCCGTCGTCACCCAAAAGATTTTCTTGTGTTTTTCAGTAACTTGTGTCGCAGCATATGTACGGGAACTGGAGAAGCCCCCAATGATTACATCAAGCTTTTCCACGCTAATGAGCCTTTCAGCCTCTTCCATCGCCGCCTTGGGAGTTGAGGCGTCTCCTTTTACAAATACTATTTTCTTCCCAAATAGACCTCCTTTCTCATTAACCCTATCCGCAGCAATTTGAACTCCCCTAAAGCTATCCCTACCCTCTAAGGCTAAGGGTCCAGAAAAACAGTAAAGAGCTCCGATCCGCAATTCTCCTCCTGCATTAACTAATGAAGGGGAAAAAGCCAACGAACACACGATCAATCCAATAATTGTAAGCGTCAGTTTCTTCATTTTTATCCTCCTTTTTTCTTTTTACCTATAATTACATGCCTATTACAAAAACCGTTGTCCTCACCTCCTTTCTAGAAAATAGCTTATGTGGCTAATATGCAAAACCATGAACTCGCTCAATGCACCCTTGCTAGACCTTCTCTCTTGAAGAAATTTTAAAAAAATTAATGTTAGGATCTCTCAACAACCTCAGTAATGGGGCCATAGAACTCAGGTTTCCGATCTTTAATTCGATCCAGTTCAAATTCGCCAGGGACAAACACGGTTCGTTTGTTCCTGGCCTGCTCCAAATCTACTTCGGCGCAAATTACTTCCTCCCTATCCGAGCTTGCTTCAGCAAGTATTCTCCCAACAAAATCAACAATTTTACTCTGTCCAATAAACCTAACACCTCTTTCATTGCCAACCCGATTTGCGGCAATGTAATTAATACGATTCTCTACCGCGCGAGCGGGAAAGATATATTTTGCAGTGGTTTCAACGCCTTCTGGCCAATTTGTTAATAAAGCCGCAATTTCAACCCCCTTTAAGGTCAAAACCCTTAAACTTTCCGGGAAGCTGTTGTCATAGCATATGACCCAACCAAGTTTCCCGAATTTTGTATTATATACTGTGAAGGGAATATCACCTCCGTTTACAAATCGATCTAACCCGAGGAAAGGTAAGTGAATTTTTCTGTAATTACCAACAATTCCTTCAGGACCAATCAACACAGCGGAGTTATAATAGTTGTCACCTGCTTTTTCAATGAGCCCCATTAATATTAAAATATCCAGTTCATGACAAATTTTGTGCAAAGAATTGGTGCTTTTACCGGGAATTGGTTCAGATACCGAAATTGCTTCTTGGAGACTGGAAAAACAGTACCCAGTAAGGGCACATTCTGGAAAAACCACTATTTTTGCCCCATTTTTGTAGGCTTCTCTTGCAAATATTATTGCCTTCTCAAGGTTGTAATCCTTTTCTAGGATTTTGGGATCCATTTGTGCAGCAGCAATGGTTACTTTTTTAAGCACTTCTACGTGTCCTTCCAACAATTTTTCTTAATAAGTAAGGCTGTTTCGATTCTCATGACCTATTCAAACACTGAACATAGTTCAACATTCTTCAGGGGAATATCGAATTTAGGCACTCTGTGACGATATCCACCCCAACCATCGATCTCAGGCCCCATACATACGGCTTGTCCATGATTTACGCTCTTCCGGTGAACATGGATAAGCCGTGATATTATCAGCCTCCACTGGTACTGTCAAGGATTTTCTCGTAAATTCCCATAGAATAAGTATGGACATACTCCCAGTTAGATTTTCTCATTACCTTACGTCCCCGGAATCCTTCCGGCCCCTCATTCAGCAAACCTTCTAATCGACCATCACCCCGAGTACATGACATAAGAGACTCATCCGGAGGAATTGCCCGTATTTGATCTGAGCAAAGTAAATGGCCCGCGCATCATTGTCCACTTCCGTTGGGAGTTCATAGCCCCGTGGGAAGGGGTGCATGATGCATGCGTCTTGCTTCAAAACCTTGAGCATATTTTGATCTACCCTGAAGATTTCCTTTGACTGGTCGTAATCCTCGAGCCTATCCCCAAAATGGTCTTTGGGGATTTGCGTTATATAAAGTATATCAGCTTTGGAGGTAATCTCCTTTAACTCTTCAGCACTATCGAATGATTCGGTAAAGGAAACGCGGTGTTTGGCCAAGTACTCCTTCAGGTCATCTTTCATCTTCAGTGCCCGGGGGGATGCGAAGTATATTTTAATTCCGGAGTATTTGGCCAAGAAGTAGGTGAGCGACCGTATGGTGCGACTATTCATCAAATCGCCGATTAACGCAATAGAGACCCCATCAATCCCACCCTTGACCTTTTCAATGCAGTAAAGGTCGATAAGAGCCTGGGTAGGGTGCTGAGCCGGCCCATCTCCCCCATTGATAATCGGGACAGGCGAGACTTTCGAAGCACGTTTAGCTGACCCACTCCGATAATGCCGCATGACAATGACATCGACGATGGAGCCAACTATCCTCACCGTATCTTCGAGGTTTGCCCCTGCAAGTTCTGATGAAAAGGCCTCGGCACACTCCGTGGTTATCACATCACCACCAAGCCGCTTCATGGCGGTATCAAAAGAGAACATAGTCCGGATGGACTTGACGTAAAAGAGATTGGCTAAGATTTTTCCCCCAAGAAGATCCAAAGGCAGTCGGCGCTCTATCCGCTCCTTAATACGGTCTGCCGAGATAAAAATTTCCTGAAGGGTCTTCTTGTTAAACTGCTGAGCCTCGATTACGTGGCGTAGTTTCATTCTCTCGACCTCTTAGGGTAAAATATGAGTCCCCTCCTGATCCTCAATTGCAGACCAGGCACTATCCAGGGATGTTATGATCGCTTCCTCTCCTCCGTACTCGATGAACCGTATGCATGCCAGAACCTTAGGGGCCATAGAGCCTGCCAGGAAGTGTCCATCCCTCAGGTAACTCTTAGCTTGAGCTACATTCATTCGATCCAAATCCTTCTCTTTCCGGGTGCCAAATCCGAGTTTTACCTTTTTCACATCCGTGAGGATCATCAAGATATCCGCCCCCACTGCCTCAGCCAGCTTCTCCCCCGCCAAATCCTTGTCAATAACGCCCTCTATCCCTTCCCATTCTCCATGGTCATTCAGGATGACCGGGATGCCCCCACCTCCCGAGGCAATGACGATCATCCCAGCATCTACAAGCCTTTTCAACGCCTTTCCCTCCAATATCCTTATAGGATCGGGAGAGGGAACCACTCTGCGAAAAGATTGCTCCCCATTTGGTAATACCTGTTTAATCTGGTACCCTCTCTCGGACTCGTATCTCTCCTTGGTCTTCTGGTCATAAAATGGCCCGACCGGCTTGCTCGGATTTGTGAAGTCCGGATCTTCCCTGTTTACCACTACTTGCGTTATAACGGTAACAACGTTGGTATTTAGATTGTAAGACTTCAGTCCATTCATGAGGGCCTGCTGCAGCATGTACCCGAGCTGCCCCTGGGTCATGGCACCGCAAATGTCCATCGGTTGGACCGGTATCTGGGAAGACCCTGCCTCTTGCTGGATGAGAAGGTTCCCTATCTGTGGACCATTTCCATGAGTCAAAACAACCTCGTAGCCCGCTTGGATGATCTGGAGTACCTGTCGGCATGAATTTCGTATGTTTTGCATCTGTTCTTGCGCCGTGCCCACCTCATGTGCCTGCTTGATAGCATTCCCTCCTAAGGCAATGACGATCCGCTTCTTCATCAGTCCATACTTTCCCTAATGAGTCTAAATGCCTTTTCACCCAACGAACAGAGCAAGGACCGCTTTCTCCGTATGCATCCTATTTTCGGCCTGACCCCATACTACCAAATGGAGGCCTTTATCAGGAAAACGGGTGAGCAGCCCTAGTTTAGTCCTGTTAACTCGCCAGCAGAACTAAGGCAACCCGAACTGCAGAACCGAACGCATAAGGGCATCCTCTCCTTCGGACAGCCATCGCATGTGGAGAGGATGGAAAGTTCAAGATTTCCTCCTCCATCATTTCGGCAAACTCTGATGCTTGAATTTGAAGGATCAAAGGTTTTAAGGTGATGAAATGAACAGGCCAGTTCACAAGACCGACAGCCATTGCATTTTTCAATATCAATTGTGATTTTTTTTCTTCTTTCCATTTAGCGCTACGCACTCATGTTTGACTCGGCAATTTCCCGGCATCTTTTAGTTTTTTCAAAACAAACAAAAGGCCCAACTCCCTTAAAACCGCCTCAGTTTGCAGGCCAGTTTTTGGGTCCCACCCATGAAGGTTATAATATTCTTCGAGCATGCTCTGCCACTCGTGACGGGTGAAAAGGGCCCCTTTGTATGAACCGCTCTTTACGGGCTCCTCAAAAAATCTCGGAGGGGGGTAATCATCTTCCACCCCAAAACCCGCATGCAATGTGTTGAACGCTTTCTCAATGTTATGAACCTTACGGCCCATTAACATGAGGGCATCGCCCGAAAATGTCATTCCAGTGGCGGCGCTGAGAAGATCCGCGTATTCCTCGGGACCTAAAAATTTCAGATCCACCCACTTCGAAGTGAAATAACAAAGACCCAGCGTGTCCACCACTGATTTTAGTAGCTCATACCAATAAACCACCTTGGCTTTCCCGCGGTACGTTTCCTGTTCCCCCCCGTAAGGGGTCCCGAAAACTGCCATAGAATCTTCCGGGGAAATCTTTATCATTCCGGTCATGGTGGCACCATTGAGGTGTCCTCCCCCCCTCGGGGCCACCACGACGCCCAGGGCCCATCCCTTGTCCGCCCGTATCGCCTCTGCAAGGTCTTGGCCCTTTATATGGACGGCATATTTGTCGGCTCCCCTTCCGATAATTTCTGCCGCTCGATAGGCTCCCTGATTCAAAATCGCCCCAAAACCCTCTCCATAAGCCATTTTCTCAATCAACTTGATAACGGCCCGATGATCTCCCCACGCCAATTTCAATCCATCTGTGTCACGTTCATCGATGATACCCTTCTCGTACAGTTCAAATGCAAGGGCGATGGCTCCAGAGGTATTATCGATATCCATTCCATATTGTGAACACAGAGCTTGAATGGCAAGCACGGCGGGTGGATGAGTTATCTCCAGTTTGCCGATAAAATCCCATACCAGATTCTGATGGAACCCCTCGACAAGCAGTGGTCCATAATCTCCATCCTTTATTTCGTAAAGAAAGGTATCCTGAAAAAAGCACCCCATACAAGACAAGTTGCGGACCTGAAATGATTCCTGAAAAACCGATCGAGCGACACGTTCCAACTTTTTCTCGTCCATATGGTCGTCTTGGAAGTTTCTTACCGGAATGGTGCAGGCCGCATTTGCTCGCGGAATACTCCCGCAGGTTCCGTGGGTCCGAAACCGTTTTATTGTTTCGGTGGAGAATATTTGCGTTCGCACTTTCTCCACAAGGGACAGGAATCCGTCGGGATCAGCAACGTGAATAGGTAAACTTCCTCGAACGACAATAGCCTTCAGGTTCTTGCTGCCCATGATCGCAGCAAAGCCACACCGACCTGCAGCTCGGGCCTTATCAACAATGATGCAGGCAACTGGTACGATTCTCTCACCTGCTGGCCCTATTGAAAGAATCCTTGCTGTCTTTCCGTGGGTTTTCCGGAGCTCCTCCTCCGTTTCCCAGGTAGTCTTGTCTTTTAGATGATGAGCACTTCGTAAAAATGCCTTTTTATTCTCGATCAGAAGGTAAACTGGGTCAGGACTTTTACCTTCAATGAGAACGGCGTCAAATCCCGCGTATTTCAATTCTGGGGCAAAATGGCCACCAACATTGGAGGAACCGATTCCCCCCGTGAGTACATTCTTTCCCGAAATGGACAATCTTGCTGATCCTGGAACGAGAGTACCGGTTAATGGACCTGTTGCGAAAATAAGCAGACTTTTCGGATCCAACGCAGGGAGATCAGCGGGAAGGCTTTGAAAAAGAAGGCTCTGTCCCAACCCGCGACCACCTGAGAACTCCCTCACCTGAGATTCACTTTCCTCAATTTGAATAATTTCTTGTGTAAGATTAACTTTGAGTATATGACCTGCCCACGCACAGTTGTTCATGACTCGTCCCAACTACAGCCCTTTCTCTTCCCAAGGTAAGCTTGCTATACGGAAATATCCGCTTCCACGAGCGTTGCAATACCGAGGGGAGGTTCATCCATTAAGAAGAAGTCGAGGAGGCGACATCAATACCCTGTCGAGGGCGAGCATCTGTTGTTCTCCGCCGCTCAACCAACAAACAGGGCAAGGACCGCTTTCTCCGTATGCATCCTATTTTCGGCCTGATCCCATACTACCGAATGGGGGCCCTCGATTATTTCATTCGTCATCTCCTCACCTCGATATCCGGGGAGACAGTGCATGAAGATAAAGTCTGGTTTCGCAACCGCTACCGTCTTCTCATTGATTTGGAATGGGCCGAAATCTTTAATACGTTTTTCCTTTTCTTTGTCTGACCCCATACTATGCCAGGTGTTGGCGTATACTATATCAGCATCCTTCAAGGCCTCTTTTAAATCCTGTGTGATCACGACTCTCGTGCCACTCCGCCGGGCAGCCTCCTGTGCGAAGTCGTGGACCTTCGGATCTGGGGGATACCCTATGGGACCAGCCATGTAGACATGTAACCCCATCAATGCACCCCCGATCATCAGCGAGTGACAGACGTTATAGATGTCACCCGCATAGGCGAGTTTTAGATCCTTGAAGTCACCCTTCTTCTCCCGAATGGTCAGAAGATCAGCTAGCCCTTGACAGGGGTGGGTAAGGTTAGAAAGGGCATTGATCACCGGGTTCTTCATATATTGGGCAAACTCTTCAAGGCGATCTTGGCCAAAGGTCCTCAACACCAGCGCATCGCAGTAACGGTCGATCACCCGGGCCGTATCCTTAATAGGTTCCCCCCGGGCCAACTGCATCTCGTCCGGACGCATATAAAAACTCTGGGCTCCCAAATGGGCGATAGCTGCCTGGAATGAGGTCCGAGTTCGCGTAGAGGGTTTCTCAAATATGCAGGCA
>Ga0209978_10000880_pt1 | contig 11935 bp, 12 predicted proteins | sample BentaG_FD_182805 | JGI IMG/M metagenome (GOLD analysis project Ga0209978, IMG submission 182805) | Deep subsurface microbial communities from South Atlantic Ocean to uncover new lineages of life (NeLLi) - Benguela_00093 metaG (SPAdes)... | ecosystem: Environmental > Aquatic > Marine > Oceanic >...
CTAATCACGATACGCCTCGTTGAGTTTTATGCATCGGGTGTTGCAAGCTAGCTGAGTTCATCCCTCAATGTAAGCACGCCAACCGCTATGAGAAGTAAATCACTACCGGATAATAGCTCGCATGAGGAGTGGGAAATAGTTGTTTCTCGCATTGCAGCAAACTACTATTCCCCACTCCTCTTCTTTCATACCAAATCTCAGCGGTTTTTTCTCTATGGCCAACCAGGCTCATTAGTGCTTTGGTATGCCGATAGAAGGTCATTACTCCTCATTACTATTTTGCCGTCACTGATTTCGTATGGTACCGCCGCCTTGGGAAAACCTACGCAGGCACCGGAAATCCCATCACCCGTTTTTGCCTTAAAGGTTGTCCGGCAGGTTTCGCATATAAGAGTGTCTTTACTGAGAGAGAATCCGATAGACCTGCATGGTGGGCATACATTCGCCCTGACATTGAGTTTTCCATCTATATCATATGCCATGAAAGCCATTTCACTACCCAATGCGACCGCTACGTTAAAGTGGACAATCTTATTATCATTGACTTCACTAACGGGGATAGAGACAGTATCACCAGCCACTTGCGGTTTGATCCACGTTGCCGTCACTGGTGTCTGCGCGTCTTGACCACTGCACGCAGCTAGAGCTAAAATCACCCCAAGCAATACGACAGTTATCGTGGCAATTTTCGACATTTGTTGAATTCCCTTTGCCATTTTAGTGAAACTTTTACTTAACAAACCCATCTTTTTAAGCCTCCTGAATTAATTGATTTCGCCCATTATCTGATCCAATTTGTCAGATAAGACAGAGAGGTCGGAATAGCCTGCAACCTCCCTGATATTTTGCTCCTGGTCTATGAATATCAAGGTCGGGTAGCCATACTTCCTGAGATAGCTCACGTAGTTGCGAACGATGGAATAATCAGTATCCAGAATCCAGGGCCACGTCAAGTTGTTTTGCTCTGCAAAATCACGCAGGACTTCCGGCGGACAACAGCCGCAGAAGACGGACACCGGCACGAAGTCGCTACGCCGATTCTGAAGCTCCCTGATCGCCAGGAGCTGTTTGGAGACCACGTTATTGAGTGACGGGTCGCAACCATAGTTGACAAAGTTCAGCAGAACTACCAACCCTTTGAATTGAGAAAGTGTTATTTCCTGATTGGTCACGACATCCACGCTAGTAAAATCCGGGGCAACAGCGGGGGCAGACGTGGTGGATTTATTATTACTTGGTCCCGTCTCTTTAGTTGGCTGAACCACTCTAAATTCTCCAGTAAGCTCCCCCCAGGTGACTTGATATGTTCCTGGGGTGTCTGTGGGAATCACGAAACTCAAGAGCTGTGTTGCGCCGGCAGGTATGTCTACATCCTTCAAGTATCGGAAGATTGGCAGTGACCCTCCGGTAACATCGTCTATTCGAATCTTGGGAGTATAGCTATTCTCAGCGTTGCCGGTATTTGTTACTTTAGCGGTGATAATTACTTGCACTCCAGTATTGGCCTCAGGGGGGTTAATCGTCAATGAACTAACCTCGAAAACTTGCGTAGCTGACGGTGCCCCTTTCGTGGTTGTTTGAGAGTTCACCTGAGGTGAGTTTGAACCAGTGCATGCTTGCACAATTCCAACAAATGTAAGGAGAACAATGACCAATGCGATTTGCTTAGTTCCGAGTTTCATTCTTCTTAAATCCTCCCTTTCTGCTCAACCCTGTCCACGATTTGACCATCTTTGAGAAATACAATTTCCCTAGCATGTTTGGCCACTTCGGGACTGTGGGTAACCATAATGATACCTCGCCCTTGTGTATTCAGTTGGTCGAATAAACTTAATATCTCTGCGCCTGTTTTCTGATCCATATTGCCAGTAGGCTCATCAGCTAAAATAAGTGATGGGTTGTTAACTATAGCTCGGGCGATGGCTACTCTCTGTTGCTCTCCGCCACTCAGCTGGCTGGGTTTGTGCTTTGCTCTTTTCTCTAATCCTACAACCTTTAAAATACCCATGGCCTTATCGAGTGACTCCCGATTCGCACCACAAAACAGTAATGGCAAAAACACATTCTCTATAGCAGTAAGTGATGGCAGCAAATGATACTGCTGAAAAACATAGGCAATTTTACCCCTTCTGATTTCAACAAGGGCATTTTCGTCCAGATTATCGAGACGCTTCCCATCCAATACCACTTCGCCACCTGAGAGACGGTCCAAGCCTCCAATTACGTTTAAGAGAGTGGACTTTCCACTTCCCGAGGGGCCCATAACAGCTATGAAATCACCCTTATTTACCTGCAGAGAAACGTTATTTAGGGCAACTACTTTAGTGTCTCCCTCACCGTAAACTTTTGATGCGTTTTTTACTTCTAACATTCAATTCACCTCACAAAGACCTAAAGGAATCGGAAACCTTAATCGTTGTGGCACGGAACGCCGGGTATGCCGTCGATACAACGGCAACAAAGATAGCCAGAAGCAGCGACAACGGCAAATACTGAGGTATGTAGCTTACGTCCGTTCCCTCGAAAACCAGCGGCCCGACACCATATGCCACCAGTGTTCCGGCCATATAACCAAAGATTCCCCCCACGATGCCAATAATCACAGCTTCATAGGTAAAGGCTTTGATTATCTGCCTACGGGAGGCGCCTACTGCCCTCATTATTCCGATGTCTTTTATTCTCTCGTGGACTGATGTCATCATAGTATTGACCACCCCGAAAGCACCGATAACCAGAGTGATTCCAGCCAGAGCCAGCATAAACTTGTTCATCTTTTCCATCATACCCATTTCAGTCTCAGCCACCTGTTTTACCGCCAACGCCCGCACCCCCGTAATATTTTGGTTTATGCTGTCGGCGATGATTTCTACGGGACAGGCATTGCACAACGCGCGAATATCTATCGAGGAGACTACCCCTTCCTTGCCGAAAGCCGTCTGTAGCGTTTGTATTGGAACAAAAACCTGATAGTCATCACTCGAACCTGTCTCCTCCAGAATACCGGCGACAGTTGCATCGCTCCCGTTAAATGAAATTCTGTCTCCTATGTTCAGCTTGAGTAGCTGAGCCGTCTGTGCGCCAAGCAGGGCTTGGTCTCTTTCCTCAAGGTATTTCCCTTCCTGGATTTTCCACCACGTTTTGATTGTCCTCTCTTCTTTAGGCTCCACGCCAACTACTAATAGAGACGTTCCCTTCACCTTGGTGTTAACATAGAGTTTCGGTGCAATCGTAGCTATGTCAACATCATCCTTAATCCCTAGCGCTTCCCTTATCTCACCGTCGGCTATTTGCCTGATTTCAGGTAATTTCGCCTCGGGAATGTAGTTTTCGCCCACCGTCAACGCTCCCAGGCTGAGGTCGCCCAACGTCATGTCAACATTGCTTATTGCGGGTACCACACTTAAGTTTGCCCCATATTTTTCCAACTGGGCATAGATTTTCGCTTGTCCAGCCGTAGCTATGGTCAATATGCCGACGACGGTCATCGCGGCAATCACTATACCGAGTGCAGCATAAAGCACCCGTTTTTTTCTTCTTAGGATATCCTTAAATACTAATTGGTATAGTTTCACTCCAGCTCCTCCTGTGCTATTATGTGAGATACCATGCGAGATTTGGCGCCGTAGAATAACGAGCCACCCAATACGATTCGAGTGAAAAAGACAAAAGGACAAATGGTTGCTGTAACCAACAGGGTGATTGGGTGAGCGCAGCTATCTGGCTTTTAGACTTGATGTGGTTCTTCAGAATCTAGACAGTTACGACAGTGGTATTCAGTACAAGGGTGAGAGGGTAATTCTTGGGAAAGCTCCCGTTGGAGAGGCTTTTTGGGGTTAGGGGAAGTCTCAGTGCACACGCTCGTCTTAGACAAGGCGATGTAGAAATTTTTGTTCGGGATAAAGCGGCTAGGGAGCAGAACCTTGTTGTTGGCTGCGTTAGATAAACTGCAATGAGAAAGCGGACAGTCCGCCGTTAAACAACATATTGGAAAGGAAGCCTTCTCATGATAGGGGCTAGAATCACAGCTATCAGTTGTCCTATCCATGGAAGCAGCAGCAATGGTCGGTGCCGCAACCAGTATAAGAACAGCGATAATAACCGCTATCAAGATTAACTTCATAGTATTTCTACGCATACTATTCTTAATTTTAATTTAAGTCCTAACAAAAATCAATATTGGATTGTCTATGGTTTTGTACGTGTATGATAGGTGAAGTCCTGCCTCTGCATGGTATAGTTTCACTCGTATTCCTCCTGAATCTAATATGTGGGATACCTATGTCTTAGCCTTGCGTCTTGTATCCTGTACCCTTAATCTCCTATTGCGTTATCAACTCAACTTCTAGCGGTATTCTTCGTGTGATACACTCTGTCCCCGGACAGCGTTCCTCTGCCAGAGCTACAATTCTTTCCAGTTTATCGCGTGAAGTGCCCCCAGCGTGAACGGAGAATTTCACCCTATCAATGATATTATCCTGCGTTACTCCCATCTGTTTCCTAAGGTCCGTCCAACACTCTGCAGTCACTTCGACCCTTGTAAGCTGTACACCCTCATTGGCAGCTGTTGCCGCGAAGGTGACAGCGAAGCAAGCCGCAAGCCCGTAGAGGCAATATTGTATTGGATCAGGACTGGTGCCCCAGCCACCAGCAAAAGGTGGTAGTTCTGCATTAAGCACGACGTTTCCCTTAGCATATTCGAGTGTGGAAACGAATTGCGGTTTGCCCTGCTCGAACACCCAAGAGCCTGTGACACGTTTGTGCTTCTTGGCTTGGGATGGGTCTTTTTGTATTGTAGAGACAAACCTTTCCATCTCTTGTACGTTAACGTTGTTCATTTTCCATCTCCTTTCCTGATTGTTTACTTATTTTGATTTACTGACCTTTCGACTCTTTTTTTCAATGTGGAATTCGGAATTTCATATAACAATCGACAGATATGTCGAAACTCGTTATTTCGAATCCAATGGCTACTCAAACACGAACTCAGTCTTCTATCGGGCGTTCTTTTAGTGGCTTAAAGGTAATCCCAGACTCAGCACCGGGAAGGGGAGCCACCGGTTGGGTAAGCGTGAATTTGCCACTGATTATCCACTCCTTGAGCGTTCCAGCGATTTCTACCGCCCGAGGGTAGCTGGAAAGTGACGCCGTAGGCAACTCCTTTCCTTGAACCATTATCTTACCAGTTTTTAGCTGGGCGTAACTGACTTCACCCAGGACGTCTGGTTTCATATTCGGATAGCTATCCGAATAATCTACAATGGCAGCGAATATTTCCTCATCGGTTACTGTGGCGTACTCTAGAATTTCCTCGGAAAGTATCGGGATAGGGACACCAATGCCGACGGTCATGGTACAGCCATAACCAAGCATAGTTGTACCTACCAGCCATCGTGAATCCATTTGCTTCAGGTCACCAATCACGGCCAGTGTACCGGCTGGTCTTCTCGGTACGCCGTTCTCTGAGCGGAGTACATTCGGGGCATGCTGGGTTCCCTGCCAGGCAACATAGCCTATACCACCACCTAAGAATATCTTGGTGCCAATACCAATTGTCTTATAGTGGGGGTCGTTTAGTAGCGGCGATAGCTGACCGGCACTACAGTAATTGGCATTACCCATCTTCGGCTTCAATACACCCATATAGGTATAGATTGTCTTGTCGGAAAGGTTCACTGCGACGTTATAATTCTGGTAGGCGTTCCTGGGATTGAAAAGAACTGCCTCGTTAACGTCCTTGATATTAATCCAGGTTTCCAGTTTCTTTCTTGGGTAGCAATCGGTACCGTAGGCTGTGGCTAATAATCTTACATCTTTACCGGCAACTAGGTCCTCAATTACGTGCCCGCCACCATAGTTGAATTCTCCCGGACGGGCTCGATTTCTGGGGTCATCGTCGGGAATGGCGGTACACCCAATATAGATATCTACGGCGGCAAATCCCGCATAAGCCGGGACATCGTTGAGGTAAACCTTACCGCCTCCAAGCTTCATTCGAGGCTTGGTGTGCCCAACATTTAGATAGGCACCGGAAGAACACATGGGACCAAAAGTACCGGTAGTAACTACGTCTACCTCCTGGGCAGTCTTTCTAGTGCCTCTCTGTTTAACTATGTCTGTTATTTCCTCGGCAGTTACAACGACTGCCTCCCTTTTTCGAATCTTCTCGTTAATTTCGGTTATTGTTTTCGTCATGCGTCACCTTCCTATATTCTAAGCTTCTTATTCTATTAGCCCTTTCGGGCAACGCATGAGCCATAGCATCATCATCTCTCCACACAATGCTCTTTCCTTTTGCCTTAATCCAATTACACTGAACACAGACACTTTGAACGCTCGTAAATTCTATTTTGGACAATAATACCACAATGTAGTAGTCCATGTCAACCACATTGTGGTATATTTGTGGTATAATCGATCTGGGGGTAAATGGTGGAATTCAATGGATAAGAAGGAATTCTCACAGATTCGCCACGTTTTGGGAAAAACCCAAGAACAATTAGCTCGATTATTATGTGTTTCTCCCAAAGCTATTCAGAGCTTTGAACAAGGGTGGAGGAACATTCCTGCAAGTGCTGAACGACAATTACTATTCCTACTATCACTGAAGAGATCCTTGGATGAGAAGACTGGCCCCTGCTGGGAGATAAAGAACTGCCCCGATAAATGGAGAGACAATTGTATTGTGTGGGAGTTACAGGCAAGGCATTTCTGTTGGTTCATAAATGGTACATTCTGTCAGGGGATGATACATAAAAACTGGAATGAGAAGATTCAATTATGCCGTGAGTGTGAAGTATATAGGTCTATGTTACCTGACACCTAGCCACTCAGCCCATAGCTCGGTGAAGAATTGGTCATTTCCTGCAACCAGGTGACAGAATGGACTATTGTTAACTCGACAGACCGGCAGGAAGTGGGAGTAAAAGATCAAACAAATAGCCAGAAAGTTCAAGCTAGCAGTATTTTCTTTCGGTCCGTAGCGCTTTCCGGGCAGACTTGCTGGATCGGTTAAGGAAAGTTATCATGGTATTACACTAAGTCTGCTCTCACGGTTTGTTGAAAGTGTGAAACAAAAGACGTTCACCAAGAGAGAGTTACTCCATTTTCTGGACCAGCTTCAGGGAAGTCCGGGCGACTGCGTTACCCTCTACGCAAGGCCAACATCGTTTCCCCGCTACGCCATTGATGCTATGGAGCAGCACCCACTGTCTGAAGATGTGAACGAGGCCCTGAGTTCTGAGGCCATATTGCGACAAGCTGAGCGGTACGGAACCGGGGCAGTAACATTTTGGAGTCAGACTGACAGCAGGTGCATTGTACTTCCTCCCTTTTCTCTTGCTGAAGACAAGATTTTCCGAGGCAGGCCTGAAACCTCGTTACTACGGCACCTATTAGAGCGAGAGCGTATCCTAGGTGTCGTGCTAGTGACTTGGGGCTCGTACGCAGTAGCGATTCTGAAGGGTGATAAGGTCCTAGAATACAAAATGGGTACTGGATACATCCACAAAAAACATCGAAAGGGTGGGAGAAGCGAAAAGAGGTTTGCTCGGAGGACGGAAGAGCAGAAGAAGGACTTCTTGAGAAAAGTAGCCAACCGCACTGAGGAGAGGTTCAGAAGCCACTGCCCGGAACAAATCTTCCTTGGCGGAAATCGACTGATTGTAAAACCTCTCGTTCAAGAATGCCTATATCTCAACTCTGGAGTTCCTGAAATTTCAAAGAGATTCCTCAACGTGAGGTATGCGGATAGAGAAGCAGTGTTCAAAAGTGTGGAGTATGTGTACGAGTCGGTGGTCTTTGAGTACTAGGATACCAATGAACAGGTATACGCCTACGAAACGACACAAGACATCGGAATGGGCCAGAAACTTCCACTACTTGGGGACGAAATAGCCCTGCCCTTCATCTGCCTTAGGCAGCCGAATCAAGGTTCCCTTTTCGTTTCTTAGCAGTAATTCCTTAATTTTAGTTTTATTATTCTATTGAAAATCAAATGGGATTTGTCGCAAATCAAGGTGTGACAGTCAAATATAACTCTTGGAGGTGAGTTAAAGCTAGCTATCAAAGCTGACACCAACGTATAGCCAAAGGGAGAAGTAGAAGTTGCATTATTTTATTATTTAAAAAATCAAAGGGGAATCAAAGGGGAACCGTCAAAGCTGATTATCCAAGTTTGTCAAAGGTGAGTGTCAAAGTTAAGTAAGAGGAGAAGGAGAAAGAAGAGTCAAATTCCTACTATGGTAGGAGTATTGTCGGTAACATGCCGCTAACTTGGTCAACAAAACACTGAATTGTGGGTTGTCAACGCGCCAAGGTAGGAAAAGACTGGGCAGCTAGCCCAGCCTAGTTGCTCCCCACCGAATCCCAAACTCGCCTCAGAATGCTAGAGCGAACGTCTTCTCAAAAGTTCTACCTTTTGTACCAAATGGTGGGCGATACTGGACTCGAACCAGTGACCTCTGCGATGTCAACGCAGTGCTCTAACCAACTGAGCTAACCGCCCACTTGTCAATAATTATAACTAGATGCTTTCCCTCCCGTCAAGCGATTTGCCTTTCATTCTGTTATCTATGAAACTCACCACAAAAAGGAGCAGGACACTAATCAAAAGACTACCCAGATCCAGATACTTTATGTCAAATAACTTGCTAATAAGAGCTGCTGACCCCCCACCGACAATGGCCACCAATGCTCCCAAAGGGGTGACTCTCAACCTATTCTTATAGAAGCCAGCAATTACCGGCAAAATCAAGCCAGCGGTATATACGGTATAGGCAAAAAGAAGGGCACTTATTATCCCTTTTAGAGTTAAGGCCAAGATTAGAGAACACACGCCCAGAACTACTATCCCCCAGCGAGAAAGGGACAGGATTTCCCCCTGGCTAAGTGAAGGCTTGAACCGCCTGATTACATCCACCGTTAGTATTGTGCTGGCACTCAATAAACAGGTGTCAGCCGATGACATAACCGCAGACAGTAAGGCAGCCAAGACAACGCCACCCAGAAATGGGGGGAAAACCTCCATAATTACGGTGGGGAAAGCCTGTTCTGGAGAAATATCGGGGAACAGGGCTGATGCCCCTATGCCAATTAGGGTAATGCCAAAGGCAAAAGGAATAATAAGCAAGGCTGTCCAGAATACTGACGCCCTAGCTGTCTTACTACCTTTAGCACAAAACAACCTGGAATACATATCAGGTCCAACTACATAGGTTGAACCGACCAACAGGAGAAGCGTAACTAGCTCCGTCCCGCCAAACTGAGAGCTAAGGGGAAAGGCAAATTGCTCTGGTGAAAGGCGAGCCTCTAATCCACTCCACCCGCCTAGATGCGACAGGAGTAGTGCCAGCCCGCCAAAGATTCCGGCGAATATTATTACTGTCTGCAAGGTATCGGTGCGGATAACGGCATATTGACCACCTAACACGGTATAAACTATGAATACTATGGTAAAGAGCACCATCCACAAAAGAGGATTGCCTATTCCCAGCACGCTCAATATCTTCCCTGCGGCTATAATCTGACCAGCTATAATCCCTATCCAGGCAACGATAATGAGCAACGAAGAGGCCAAACCTACCCGAGCACCGTATTGCTTCTCTACCAGTTCAGGAAGCGTATAAAGTCCGAACTCTCTTACCTTTTTGGCAAAGAAAAGCCCCAACATCACCAGTCCAATGCTGCCGACCAATAACCACCAGGCCCCAGTTAAACCTTGGGTAAAGCCTAACCCAGCCATACCTACTGTAGCTGAGCCGCCAACAATGGTAGCTAGTAGTGAACCGGTAATAAACAGAGTAGAACCGCTTCTGCCAGCAACAAAAAAATCATCAACCCCTCTCGCCTTTCTTCGACTCACCACCCCTATGGCAATCACACCCAGAAAATAAACAGCAACAATTATCAGCCCAGGCATCTAATCTCCCTTGGTCAGAATTTGGGCACGACTTAGTCTACACTTGTGAAACTGAAAGGAAAGCACCTTAGTAGCTGGCACGGGGTTTGACAGCTCTTCTATTGAAGGATTTGCTGGGACTGATGAGAGTGACGTGCTAGCCCTGCCCGACCCTCCTACCTTTCCGGGTAACTGAATATGAACTAAACAGATACTTGCCTATCCTTTAGGATTTGTTATGTCTGCCCTATCTCGTTGGCTTCTCACTACCGATGATGGCAATTTCCATATTCTTGCCACAGTGCGGGCAGGTTATACTGAGAGAAATGGGTTGGCTCATTACTCGCTCAACAAGGGCTGTCACCACCGAATCGATATTATCTAGACGCTGGTCTAACATATCCAGACGCTTTCTAATGTGTTCAATATCTACTGCTTGTTCCTCGGCCATTACACCGGATTCATTCTCTTCTGCCAAATCTACATCCTCCAGAAGAGGATAACCGCACCTATTATAGGTGACAGTTGAGGCTATGTCAAAGATTAAATATTGAGGTCGTTTAGCAACCTATCCCCCTGCCCCCTTCCCTTATTAAGGGAAGGGGGATGAGTAGGTAAGAGAGGGGCGAAGCCCCTCTCTAAAATCTCTTCCCCCCTCTCCTTTAACATAGTAGGTATTAAAAGAGAGTTAAAGAGAGGCGAAGCCTCTCTCAATATTCTTCCTCCTCTCCTTCCTAAGGAGAAATGTTGCACTTTTTTGGAAGGAGATGCTAGAAGCAATAGTGAGATACCGAGTGCCCATATAGGGGAATATTATGGACTATATGGCGCAGGCGCTTTCCCTAGCCAAATTAGCTTTGGGGCAGGTTAGCCCTAACCCGGCGGTAGGGGCAATAGTGGTTAAGAATGGCGTAGTTATCGGCCAAGGCTATACACAACCACCAGGCTCCTGGCACGCCGAGGTATTAGCCTTAAAGCGGGCAGGGAAAGAAGCCCGAGGCGGCGTGATGTATGTTAGCCTAGAGCCATGCTGCCACCACGGTCGTACTCCACCTTGTACTCAAGCAATCATTGCTGCCGGCATCGGTGAGGTTCATATGGCTATGTCTGACCCCAACCCCTTAGTTTCAGGGCGAGGCAAGGACGAGCTGGAGGGGGAGGGAATTAGGGTATATGTGGGCGAGCATGAGGCGGAGGCTAAGGAGATTAACGAAGCCTATACTAAGTTTATCACTACCGGCGTGCCCTTTGTTACGGCAAAGTTTGCTGTAAGCCTGGATGGAAAAATTGCCACTAAGAGCGGTGATTCTAAATGGATTAGCGGTAACGAGGCGAGGAAGTATGTTCATTGTTTGCGATATACTGCTGATGCGGTTATGGCTGGGGTGAATACTGTCCTTGTTGATGACCCTCGCCTTACCGCTAGGTGTTGCGGTGGCCGGGGCGGAACGGCAAAGAAGCAACCGCTCCGGGTGATTGTGGATGGCAAAGGGCGCACGCCATTAACTGCCCAGCTATTTAGTGAGCCAGGTAAGGCACTCCTGGCGCTAGGCAAGTCTGCTACGATAGAGGAGAAGACAGCTTTGGCTCAGATTGGCGCTGAACTACTAGAATTGCCCACAGAAGAAGGACTGGTAGATTTGAAGGGGCTGCTAAAAGCACTGGGTGAGCGAGAGATTACCAGCGTTTTGGTGGAGGGTGGGGGGACTCTTCTTGGTTCCCTGTTTGACCACGGGCTCGTCGACAAGGTGGTTGCTTTTATTGCCCCGATCATCATTGGTGGCAAGGAAGCGAAGACGGCGGTTGGTGGTAAGGGGGTCAGTAAAGTAGCAGAATCACTTAAATTAAAGCGTATTAAAGTTGAAAAGTTTGGCGAAGATTTGATGGTAAGCGGGTATGTTAAGGAGTAGGTGGTGTTTACCGGGATTATACGAGAGGTTGGTAGAGTTACTTCGGCTCAATCTGGCAAGGTTGCCATAACTGCCGGTGATGTTCTCCGGGGGTTGGAGTTGGGCGGGAGTATTGCTGTCAATGGGGTAT
>Ga0209978_10000882_pt1 | contig 11929 bp, 9 predicted proteins | sample BentaG_FD_182805 | JGI IMG/M metagenome (GOLD analysis project Ga0209978, IMG submission 182805) | Deep subsurface microbial communities from South Atlantic Ocean to uncover new lineages of life (NeLLi) - Benguela_00093 metaG (SPAdes)... | ecosystem: Environmental > Aquatic > Marine > Oceanic >...
TAGCTCAGCGATATCGTGACCTGAAGCCCCCGGAGGGGTTAACTGCCTTTCTTGAAGGGGTAACCCTGGTATCTGATGTCGATGGATTTGATGAAAGTGTGGATGCGGTAACTCTGATTACCCTGCACCAGGCCAAGGGTCTGGAATTTCCGGTGGTGCTTATTGTCGGTATGGAGGAAGGTGTCCTGCCTCACTTTAGGTCGTTTGATGACCCGGAGCAGATGGAGGAGGAGCGGCGGTTGTGTTATGTTGGTATAACCAGAGCCAAGCAAAGGATATATCTGGTTCGTGCCTTTCGCCGTAGCCTGATGGGAAGCAGCACGGTAAATACCCCATCTCGCTTCATAGGTGATATACCACCGCGCTTGATTTCAGGCGGTGGTTTGTGGCAGGGGGAAGAGAGTCAAATAGCCAGAGCTATTTATTCCTGGAACAAAATGCCGGCTCCCAGTGTTACCACCCCGGAATTAAGGGCTGGCGACCATGTCCACCATCCTCAATTTGGCGATGGAGTAGTAGTGAACTGCAAGCCGGTAAAAGACGATAGCGAGGTAGTGGTCGCCTTTAGCGGTTTGGGGGTAAAAAAGCTTTTGCTGAGTTTCGCTCGACTGGAGAAGATAGACTGACTTTTTCTTGACTTTTCAATTAGCGTAGGATATACTATTGCTTTATTCCGTATGGATAAGCAGTAGTAAATGCTGACCTTGCCAATGTTGTTGGCTCTGGTCAGCAGATATTATTAATGAACTAAAAAGCCAGGCTTTGTTACCTGTTTAGTGTCAAGCAAAATAGGCTAGGGTAATGATTCTCAAGGTGGTAAAAGCAGGGTGTCGATGAAGATTGCTATTAGTGGTAAAGGTGGGGTGGGGAAGACCTTATTAACGGCTCTTCTTGCCAAGACATTCACTGAGTCTGGCTATTCTGTCTTGGCTATCGATGCTGACCCTAGTGCCAATCTGGGAGCCACTCTTGGCTTTCCTCATCCTCAGGAGATAGTCCCCATATCTGAGATGGATGACCTCATTGAGGAAAGGACCGGGGCCCGACCGGGTAAGAGTGCTCCCTTTTTTAAGTTGAATCCCAAAGTTGATGACCTGCCCGAGAAATATTGGGTGGAACATAACGGAATCAAGCTGATGGTGATGGGGCGGATTAAGAAAGGTGGTAGCGGTTGTTATTGCCCGGAAAATGCTTTACTGCAAGCCTTGGTTAATCATTTACTCCTGGCAAGAAACGAAGTAGTTATTCTGGATATGGAGGCGGGGGTAGAGCATTTAGGACGGGCAACAGCTAGGGCAGTAGATAAATTGATAGTGGTGGTCGAGCCGGGCCGACGAAGCATTGAAACTGCCTATACAATTAATAAACTGGCACAGGATATTGGTTTACATAATATTGTTGTGGTCGGGAACAAAGTTCGAAGCCAATTAGAGAAGGAGTTCCTGATTTCAAGCCTGTCAGACTTCAAATTCCTCGGCTTTATTCCCTATGACCAGGCAGTAGTGGATGCTGACCTGGCCAATGTTTCCGTTGTTGACTCCAGCCAGCAGATTATTAATGAAGTGAGGAAAATTTATCAGGATTTGTTACCGGTTCAGGCGTCAAGCAAAAACTAGAGTGATGACTCTCTATAGATAGTAAAAACAAGATAAAAGGAGGTCACCGTGGCTTACGATGCGACAAAGATGAAGGATTGGCAGATTGCTGAGGCAGCCGAAGAAAATATGCCAACTCCTGATGAGTTTAGAGAGAGGCTAAACCTTGAGAAGGATGAGATTATTCCTTTTGGGAGAATATGCAAGCTTGATTTTCTTAAGATAATTGAGCGCCTCAAGGACAGGCCGGATGGCAAGTATATTGAGGTGACTGCCATAACCCCCACGCCGCTGGGTGAGGGGAAGAGCACGACCACCTGTGGCCTGATGGAAGGTATGGGCAAGCGGGGTCTGAACGTGGGCGGGTGTATCCGCCAACCCTCGGGTGGTCCAACTATGAATATTAAGGGAACTGCCGCTGGTGGTGGCAATGCGCTACTTATCCCCCTGACTGAATTTTCTATGGGACTCACCGGCGATATTAACGATATTACCAATGCCCACAATCTGGCTATGGTGGCGCTTACCGCCAGAATGCAACACGAGCGCAACTACAATGATGAGCAACTGAAAAGACTCACCGGGATGCGCCGGCTGGATATAGACCCGCAACGGGTAGAGATGGGCTGGATTATGGATTTCTGTGCTCAAAGCCTGCGCCACATTATCATCGGTCTCGGTGGTCGTATGGATGGCTTCTTGATGGAGTCCAAGTTTGCTATCAGTGTGAGCTCCGAACTTATGGCTACTCTGTCCATTGTCAGGGACCTGGCTGACCTGCGGGAAAAGCTGGCGAACATTACTGTTGCCTTCGATAAGAAGGGTAACCCGGTTACCACCAGCGACCTGGAGGTGGCCGGGGCGATGACTGCCTGGATGCGTAATACCATTAACCCCACCCTGTGTTGCACGGTAGAATACCAGCCCCTAATGGTGCACGCTGGACCCTTTGCCAATATTGCCGTGGGTCAGTCATCCATCATCGCTGACCGCATCGGTTTGAAGATGTTTGACTATCATGTTACCGAGAGCGGTTTTGCCGCTGACATTGGCTTTGAGAAGTTCTGGAATGTTAAGTGCCGCTACAGTGGTCTTAAGCCACAGGTATCGGTGCTTACCACTACCATCCGGGCGCTGAAGATGCACGGTGGCGGGCCTAAGGTGGTAGCCGGTATTGCCTTGCCTGAAGCCTACACTAAAGAGGACCTAGGGCTCCTTGAGAAGGGCCTGGCTAATATGGTGCACCACATCAATGTCATCAGAACCTCCGGTATCAATCCGGTGGTGTGCATCAATCGCTTCCACACTGACACTGATGCTGAGGTGGCTATGGTTAGAAAGGCAGCCGAAGCCGCCGGAGCGCGCTGCGCAGTGTCCACCCACTGGGCAGATGGTGGCGATGGCGCCTTGGAGCTGGCTGATGTAGTCAAGGAGGCCTGCGAGGACAAGAACGATTTCAAATTCTTGTATCCCCTGGAAATGAAACTGCGGGAGCGGGTGGAAAAGATTGCCAAGGTGGTCTACGGGGCTGATGGCGTAGCCTGGGCACCCGATGCTGAGACCAAGGCTAAAACGCTTGAATCTGATGCTAAATATGATGATTATGCTACCATGATGGTGAAGACTCACCTTAGTCTCACTCATGACCCAACCTTGAAGGGGGTGCCTAAAGGGTGGACTTTGCCCATCCGCGATGTGTTGATTTATTCCGGGGCGAAATTTCTCTGTCCCTGCGCCGGGACTATCAGCCTGATGCCAGGAACCTCGTCCGACCCTGCTTTCAGGAAAATCGATGTGGATATAGAAACGGGAAGGGTCAGGGGAGTGTTTTAGAAGATAGCCAAGCGGAACGGAGTGTGATTGTTTGAGTCTTAATATTGCGGTAGCCGGGAAGGGTGGTAGCGGAAAGACGGCGGTAACAAGTCTTATCATGCGCTACCTGAAAAAGGAAGGCGCCGGGCCAATTCTGGCGGTTGATGCCGACCCCAATGCCAACCTGGGCGATAGCCTGGGGTTGAGTGTCAGGCAGACGGTTGGCTCCATAATTGCCTCTTTTAACGAGGAGAAAATAAACATCCCTCCCGGAACGACCAAGGAGGCTTATCTGGAGTTTCAAATAAGTGAGGCTCTGGTGGAAAGCAAAGGTCTGGACTTGGTGACAATGGGGAGGGGTGAGGGTCCAGAGTGCTATTGCTATCCCAATCTCATGTTGAGGAGATTCATAGACAGCCTCAGCGAGAACTATGCCTATGTAGTTATGGATAATGAGGCGGGAATGGAGCATCTGAGCCGGAGAACCACTCAGAATATCGATGAGCTCCTCCTAATCTCTGACCATTCGATAAAGGGTGTCCGAACTATTGCCCGCTTAAAGGAATTGGTCAGTGAACTTGAACTGGTGGTAAAGAGGCAATCGGTAATAATTAACTTCGTTCCCAACGGGATAGACCCTCACCTTAGTGAGGAACTCTCCAGACTGGGTATTGAGCCCGCAGCTACCATTCCTTTAGATAAGGAAGTGTATCAGTATGACCTTAATTTAAAGCCGCTGCTTGACCTGCCCGATACCTCTAGGGCAGTGATGGCGGTAAACGATTTGATGGCCAGACTGCTTAAAGAAAGTAATTTGGTCACTAAAAAATAAGTGGGGGGTTAAAAATGACAGCACAGATTATCAGTGGCACCGAGATTGCGAAACAGATTCGTGAGGAGTTAACGCAGGAGATTGCTGAGCTTAAAGAGAAGCATAATCTTATACCGGGCTTAGCTACTGTGCTCGTCGGTGAAGACCCAGCATCCCAGGTCTATGTTGGACAGAAAGACAAGGCATCTCAAGCCTTGGGCGTCTACTCAGAAAGACATGACCTGTCGGCTGATACCAGTGAACAGGAATTGCTGGCTCTTATCGACAAGTTAAATAAAGACCCCAAAATTCACGGGATTCTAGTCCAGCTACCCCTGCCCAAGCATATTAATGTGCCCAGGGTTCTTTTTGCTATCGACCCTAAAAAGGACGTTGATGCCTTTCACCCGGTGAATGTGGGCAAATTGATGATTGGAGAGCCGGATTATTTACCCTGCACTCCTTGTGGAATCTATCAACTTCTGGTCAGGTCCGGGATTGATATCAAGGGGGCAGAGGTGGTGATGGTTGGGGCAAGTAACATTGTGGGCAGACCTACCGCCATGCTCCTCTCTCAGGAGAAGGAGGGATTTGGTGGTACGGTGACCCTGTGTCACATTTTGACCCGGGATATCTCGATACATACCAAGAGGGCTGATATACTGATTGTGGCTGTAGGCAAACCAAAGCTTATCACGGCTGATATGGTTAAGGAAGGAGTGGTGGTCATTGATGTCGGCGTAAACCGAATAGGCAAAACCGAATCAGGTAAAGCTATTTTGGTGGGGGATGTTGATTTTGAGGCGGTCAAGGAAAAGGCCAAGGCTATTACCCCGGTACCCGGTGGAGTCGGGCCGATGACCATAACCATGCTTATGCTGAACACGGTGAAAGCGGCGAAATTAGCCGCTGGCCTAGCCTAGGAAAGGAGGACGTGGATGGAGTATAAAGTTGAGAAAAAGAGCGCACCAGGGAGGGGGGAGGTAGAGGTGCTGGGGGCAACCTTTGAGGAGGGTAAGCCTGAGGATAAGAATGCCGGGAAATGGCGACAGAAACTGGGAAGTAGAGAAGCAAAGCTCAAGTATCTACAAACTGGTGAAAGATATTGGTATGGAAAAGAGTGGTATGGTAGTGAAAAGAGGAAGAATCCAGCTTAGGTAAGCAAAAATGACATTTGAAATTCCCAAAACATTCTATAGCGGCAAAATTAGAGAGATAAAACTGGGTAAAGGGGATAAAAGTATTACCATTGGTGGTGAAACAGCCTATCCCTTTCATCTCTTTGAAGGTGAGATGCCAAACCTGCCTAAGGTAGCCATGGAGGTCTGGGACACCCCACCTGAAGAGTGGCCTGAAGCTGCCTTAGAGCCCTTTGCCGGGGTAACCGATGACCCGGTTGCCTGGGCAAAGAAGTGCGTCAATGATTATGGGGCTGAGATGGTTGCCCTGCAGCTGATAAGCACCGACCCCAATGGTCTTGACCGCGGGGCTGATGAAGCGGCTGAGGTGGTCAAAAGAGTAGCCGAGGCCATTGATGTTCCCTTAATTGTCTGGGGAACGGCCAACCATGACAAGGATACCGAGGTTCTGGGAAAGGTGGCTGAGGTTTGCCAGGGAAGGAGCTTGATTATCGGACCGGTTGGGGAGAGAGACTATAAAAGGATTGGCGCCTCGGCTATTGGTTATCACCACACGGTGATTGCGTCAACACCTATAGACGTTAACATGGCTAAGCAGCTTAATATACTACTGGGTAATCTTGGCGTTCCCGATGAGCAGATTACAATGGACCCCACCACCAGCGGCATAGGCTACGGTATTGAGTATTGTTACTCAGTAATGGAGAGAATGAGGATGGCAGCATTAGTCCAGGAGGACGAAAAGCTCCAGTTCCCCATTATTTGCAATATAGGTAAAGAGGTATGGAAGACCAAGGAGGTAAAGATTCCAACGGAGAAAGACCCCACACTTGGCGATGCCAGAAAGAGGGGTATCCTGATGGAAGCCATGTCAGCTATGGTTTTGCTTCTGGCTGGGGCTGATGTGCTAATTATGAGACACCCGGAAGCAATAAAATTAATTCGGGAGATGATTGCCGAATTAACCGCTTCATAGAATAATTAAAGATTGGGAGGAAGAAAGCAAGATGGCAGAAGCCAAAGACAAAAGTATTGATAGCGCCAGTATCAAGATGATAGAGAAGGCGAAAACTGACGGGGCTTATACTGCTTTTGATAGAGCTGAAGTAATACAGCCTTGTCCCATCGGGATGATTGGCAGTTGCTGCAAGCACTGTAGCATGGGACCATGCCGGGTGTCGCTACCTACCGGGAAAGCGGAAACACTCGAGGAAAGGCTAATGAGAGTCGGTGTTTGTGGCGCCACGGCGGAAACTATCGCGGCTCGTAATTTCATCCGGATGATAGCCGGTGGAGCGGCAGCTCATGGTGACCATGGGCGGGGGGTAGCTGAGCTCTTTCTGGCAGTCGCTAGGGGGGAAGCCCCCGGCTATGAAATCAAGGATGAGCAGAAGCTACTGCAGCTGGCCCTGGACCTTGGCATCAATATTGGCGACCGCAGTAATCAGGAAATAGCGGTTGATATTGGCGAAATCCTCCTAAAGGAGTTTGGCAGACAAGAGGGAGAACTCCTGTTCGTAAAGCGAGCGCCGTTGAAGCGCCAGGAACTGTGGCGAAAACTGGGGGTTGTCCCCCGGGGTATAGATAGGGAAGTGGTGGAGATAATGCACCGAACCCATATGGGGGTTGACCAGGACCACCAGAACCTGCTCCGCCAGGGAGTAAGGGCAGCTATATCCGATGGGTGGGGTGGTAGTATGATTGCCACCGAACTGCAGGATGTCCTGTTTGGTACCCCTGCCCCCATTTTAGGCAGGGTAAATTTGAAGGTGCTGGAGCGGGATAAGGTGAATATTATCGTCCACGGTCATGAGCCCTTGCTCTCCGAGATGATTGTAGTCACTGCTCAAGAGCCCCAGATGATAGAGCTGGCTAAATCTAAAGGAGCTGGCGGGATAAATATAGCTGGCATGTGTTGCACCGCCAACGAGATATTGATGCGCCACGGCATACCGCTGGCTGGGAACTTCCTGCAACAGGAGCTTGCGCTGGTCACCGGAACGGTGGATGCTATGGTGGTAGATGTCCAATGTATTATGCAGTCCTTACCCGATATAGCCCAGTGCTATCATACCAAGATTATCACCACCTCACCCAAGGCTAAAATCCCCGGTGCACTCCATATTGAGTTTGACGAATACAATGCTGTGGAGTCGGCTCGAGCTATAGTCAAGACCGCCATTGAGAACTTCCCCCATAGGGGCAAAAATATTGATATTCCTGAGGAACAGTCTGACCTGATTGCTGGATTCAGCCACGAGACCATTAACTACCTGCTGGGTGGTCTATTCCGGGCTTCCTACCGACCGCTAAATGACAATATCATCAATGGCAGAATTAGGGGGGTAGCTGGGGTTGTCGGCTGCAATAATCCCCGGGTCAAGCACGATGACGTTCACGTGGCTATGGTTAAGGAACTTATTAAGAATGATGTACTGGTGCTTCAGACTGGTTGTAGCGCTATGGCTTGTGCCAAAGCGGGCTTGATGCTCCCTGAAGCCGCCAAGTATGCTGGTGAGGGACTGGCGTCAGTATGTGAAGCCGTTGGTATTCCACCGGTATTGCATATGGGTTCCTGCGTTGATAACAGCCGAATTCTGGTGGCAGCTACGGCTATGGTAAAAGACGGCGGCTTGGGCGACGACATCAGCGACCTGCCGGTAGCTGGGGCGGCTCCGGAGTGGATGAGTGAAAAGGCAATTTCTATCGGTCAATACTTTGTTGGTTCGGGGGTGTTTACCGTATTTGGCGTTACCTGGCCTACCCTGGGCAGCAAAGAGGTGACTGATTTCCTGTTTAAGGATTTTGAGGAGATGTATGGTGGTATGTGGGCGTTTGAGCCAGACCCGATTAGGGCAGCTCACCTTATGATTGAGCATATAGATAAGAAGCGCAAGGCATTGGGCATTGATAAGGCCAGGGAAAGGGTTCTCTATGATATGGAGATGAGACGTGAACTGGCCGGGGCTTAAGTAATAGAAATAGGGGGTATTGGATTAGATATGTCTAAAATTATTGCCTCAGCAGCAATTAGAGGGGCTCATAAGATTGTCACCCAGGCGGAGAAGAAATGGCAGGAGGCGGTGGATAAGTGGGGGGCAAATGAACCGGCGGGCTTTCCCAGCACTGCTTATTATTTGCCGGTAATTTACGGCATTTCAGGCATCAAGGTGGAAAAACTAGGCGATATGGAGCAGGTACTAAAAGAGTGTAAATCTCTGCTGCCACCACTGGTAAAGGAAGAGCATCCCTTGCCCTATCTGGCGCCAGCCCTTGATGCCGGTATGGCTACCTTCTTTGCCGAGGAAATCATTGAAGCTATAAGATACCTGGAGCAGCCGGATTTCTATACTAAACAGGAAGATATTACTGCTGAGAATATCTGGCTGGGTGCCGCCGATGACGTCATCCTTAGAAAAAGAGGTATTGAGTTTGTCGATGGCACCGCTCCTGGTTTTGCCGCAATATTAGGTGCGGCGCCGACTCCAGAGATAGCCGCCAACATAGCTAGTGAGCTTCAGCAGAAAGACCTGTATGTATTTATGGGCGGCGAATATAACGGGAAGAGGTTTGCCGAGCAGCTTGTTGAGGCGGGGGTACAGATTGGGTGGGGGACCCGCCTAGTTTCCTTTGGCCCTGATACCAGCGCTACCGTATTTGCCATGGGCTTTGCCACCAGAGCGGCGATGTCTTTTGGTGGCATTGAGGCCGGCGATTATAGAAAAATCCTGATTTATAATAAGGACCGAATCTTTGCCTTTGCCCTGCCTCTGGGCTATGTTACCGATGAGTGGTATGCCAATGCTGCCGGGGCAATCAGCTGGGGATTCCCGGTTATCGCTGATACCCCGATACCTGAGGTCTTGCCTACCGGAATTTGCACCTACGAGCATGTTGTCTCCAATGTCCCCCACGATAAGATAGTAGCCAGGGCGGTAGAGGTAAGGGGATTGAAGACTGCGGTGGCTGAAGTACCAGTTCCAGTAGCTTTTGGTCCCGCCTTTGAAGGTGAGAGAGTTCGGGGGGAGGATATCTATCTGGAGTGTGGTGGGGGGAGGACAAATATGGTGGAGTGGATTACCACCAAACGTATGGAGGAGGTGGAGGATGGCAAGGTTGAGATAGTTGGGCCGGAGATAACTGACGTTCCGGCTGGCTCCAAATTACCCTTAGCTATAGTTGTTGAGGTTGCCGGAAGAGAGATGAGCGAGGACAACGAACCTGTCTTAGAGCGACAGATTCACCATCTTTTAAACTACGCCCAGGGGATAATGCACATCGGCCAGAGAGATATTGCCTGGCTGCGAGTTAACAAAGCGGCTGCGGAGAAGGGCTTCAAACTTCACCATATTGGCGTTATCCTCCATGCCAAACTGCACCAGGATTTTGGCCGGATATTCGACAAGATACAGGTAAAAATTTATACCGAAGATGACAAGGTAAACGAGGTTATACAAAAAGCAAGGGCGATTTATGGGGAGAGGGATGCCAGAATTGAAGGCATGAGTGATGAAGCTGCGGACACGTACTACTCATGCACGCTGTGTCAGTCCTTTGCCCCGACCCATGTTTGCATTATTAGCCCGGAAAGGACCGGCCTTTGTGGTTCCTATAACTGGATGGATTGTAAGGCCGCTCATGAGATTAACCCTACCGGACCTAATCAGCCGGTGTCCAAGGGTGAGGTCATTGATGCCAAGTTCGGGCAGTGGAAGGGGGTAAATGAGTTTATATTTAAGGCCTCGCGTGGAAGCATAGACCATTACAACATGTACAGCATGATGAATGACCCCCCGACTACCTGTGGTTGTTGTGAGTGTGTTGCCGCTGTCCTTCCCCTGTGTAACGGGGTAATGATAGTGAACAGGGGGTATAAAGAAGAGACCCCTTGTGGGATGAAGTTTACCACCCTTGCCCGGACGGTTGGTGGAGGGGTAAGCACTCCCGGCTTTGTCGGTCACAGCAAGTATTCCATCTGTCAGAAGAAGTTCATTATTGGTGATGGTGGTATAAAAAGAGTAGTCTGGATGCCCAAGATGCTAAAAGAGGAGATTGCCGAGCGTCTCAAAGTCAGGGCTGAGGAGATAGGCATTCCCAACTTCCCGGATATGATTGCTGATGAGACGGTGGGTATTACCGAGGAGGAGATTCTGCCCTTCCTGCAGGAGAAGGGTCACCCTGCCCTTACCATGGACCCAATACTAGGTTAGGAGCTATTTAAATGCCACTTACCGGAATAGAGATATACAAGTTGCTCCCCCAGACGAACTGCAAGGAGTGTGGGGACCCTACCTGTCTTGCTTTCGCTATGAAATTAGCTGCGGGTAAGACGGAGCTAGCCCTCTGCCCTTACATTTCTGAAGAGGCAAAAGTTAAACTGGAGGAGGCATCAGCCCCTCCGATTAGAGTGGTTACTATCGGGGTTGGCGATAGGGCAGTAAAGATTGGCGGCGAGACAGTGATGTTTCGCCATGAAAAAAGGTTTGAGAATCCTCCCGGTTTTGCTGTCCTTATCAGCGATACTATGGACGAGGCTGAGATTGATGGGAGGCTAGCCAGGTTCAGCCAGCTCCAATATGAGAGGGTAGGGGTTACCCTTCGCCCTGAGCTGGTAGCGGTAAGGAATGATTCAGGAGAGGCCGGGAAGTTTGAGGCTGTGGTCAATAAGGTAACACAAAAAAGCGACGCCGGCATTATCCTGATGAGCAGTAATCCTGATATTCTGGCGGCTGGCTTAAAAGCCTGTGCTGACCGAAAACCGCTCCTCTATGCGGCCACGAAAGAGAATGTAGCCCGCTTGGCAGATTTGGCTAAGGAGAGTTCCTGTCCGGTGGTCGCCAAAGCCTCCAGCTTGGAAGAACTTGCCCAGTTAACCACTGAATTGACCGAGGCTGGAGTTAAAGACATCGTTTTAGATTCCGGGTCGAGGACTCTTCGTCGGGCATTTGAAGACCAGGTATTCATTAGGAGAGCCGCCCTAGTTAAAAAGTTTCGTCCCTTGGGTTTTCCAACCATTGTTTTCCCCAGCGAGATGACTGATGACCCAATGAAGGAAGCGGTGCTTGCCTCCCTTTTTGTGGCTAAGTATGGCGGTATCATTGTTTTGTCTGATTTCCGTGGCGAAAGTCTGTTTCCTCTGCTCGTAGAGAGGATGAATGTTTATACTGACCCCCAGCGGCCACTGGCTACCACCGAGGGAATCTATAAGATTGGTGATGTCGATGAGAACTCACCAGTGCTTATTACCACCAACTTTTCCCTTACCTACTTCATTGTCTCTGGAGAGATAGAAGCCAGCAAGATTCCCAGTTATCTTCTAGTCAAAGACACCGAGGGGCTTTCCGTGATGACGGCATGGGCAGCCGGGAAATTTGTGGCTGATGCCATTGCTCCCTTTGTTAAGAAAAGTAGCATTGCCGACCAGGTCAAACATCACAAGCTGGTTATCCCCGGCTACGCTGCTCCTGAAAGCAGCGGCTTGGAAGATGAGTTACCTGGCTGGGAGATTCTGGTTGGTCCGAGGGAGGCGTCTCATATTCCAGCCTATCTCAAGGGGTGGAAGCCGTAGAGAG
>Ga0209978_10000883_pt1 | contig 11926 bp, 9 predicted proteins | sample BentaG_FD_182805 | JGI IMG/M metagenome (GOLD analysis project Ga0209978, IMG submission 182805) | Deep subsurface microbial communities from South Atlantic Ocean to uncover new lineages of life (NeLLi) - Benguela_00093 metaG (SPAdes)... | ecosystem: Environmental > Aquatic > Marine > Oceanic >...
CGGCAGGAGAACGCGGTCCCACGAGCGCAGCATCTCCAGGGACTGTTTAGTCTCCGCTGTGGGCTTGAGCTTCGCCAGCATTCGAACCATGGTGGCTGCCGGCCGTGAGTAGCGGTCGCCCTGAATAGCCATGAAATCCTGGATATCAAAACGCTCCTTGCTCTGGAGCAGCTCCTCGATGCGCCAGGCCCGGTAGGGGCTGACGGCCAGGTTTATGTGGTATTTGTAACCGATGGGGACGACACGGTTGTTGGCACTGAAAACGAAGTGACGCTCCGGGTTCTTGGCCCAGAGTAGCTCGGCGAAGGGGATATATCCCACCCAGTCGTACTCTCCCGTCCAGCCCGGGGCAGGGACGGCGTTGGCACCACCGTGGGCCCGTATCGGTATGTCACCTATCAACTGGTAGGCTATGTTGCCTGAATCGTCCGCAGTGATACGGTTCATCGGCGGACCGCTCCAGTTATGCTGGGACTCACGGAACTCGTCCACATTTCTGGCTTTGGCCATGGCGGTAATGCACTCAAAGGTGCGCACTACCTCGTGAGCCGTCCATTGCCAGGCCAGGGGGACGCCGGGACTCAAGGGGCCACCACTGACTAAGGGCCCGTGTATGGTGACAGGGATATCCTCGACCACCGGCTCGGTGCGGCCCTTGACCCTTATCTCCTCGTGCCACACCTCTGCCTGGTGCCACTGGTCCTTATGCAGATACTTCCGGTAAGAGTCGTCGAAGCGCTCTATAAAGAGGTCGGCGATGTCGGCGATAGCGTTGGTGACGGACCAGCCAACATGGCCGTTGTGGCCATAAAGAAATATACCCGGCACGCCCGGTGTGGACACTCCTGTCATCTCCCAATCAGGTGTCTTAAGGTGGTTCTTGTACCACACCGGCGAAATCTGGATGACGGCGTGGGGGTCACCGGCCAGGAGTGGCTTACCCGAGGTGCTTAGGTGACCGTCCACCGCCCAGTTGTTGGAGCCGCCATCCGGCGATGAAAAAGGGGCAAGCTGGTTGACCAGGGCGATGAGTTTGCCCAGTTCCTTGCCCAATCCCTCGCCCTTACTGCCGGGCGGGTAGACGACCGGTGCTTCCTCCGGGTACTCCGGCCCTAGTATAGTCAACGCCTGAGTCCCCAGTTCCCGTACGATAGCTGCCCGAAGGACCTTGCTGTTGTAATCGCCCGACTGGGTGAGGAAGATGACCTTCCATAACGCAATGCTGTCGGTGGGCGCCCACGGTTCCGGCTCCAGGTCCAGCACCTTGAACTCCGGTGGTAGCTCGCTCATGGAGGCGATGGCGGCGTTGACGCCGTCGCTGAAGGCCTGGAGGATGTCACGTGCCTCCCGGTTCAGCCGGGGCCAGTCGCGGTCGGCGACACGGCGGATACCCAGCCGCCGGTAATATTTGTCCACCGGTATGAGGGGCTTGCCAAGGATTTCCGATAGGGTGCCCCGGGCGAAGCGGCGTGTCCGCTCCAGTTGCCACAGCCGGTCCTGGGCATGGCAGAAACCCTGGGCGAACCATAAATCGTGCTCGCTCCGAGCGTCGATGTGGGGGCACCCCCAGCGGTCACGAACGATGGTTACCGGGCCATCCAGGCCAGTGACGTGCAGCTTTCCCTCGATTTGAGGTAGTCCAAGGCTCTTGAGCTGCTCATGGTCAAGGGGCATGGTGTGTCCTCCTTAAGATTTAGAATATGGGCTGTTGGATGCGGACGAAGGTGGTGGTTCTTATGGTGACGTTCCTCAGTTCACCAGGAATCCGGGCGTCCTCAAGCATCGCTCGCCATGAAAACATTATGGGTATGGTGCAATGCCGTGTCAAGCCAGTCTTACTACTAAAAGATGGCGGCTGGATGCCCCATCTTATTACACCTTGTCTTACTGAAGCCCATCTCCAGAGCAGAAAACATTATCAGAACGTGTGGCATAGCATTCCTAACCTGTGTTTGCATTGCTTACATTCCCTATTGTATGGTATAATGCATCGTAAATTTTTGGAGAGAAATGGATGGTATCCGATAAGGTAGCAACCGAAGAAGACGCGCAGTTGCTTGATTACGAACTGGTATTAGTCATTAGTCCGGAGGTTGCCGAAGAGGAATTTGAGGCTACAATAGATAATATAAGCCGGCTTATTACCGGGAAGGGGGGTACGGTTTCTGATATAGAGCGGTGGGGTAAAAGAAGGTTAGCCTATCCGATAAGACATTTTGTGGAGGGCAGCTATGTTTTGGCTAGGTTCAAATTGCAACCTGCCTTCGGTAAAGAACTGGAGGCAAACCTGCGGATTTCTGAGGAGGTTCTGCGGCATCTGTTGATAAGACTGGATAGTTAACCGGGAAGAAAGTCTATTTCTCGCGAGTGTTTGAGTAGAGCAAAAGGAGTTTTGAGACGATGGTAAGCGTAAATAAAATGATAGCTATTGGTAATCTTGGTAGCGAACCTGAAATGCGCTTTACCCCTAATGGCAGGCCGGTAACCTCGTTTAGTGTTGCTACTAATTGGAGGTATACTACTGCTGAGGGTGAGCGCAGGGAGGAGACGGAGTGGTTTACTGTGGTCGCTTGGGGTAAGCTAGCTGAACAATGCAACCAGTTTCTGACTAAGGGTCGGCTTGTCTATGTTGAGGGTAGACTGCGTATGCATACCTGGGAGGGACAGGATGGACAAAAGCGTTATCGGAATGAAATAGTAGCCGATAGAGTCAGTTTTCTTGATAGACAGGCAATAGCCCCTCTTCCTGAAGAGAAGGCTGAGGAAGGTGAGAAGGTTGAGGAAGGTGAGAAGGTTGAGGAAGGTGAGAAGGCTGAGGAAAGTGAGAAGGCTGAGGAAAGTGGGGTTACCGAAGTGGAGCCGGAGGACATTCCCTTTTAGTTGGAACTTAATAAGCTTGGAAGCAGGGAGTTTATAACGCGTGGCTAGACAAAAATTGGGCAAAGCCAAGAGTACAAGGTGGAATAAAACAAGATATGTGCCGAGCCGTAAGGTTTGTTCCTTTTGCGTTGATAAGGTTGTGACAATAGATTATAAAGCCCCTGAGAAATTACGCAACTACATATCTGATAGAGGAAAGATAGTGCCACGTCGTAGAACTGGCACTTGTGCTAAACATCAGCGCATCTTGGCCACAGCTATAAAGAGAGCGCGGCACTTAGCCTTATTACCGTATGTGCCGGCTCATATGCGTAAGGTGGGGAGTGTTGGCGCTGGTGATTAGTTTGATAAGCTGAGGATTGTCCGTCTTCCCTCCCTTTATAATCACTTCAATCTAATGAGGGTTTAGAGTGCCAAAGAGGACTTATCAACCAAAGAAGATTCCGCGCAAGCGTGAGCATGGCTTTCTGAAGAGAATGAGCAGCCGGGGTGGGCGGGCTATCTTAAGAGCAAGACGGCTCAAGGGTCGTAAGCGATTAACTGTAGTTTGACGCTGAAATAGCGTCTTTGCCGGTGAGCTTGGGAAAGGGAGCGATGAGGGGAGAAGAATACCTTACTAAGCCACAGCAGTACGCATTAGTTTATAGTAAGGGCAGCTCGTGGGTATCTAATTTAGTGGTGATGAAGGCTTTACCTAATGGGCTTACTTTATCCCGATGTGGCTTATCGGTTAGCAAACGAGTAGGTAAGGCGGTAACGAGAAACAGGGTAAAGCGCTTACTTCGTGAAATCTTACGGATAATGCCGCTTAAAGCGGGATGGGATATTATATTTATTGTTCGTCCGGCGGCGGCTACTGCCGATTATGCTGGTCTCAGGAGGTCGGTCGAAGGTTTATTATCCCGAGCTCGCTTACTGGAGACCGATGGAGAACATGGTTTTTTAGCGGAGGTTAAAGCTGGGAGTGGCGGGGAATTGGCGGTTTAATTAGCGAGGGAATGTGAAGGAGTTTGCTTTAGGACTAATTAGACTTTATCAGTTAACCCTATCGCGGGTTATGCCACCATCCTGCCGTTTTATCCCAACGTGCTCTCAATATACCTATGAGGCTGTCACAAGGTATGGTTTTCTTAAAGGGGTGTGGCTGGGAGTAAGGCGCATAGCTCATTGCCATCCTTTCCACTCAGGCGGTTATGACCCTGTGCCATGATACCCGGATTAATCTATCTACTTTATAGTAGAGATTATTTATCAATTTCACCCCCGTCAACCTTCCCTTGGTAAACGGTCTTTTATTTGAATGGAGTGAATAAATGAGAACCAGGCATAGCACAATATTGCTGTTCAAAATATCGCTGCTGCTGGTTATACTTCTCCTGGGCGGACTGGTCTTTTCCGGCTGTAGGGCTGGTATGGGTGCTGTGCCCAAGGGCTGGTCGGGCGGGACAATAGTTGATGGCACCCTATTGGTAGGTTCTATGGAGGGCAAGCTTGTAGCCGCGAATACAACAGATGGTAGTCGTTTGTGGGCAGTATCTCTGGAAACCCCGGAGTCGGCAGACGGTGGCGGTGGCTTTGGCTGTGCCCCAGCATCTACGGCGGTAGCTATCTATGGCTCTCCAGTCGTAGCCGAAGATTTAGTTTATGTTGGCGGCTATAATGGTAAAATTTATGCCTTTGCTTTTGATAGAGATGAGCCTGGTTTTAGTCGAGATGAACCGAGGTGGGTATATCCTCGCCAGGGTAATATCGGTGCTCCTATTGTTGGCGGGATTATCGTATCTCAGGGCAAGCTCTATTTCGGCTCTGCTAACGGGAAAGTCTATGCGCTGGATGCTGCTGACGGTTATAAGGAGTGGGAGTTTGAGACCGGGGATAAGATTTGGTCAACCCCGGCGATTGACGGTGACACGCTATTTATCGGCTCCTTTGATAATAAGCTCTATGCCCTGAATGCTACCGATGGCAGTAAAAAGTGGGAGTTTGAGACTGAAGGGGCTATTGTTTCAACACCCCTGGCCTACAATAACACGGTTTATATCGGTTCTTTTGATAGGTATCTGTATGCCGTAGATGCCGCCGATGGCAGCCTGAGATGGAAATTCATGGCTGAGAACTGGTTCTGGGCTAAACCGGTGGTCTATAATAATATTATCTATGCCGGCTGTCTTGACGGCAAGGTTTACGCTCTTGATGCTGACAGTGGTGATAAGCTCATCGAGTTTGACCTGGGAAGTCCGGTGAGCTCTTCGCCGGTTCTGGTAGATAACTCAGTTATTGTGGCTACAAAAGGCGGAGTGGTATACGCCCTGGATACTGGTGATAATCAGCAAAGGCAGCTAGTCAACCTGGAAGAAAAGGTATATGCTCCCCTTGTCGCTAGCCAGGGGATTGTTTATATCCATAGTGAAAGGGATGCCGTCTATGCCGTAGATGTGCGGACCGGGGCGATACGGGAGTTTAACATTAGGTTGTAAGTGAGGTAGATTCCATTGGCAATTGGGGAAATATGGGACCTGATTATTTTGTCCCCGATGATAAATGTCCTCATCGTGCTGTCTGATTACCTGACGGGTAGCTTTGGGCTGACTATTATTGTTTTAACTATTATTATTCGGACGTGTATGTATCCCCTTACCATGAAGCAGCTTCGGGCTAGCAAAGCCATGCAATCGCTTCAAGCCGAGGTCGCTGAGATTCGGAAGAAGTATGAGAAAGATAAGCAGCAGGCGGCTAAGGAGCAGATGAAGCTGTATAAAGAGTCTGGTATGAATCCTGCCGGTTGCCTGATACCCATGCTAATCCAGTTTCCCGTCTGGATAGCTCTCTACCAGTCGATTATCAGGGTTTTAGCCGTGGCTCCTGAGGATTTTCTGAGCCTGTCCCGGCACCTTTACTCCGCCTGGCCGGCTGTCTTTTCTCTGGTGCCTCTAGAGAGTAAGTTCCTCTGGCTGGACCTGGCTACGCCTGATAGGTGGCTGCTCTTACCCATTCTGGTTGGGGGCACAATGTGGCTGCAGCAGAAGATGATGATGAGCCCTACTGCCGACCCTAAACAGCAGGCGCAGAGCCAGATGATGCTGTGGATGATGCCACTGATGTTTGCCTTCTTTACCTTACAATTTCCCAGTGGTCTGGCTCTCTACTGGGTGGCTTCAAATGTTATCAGCATTGTTATGCAGTATTTTATTACTGGGTGGGGGGGCTTGGTTTCATCACCAGCCGGGAGGAAGGTTCCTAGCGATAAAAGAAGTATAGGGCGTGTCGCTCAGCAAAAGGCACCTTTAGAGGAAGATGATATTAGTGCCGATATTGTTGTGCCGAGTTCTGCCCAGGAAGAGGGATTAAGCTATGAAGAGTCTGGAGATAAGCGCCAAGACAGTAGAGGAAGCTATCCACCGCGCCTTAGAGCAATTAAGCGTAAGCCGAGAAGAGGTGGAGGTCACCGTCGTAAAAGAAGGTAAAGCTGGCATCCTGGGTCTGGGTGCTGAGGAGGCAGTGGTCAGGGTGAAGCCATTAATGCCCGTGCCCGAGAGTGATATAGCTGAGGTAGCCAAGGTAGCGGAGGACGTCTTAGAGAGGCTGCTTACTTTGATGGAAGTGGCTGGTTCTATTGTGCCTCAAGACCAACCTATTGTTGAGGGAGAAGAAGCTACTACCTCTATTGTCCTTAATATAAAGGGTGAGGACCTGGGTATTTTGATTGGGCGGCGCGGGCAGACTCTGGCTTGCTTGCAGTATATGGTTAGGCTTATTGTAGGTCATCAGACGAAGGCTTGGGTGCCTATGGTCATTGATATCGAAGGGTATAAGCAGCGCCGTTATCAAGCACTGCAGATTTTTGCTCGGCGTATGGCGGAGCAGGTGAAGGCTAAGGAAGAGCCCTTTACCCTTGAGCCGATGTCAGCTTATGAGAGGCGTATCATCCATCTTACTTTGGCTGACCACCCTGATGTTATCACTGAGAGCATTGGCGAGGGTGAGGCTCGTAAGGTAGTTATTCAGCCCAAGGAGTAATAGCACTTTGGTGGAACTCCTTCAAATTTCATTTGACCCTGTTAGATTTCTTAACCGGGTTGATAAGTGACCTCGATTGACTTATTGCGCAGATTGTGCTAATTTTAAATCTGAAAAGGTAGAGACGGAGACGAGTAGGGGAGATAGCGGCACCTAGCGAGTCTGGTATGGTGGAAGCAGATGTGCACGACTCTCTGAAAATCCCTCCCGAGCCGCCAACTGAACCGTGGATTATTGGTTAATCCGCTTAGTAGACTTGGTCGGGTTCGTCAGCCGTTATCATTGACGAGGGCATATAAGTGTGCCCTAAAAGAGTGCTCCTTCTTCGGAAGGAGAACTAGGGTGGTACCGCGGGAATGATGAATCCCGTCCCTAAAGGACGGGATTTCTTAATATAGAGAGGATTTACTATGTTCCGTCCAGTAAGTAGTAAAGCGAATTTTCCACAGATTGAGGAAAACATACTCAGTTTGTGGAAGGACAAAAGTGTCTTTGAGCAGAGTGTAGATAGGCGCCAGGGTGCTCCTCGCTTTGTATTATACGAGGGACCGCCTACAGCTAATGGCAGTCCGGGTATACATCATGTGCTGTCTCGTGTATTTAAGGATATTATCCCTCGTTATAAGGCAATGAAGGGTTATTATACTCCGCGCATTGCCGGTTGGGATACGCATGGATTGCCGGTAGAGTTAGAGGTGGAAAAGGAGCTTGGCTTTTCTGGTAAGGCGCAGATTGAGGAATATGGCGTTGCCCGATTTAATGAGCGTTGCCGGGAGAGTGTTTTTGGCTATCTTAAGGAATGGGAGGCGCTGACTGAACGTATCGCTTTCTGGATTGATTTAAAACATCCTTATATCACTATGGAGAATAACTATATTGAAACCGGCTGGTGGGCGATAAAGCAGATGTGGGATAAGGGGCTGGTATATCAGGGCTATAAGGTCACACCTCATTGTCCCCGCTGTGGCACCTCCCTCAGCTCCCACGAGGTAGCTCTAGGCTATCAGGACGATGTTGAAGACCCCTCAGTTTACATAAAGTTCAGGGTATCTGAGAAATCATCAGGTAATCTTCCTATGGATAAGCCTGCTTATCTGCTGGCATGGACGACTACTCCCTGGACTCTGCCGGGCAACACTGCTCTGGCGGTAGCTGCCGATGCTGAATATGTAATAGTCGAGGTTGAGAACGAATATCTCATTCTGGCTTCGGCGCGACAGGAAGCAGTAGGTCTGGGTGAGGCTCCGGTGGTGGCTAAAATTAAGGGCAGTGATTTACAGGACTTGGCATATGAGCCGTTATTTAATCCCCATAGCTTTGGAGTGGAGCGCCAGCGGTTTCAAGGAAATTCGGAGTTACAACCACAGGAAGCAGATAAGAAGTTGACCTATCGGGTGATTGCCGGTGACTTTGTCTCCATGGAAGATGGGACTGGCATTGTCCACATGGCGCCTGCCTATGGCGAGGTTGACTATGAGACAGGGAAGGATAAAGGGTTGGACTTTGTCCACCCGGTAGATTTGCAGGGTGTGATTACTGGCACATATCCCTTCTCCGGTAAATTCGTCAAAGATGCTGACCCTCTGGTGCTTAAGGATTTGGCAGAGAGGGGTCTCCTCTTCCGCAGTGAGAAGGTGCGACACACCTATCCCTTCTGCTGGCGCTGTGAGGCACCTCTACTTTACTACGCCAAGCAGACCTGGTATATCAGGACGACGGCAGTGAAAGAAAGCCTTATTGCTGGTAACGCCGAGATAAACTGGTATCCGGAGCATATTAAGTATGGTCGTTTTGGTGATTGGCTGGAGAATAATGTGGACTGGGCGTTTTCCCGGGAGCGCTATTGGGGAACGCCATTACCGGTATGGCAGTGTGAATCTTGTGGCAGCTATGAGTGCATCGGCGGTGTAGAGGATTTGAAGGGGAGGGTTGGGATTGCTGGGTTAAAAGAGCCCTTGGATTTGCATCGTCCCTTTGTTGATGAAATAACCTTTACTTGCTCCAGGTGTGGGGCCAAGATGCGACGGGTGCCAGAGGTGATTGACTGCTGGTTTGATTCAGGAGCAATGCCAGTGGCCCAGCACCATTATCCGTTTGAGAATGGGAGCTTGCTTGAAGACGGACGTTTTCCCGCCGATTATATTTGTGAGGCGCTTGACCAGACTCGTGGCTGGTTTTACAGTCTGCATGCTATATCCACCTTGCTGTTTGAGCGACCCTGTTTCAAGAATGTTATCTGCCTGGGACATATCCTTGATGCTGAAGGGGAGAAGATGAGCAAGGCCAAGGGGAATGTGGTTGAGCCAATGGTGGTGATTAATAAATATGGCGCCGATGCTCTACGCTGGTACTTCTTTACTGCCGCACCAGCGGGTAATGTCCGTCGTTTCTCTGAGGCTATAGTGGCTGACGTAACCCGCCGCTTCTTATTAACCCTGTGGAACGTCTATTCCTTTCTTGTTACCTATGCCAATATAGACCGGTTTACCCCCAGCTCTGAAGAGGTTTCACCAGAGCCATCGGAACTTGACCGGTGGATTATCTCCGAGCTTAATCAGCTTATAGTTGATGTTGATTCAGCGCTGGATGGTTATAACCCAACGGAGGCAGGACGGAAAATCGAGGGCTTTGTCGATGAGCTATCTAATTGGTATGTGCGTAGAAGCCGAAGGCGCTTCTGGAAGAGTGAGAATGATGCCGATAAGCTTTCGGCATATACTACCCTTTACCACTGCCTGGTTACCCTATCAAAGCTACTGGCTCCATTTACTCCGTTCCTGGCTGAGGAGCTATATCAGAACCTGGTCTGTTCGGTATTGCCTGAGTCCCCGGAGAGTGTGCACCTGGCTGATTTTCCGGTGGCTGATGAGAGCAAAATTGACCAGCGGCTAATGGATGATATGCGACTTGCGATGAGGTGGTCAAGCTTGGGCCGGGCTGCTCGGAGTAAAGCCGGTATTAGGGTGCGTCAGCCCTTGCAGACCAACTATGTTGGCGTTAGTTCGAAACGGGAAAAGGAGGCTTTGGAGAGGGTTAAGCCACTGGTAATGGACGAGCTTAATGTCAAAGAAATAAGAACAGATTCCATTAACAAAGTGGCTGCTCTTGAACAGAAAGGTTACGTGGTTGTTAGTGAAGCTACAACTAACTCAGCGATTCAGGTTTTTATTCCTGACGACCTTAAAAAGGAAGGAACGGCGCGGGAGATAGTGCACCGTTTGCAGACGATGCGCCGCTCGGCCGGGTTTGATATTGCTGACCATATTATTACCTATTATCAGGGCGACAACTATATGAAGGGAATAATGGAAGATAGGGATTTGGGTGGCTACATTAAGCAGGAAACGCTATCCCGGCAACTTGTTGAGGGGGTTCCACAAGAGGGCGTCTCTACCGAGAGCTATAAATTAGGTGACCATGATATATTACTGGGGGTGAAAAAGGAGGTTGGCTGACTTAGGGGGGTGGCGGGCTTTCAGCAAGGATAGCATAAGTAGTCTTTTCAGCCTCATCTCGCCAGAAGGTTATTTCTACCTGCTGTCCAATTTTATGGGAGTGTATCGCTTGTATTAATTCATGGGTGCTGGCTATCTCTTCGCCGTTCAGGCTGACAATGACATCACTTGGCCTTAACCCCGCTTTATCGGCTGGGCTGCCGGAAGCCATATATACGATAAAGGCCCCTTTATCAACTGCCAGGTTATACCTTTGAACCATAAATTGGTCTACGGTATAGAGACTGACCCCAAGCCAGGGACGAACCACATACCCGGTTTTAATCAGTTCCTCGATAATCGGCATCGCTTCATCAGTGCTTATGGCATAACCCATACCTTCAACACCGGCGGCAGAAATCTTGGCGCTGGTGATGCCAATTACCTCTCCTGCCATATTCACCAACGGTCCACCGCTATTACCGGGATTGATAGCTGCGCTAGTTTCGAGGAGGCCATATAGCGTTTGCTCTGAGGCTATCGTCAAAGAAACCTCCAGGCGACTAATTATTCCCTCTTTAGCGGTTATCCCCAGTCCCAGTGCATTACCGATAGCTACTACCCAATCGCCAACTCTTAAGTTAAGAGAATCTCCAACAGTAGCTGCTGGCAGGTTTTCAGCGTCAATTTTGAGCACAGCTAAATCCGTTAACGGGTCGGTAGTTACTGTACTCAGGTCTACCGGGAAGGTTCTGCCGTCGTCCAGCGTTATGGTGATACTCTCAGCCCCCTGTATAACGTGGTTATTGGTGATAATAATCCCATCCTCTCTTATAATCCATCCCGAGCCAGCACCTTCTTGGGTAAACGGTCTATTGAAAATATCGAAGGTTATAACCTCGGTGTTGATAGCTACTACTGAAGGCTTGACCATGGCTACGACATCGGCAATGCTGGGTAGTATCGGGGCCTGGCTTGCGGTAGGTGGTGTTGTCCATTCAGGGTCAATAGGTGAGGTATTATTGGTGGCAGGGGGGCTTGATGGCGGCGGAGTATCTACGTCGGGTAGTATGGCACACCCAGCGCCTAGAGTAAGGGACAAAATTAGGATAAGGGAAACAGCTAAATCTCTTATATTTATCCTTTTCATCGCTATTCTATTTTAGCACATCGGCAAAAAGGGCAAAAATAAGGGGCTAGGTATGACCCCAGCCCCTTATTTCGTTATACCAATGTATGCCTTTATCCCCCGGGTACTTCAGGCAATGAAGCCAGTGCTTCCTTTACCTTTTCCTCAGGATACTCATAGTCGGTAAGTTTGCCTGAGAGGTACTCATCATAGGCAGCCAGGTCAAAATGCCCATGCCCGCTGTGAGCAATCAGGATGGTCTTTGATTCACCTGACTCTTTGCACTTGAGGGCTTCATCAATGGCTACCCTGAGGTCATGGCATGGCTCTGGGGCGGTAATAATGCCCTCGGTGCGGGCAAATTGCACCCCGGCTTCAAAAGTAGGCACCTGGTGCACTGCCTTGGCCTCAACGAACCCCAGCTTGTAGAGATGGCAAATAATGGGTGACATCCCATGATAGCGGA
>Ga0209978_10000884_pt1 | contig 11917 bp, 7 predicted proteins | sample BentaG_FD_182805 | JGI IMG/M metagenome (GOLD analysis project Ga0209978, IMG submission 182805) | Deep subsurface microbial communities from South Atlantic Ocean to uncover new lineages of life (NeLLi) - Benguela_00093 metaG (SPAdes)... | ecosystem: Environmental > Aquatic > Marine > Oceanic >...
TTAAAATAAGAGGCGCTGTTGAAAGATACCTTCAAGTATCCATTGAATGTGTCGTAGACATCGGCAACGAAATCATTTCCTCACTTCAACTTCAAAGACCCGAACGCTACAGAGACATCCCATACATCCTGGCAAAGGCAAAAATAATCCCAAAAACCTTTGCCGAAACAGTTGCTTCAATGATAAGCTTCAGAAACCTCCTAGTCCACGACTACGCCTCTATAAAGCAAAATCTAGTCTACGAATTTCTGCAAACGAAGCTTCCAGATTTCGAAAGGTTCACAAAGCACATCACAAAGTGGCTAACAAAAACCTAATTGCTCATTCACCATTCCGCCGAATTTTTTAGGGTTATCGTGCATGTGCCACAAAAAATGTGGTTTCTTCTTCTTTGCTGGCGTAACAAGCAAGAGCTAAAGCAAATGGCTGGTCGTCATGTCTGCGCGGCGGATGCCAAAATTTCAGGTGAATATATTCTCGTGCGGTTTTCGGTTGCAAGTATTCATACTGCTGCTCATTCATTTGCGCAATTAATTCTGCATCATCTGGCAATATACCGAGTTTCTTCTTCTCCGTCAACAGCTTCAAGTATCCGAATATCTGCTTCTTCCAACGATCTGTGGGAAACAGTCCTTCCATGTTTTGGATTCCTATCTCATCTGCGATTGCATCGCCAACTCCAGTTTTGTCCACATACTATACTTTCATTATACTTTCAAAACCAAAAAATACAATCCTTTCTCAAGCCTTCAAACAAGAAATCCAAGAACTCAAAACAACACTCCAAAAACTAGCCGACGCCAACCAAACCCAGCGAAACATATTAGAACACCCAAATAGAGGGGCTAGACACAATTGCACGCACGCAAAACCGCTCTAGGAAGTCGATAATTGTTGAGAATGGAAATATTCTGTTTTGTGACATACTGTTTTTTATCATGGCCTTGAACTCTATAGTATCAGGTGCAGTTGGCTGATGGCAAAACTTTCCTTCCAAGCTACATTATTCTTTGCTATCATTCTTCTTGCTTCGGTCATTGTGCCATTGAGCTTCACGGTTACATGGTCAGAAGATGAGCATCGACTGACGACAAATATTAACTTTGACAGTTTACCTGCTATAATGGAAACGGAAGATGGCAGAATTTGGATCGTCTGGGCGAAAGCCGTATCAGGCGACAACACACTCTTTTACAAGACTTCTTCTGATTTTGGAACCACCTGGTCAGAGGAAGCAAATCTCACGTACATCCCAGAAAATATGATTGGACGCCACGACTCTTCTCCCTCAATCATTCAAGCAACGAACGGAACAATCTGGCTTGTTTGGGCTTCAAACAGACCGTATTCTCCTCCTCCTTCTGGACCAGACTTTTCCATTGATGCTTTGCCAACAAGCTTAACCATTCCACAAGGTGGCTCCGACAATTCAACCATAGTTATAACTTCACTGCAGAACTTCAATGAGCCAGTAACCCTCTCAGTAAGGGCTGCGTCCTCTGGCATAACCACATCCTTTGACCCTAATCCAGTTACTCCTCCACCAAATGGCGTAGCCAATTCAACGTTGGCGATTTCTGTGAGCCCCACAGCCAACCTTGGAAATCACATTTTGAATGTACTTGGAAGAAGTGAAAATAAGAGTCACTTTTTGAACATTTCGCTGGAGATTACTGCATCAGGCACCGCCACTCTCAGCGAAACCTCTTCTTCCAGTTCCACCTCCTCCGCCGAAGACGAGATGGACTGGGAAATCTATTACAAGACCTCTAACGACAACGGAGCAACATGGTCCAAACGAATTCAGCTAACAACCAATAGAGGCGACGATTTAAGTCCATCGATTGTTCAACTCACAAACGACACTATTATGGTTGTTTGGCAGTCTAGCAGAACAGGCAACCCTGATATTTTCTACAAGACTTCAAACGGAACATCATGGTCAGATGCAATTCAACTGACCACAGATTTCGCGTTTGACAACGGCCCTTTCGTTACACAAGCTAGGGATGGAACGATCTGGGTGACTTGGGCATCCTTTAGAACCGGGGACTTTGAAATCTTCTATAAGACTTTTGAAGAAGCATTCTGGTCGAACGCTACCAGATTAACCATCGATGCGAAGTGGGACCTAGCTCCTTCGATTCTTCAGACCACAGATGAGACGATATGGATTTTCTGGGCATCAAGCAAGACTACACCAGGCGCGACCGCTGACATTCATTACAAAAATTCGTCCGACAATGGCGCCACATGGTCTGACAGCATCCAGTTCACCACGGATAGTAATGAGGACACATGGTCACGCGTCACTCAAGCCAGTGACGCTAGAATCTGGGTGGTGTGGGGGTCAGACCGAGATGATAACTGGGAAATCTACTACAAATACTCTGATGAAATTGTCATCCATAACGTAGCCATAACATACGTCAAACCAGCCACATCCTCAGCGATGTTAGGTGATTTCATTGCCATCACTGTTGTGGCTGAGAATCAAGGCTCTGAAGAGGAGAGCTTTGAGGTCAGCTGCTATGCTAACTCGACTTCCATAGGAGATCCACAGGTAACCTCATTGAATGTCGGAGACTTGATTACTCTCAACTTTACATGGTCCACTGCAGGATTCACAGCAGGGGTTTACATGATAAACGCGACTGCGAGTAGTGTCGAGGGTGAAGTCGACATAGAAGACAATACGTTCACGGATGGAACCGTCGAATTAATGGAGCCACTTCATGACGTCGCCGTAACAAACGTCACACGAGCATCAAACCTAGTGCTTCAAGGCAACACGATTTCTATTAACGTAACCGTGCAAAATCAAGGAACCGACAGTGAGACTTTTGATGTCAGTTGCTATGTAAACTCAACTGCAATAGGTGACCCCCAGACAATAACACTAGGTCCCACAGCCTCGACAAAATTGACTTTTAAATGGGACACATCCGGCTTTGCCATCGGCAACTATGTCACAAGCGCCACTGCAAGCCCCGTTCCAGATGAAGATGACACGACCGATAACACCTTTATTGACGGAACTATCGAATTGGTAGCCCAGCCAGTTCATGACATAGCCGTCATTAACGTCACACCTTCCACAACTAGCGTGTTGGTGGGACAGCCCGTATCCATTGAAGTCACTGTTAGAAACGAAGGTACTGAAACAGAGACATTTGACATCACCACCAAGTACGACGACACCGAAATCGAAGTGAAGACAGTCACATCGTTACCTGCTGGATATAATAGAACAGAAATCTTCAGGTGGGACACCGCAGGCGTTCTATCTGGCAACTACACCATAAGCGCGGAAGCCAGTCTGGTTCCAAGCGAAACAGACGCCGCCGACAACACCTTCGTCTATGGGAACGTCACATTGCTGTATCGCGACGTAGCCATCACCAATGTCATAGCCTCCCCAATTGAGGTAACCAAACCCGAAATAGTAAACATTAACGTGACTGTTCTGAATGAAGGCGAATTGATTGAAATCTTCAACGTCACCACTTACTACGACGGGATGGAGATTGGCACGCAGACGAACATAACCTTAGAGGCTGGAGCCAACACAACTCTGACGTTTACATGGGACACAACATATGTTTCTGCAACTACCAACGGCACCACCTACACTATATCTGCGAGGTCAAGCGAGCTTCCATATGAAGCCAACACAACTAACAATAGGTTTATTGACGGAAACGTGACTATATACAAGCCACCGGGGCCTTTTGCAAACTTCTCCTTTTTACCTGAGACTCCGATCGAGGGCGAACCAGTGAACTTTGACGCATCACTCTCAACCCCAGACCCAAAAACAAATGCGTCCATCATAAGCTACGCCTGGGACTTCAGTGACGGCACCACGGAGATTTACGAGGACGCAAACTTAACTGACACTGCAACCCACCCCTACGCCGAGGCTGGATCCTACACCGTAAAACTAAACGTCACGGATAGTGAAGGGTTATGGGATGCTACTAAAGCAACAGTGACCGTTTACAGACGTGATGTGGCTATAGTCGACGTCACCGCTTATCCCACCATGGTAGTAGTTGGGGATGCAGTGTCCATTAACGTGACTGTTCTGAATGAAGGTGGATTGAATGAAACCTTCGACGTCACCGTCTATTACGATAACACGAAAATAGAAACTCAGACAGTGAACAATCTGCTTCCAAGTGCCAACACTACTTTAACGTTCGTGTGGGACACAACAGGCCTGGCTACAGGTGAATATGTTCTAAAGGCTGACGCGAGCACCGTTCTAGGCGAAACTGACATCACCGACAACTCGTTTATAAACGGGCAAGTAACCTTGGGAATGTTTCCTTTGGCTATTTTCACCTATTCACCTTCGACTCCTGTAGTAGGCGAAACGATTACCTTCGACGCCACGGGGTCCACGCCGAATGGTGGGGTAATCTTACAGTATCAGTGGAACTTTGGGGATGGCATAACCGGCTGGGGAGTTATCTTAGACTATTCCTACGCCACATTGGGAACCTACAACGTCACACTGACTGTCACTGATAGCGAGAGTCTAACTGACTCAAAAACAAGAACCGTGACGGTATACACGGCTCCTGTTGCCTCATTCACTCACACCCCCAATATTCCAAAGATAGGAGAGACAGTAACTTTCAACGCATCCTCTAGCTACAGCCCCGAGGGAAGCACAATCGTCAGTTTCACTTGGGACTTTGGTGACGGTGTCAACGGAACTGGTATGATAAAAACTCATACGTACACGTATTCGGGAACTTATGTCGTCACGTTGACAGTCAAGGATGTAGTAGGTGTCGAGGATACAGATTCCATGACGATCACAGTTGCTGAAGCTCCTCTTCCTTTCTCTCCATGGACATTGGAAATCCTTGGCGTTGTGGTAGCCGTAGTGGTTATGGGATTGGTTATTACAGTGCTGTTTTTCCGCAAGCGAAGGACTGGCACCAAGTCATAGTCAACACTACTATGAAACGACACTTAAAGATCTAGAGAGGAACCCCATGATTTCGTTTTTATGGGTTTAACTTATCCATATTTCAAAGCCAATGTATGGAATTTGTGCGCGCATCAGTAAATCTTGGTTCAATTTAATACAATATGATGTCTGATAATGAGTAAGGATTATCTGGAAAGCTTAATCAGAGTGATCAATCTTCTTCAACATGGAAGTTGATGAAGTGAAGATTCAATGGCTTGAAAAAGGTTTGAACTTGAATATGCTTGTTGAGAGTATAAGATCATTCCTTCTAGGTATGGATTTTGAGACCTCACTTCAAAAAGTTCAAGAAGGTTACTTGATCAAATCAGATAGTAAGATACCAAACTTGCAGCTAAGAATCAATGTAAATATTCTCGGTGGACCAGACGACTTTACAGTTGATTTCTTAGCTGGGCATCAAGGAGGGTCTTTTTCACTCTCAATCGTAGCTGGATACCTTGGCTCAATTTTTGGTGGAGGATACCTTATCCGTAGACAAGCTGGAAGACGAGAGACCTTGGACATAATTGAGAGTCGCTTCTGGAAACATGTGCAGACAGAAGTGGCAGACCTTGCTGGTTCAGCAACCAAAACAAAAAGATGAAGCAAGAATCCAAGATCCTCAATAACGGAATGCTGCGCACGCAACACCAACCAAATTCAACAAAACCTATTAGAACCCAAATAGAGGGGCTAGATACAATTGCACGTGCGCATTGCAATTTATGGAACAGTTTTATAGAAGAATCGTTGCAAAACTTTTATAGAAACGATGTTGTTTGTGCTGCTTTGGAGAAATAGAAAATGAAAACGAAAGCAATTATGCTGCTTCTGATACTTTTCGGCATCCTCGTGTCTTCGACGTTTCCAGTGAACGCAAGACCGCTAGACAAGCTTTCAGTTATTATCAAATTCAAGGAAAGAATAGACAACAGCGTCATCACAAAGGCGAACGGACGGATTTCGACCACATACCACGCTATTTCAGCGGTTTCGGCAGAAATTCCTGCAGTGACCATCGGAAATCTACGAAAGAACCCTAACATTGCCTATATCGAGTTTGATCAGCCCAGATATATTCAGGGAAAAATGATTCTTCAGGGTAAACCTGGAAGTGCGCAGCCTCCACAAGTTCTTCCTTGGGGTGTTGATAGAATAGATGCCGAAAAGGCTTGGAAGAAAAACCAAGGCGAAGGAGTCAACGTAGCCATCATCGACACAGGCATAGATCCAGATCATCCTGACTTAGTGGCCAGCATTGAAGGCGTGTTTTCAGCCATTCCACCTAACCCTGACACAGTTGATGACCATTACGGTCACGGAACCCACGTGGCAGGCACAATAGCGGCTGTAAACAACGAAATAGGCGTCATAGGAGTAGGGCCACAAATAGACTTGTGGATTGTTCGAGCATCTGCAGGAGGCATACTGAAGTTGAGCGACCTATTAGAGGCGTATCAATTCTGTATCGATTCATGGTTTGACAGCAACCCAAACAACAACATTCAAGTTATGTCGATGAGCTATGGCGGAGGATATTCTCTGGCTGAAGAGGATATGCTTCAGACGGCATGGAATACCGGCATCATTCTGGTGGCTGCAGCAGGCAACGAAGCAGGACCCGTCATTTATCCAGCAGCACTACCTAACGTCATCGCAGTGTCAGCTATGGACCTGGAGGACGAAATTACTTGGTGGAGTAATCGTGGTTCAGAAATCGACTTAGCTGCCCCTGGTTCTCGCATAACTTCAACCTATCTAAGGGGAACTTACGCCACATGGAGCGGCACCAGCATGGCAACGCCGCATGTCAGCGGCGCTGCAGCACTGGCCATTGCAAGGCATCCCAAAATGACCAACGCAGAGATCGTTCAGTTATTGTTTGACAGGGCAGAGGACCTAGGCGAACCAGGATTCGACATATATTATGGCTATGGCTTGGTAGATGGACAAGCTGTAGGTAGATAAAAAATCATCTTTCCCCCTTTTTTTGTAAAATCTATAGCAAACTCAAATCTCAGTTAAACGGAAAGGAAAAAAGAATGGAAGCATGCATTCTCCCTAACATTCTTCAACATAGCCCTCACGGCACCCCACACAAAACCTAAAAAGCCAAAAAATACAAACCTTCAAACAAGAAATCCAACAACTCAAAACAACATTCTAAAAACTAACAAGCACCAACCAAACTCAACAAGGCTTATTAGAACTCAAATAGAGGGACTATACACAATTGCACACACGCACTCAACAAAGTAAACTTATAACAAAAGACACTAGATGTATCTCCACATAAATTGAACAGAGTATTAGAGCATAATGAAAATTCTAATCATAGGCCTGGACGGAGCAAGCCCACAACTCGTAGAAAAATGGATCGACCAACTTCCCACGTTCAAAAGATTTAAAGAAGAAGGAACCCTCGGCCAATCAATTCCACCAGCTCCAGCCCAAACCCCAGTGGCATGGACAACCTTCATGACTGGAAAAAACCCAGGCAAACACGGCATCTTCAGCTTCGCAATGAGAAAAACAGGCACCTACGAAAGAAGAATAATCTATCCAGAACTAATAAAGTCAAAGACCATTTGGAAAATCGCCGGTGAACACGGCAAAAAGATCGGCGTTATAAACATGCCGATGACAACACCCCGAGAAATCAAAGGCTTCATGATTCCTGGCTTTCTGCACAAAGACGAAGGGATACCCTATCCCTCAGAAGTGCAAAAGAAAGTCCGAAAAAAACTGGATATAGAGCAAATCCAAGGAGACTTAGAAATCGAAGTGCTCGGCAAGGTCAAACAGGACCCAGATAACTTCTTTAAGAGAATTCATGAGATCACGGATCAGCAGAGCAAAGTCAGTCTATTCTTGCTGCAAGAGGAAAAATGGGATCTCTTCGCAACAGTGTTCATGGGAACCGACAGGATCCAACACTTCTTCTGGAAGTACATTGACGAAAACCACCCAGAATATGAGCATAGCAAATACCGTGAGGAAACCAAGAAATACTACATGAAAATGGACAAAATCATTAACGTATTCTTAGAAACCGCCTCTGGGAACACCACAACAATTCTTCTGTCTGACCATGGCTTCTGTCAAATACAAAAAGAAGTTCTGTTAAACAACTACCTTCAAGAATCAGGCATGCTAAAAATTAAAGACAACAAAATAGACCTCAAAAAGAGCAAGGCAGTTTCATAATGGATATGGTGACATTTGGCTCAACCTAAAAGGGAGAGAACCAAATGAGCAGGTTTCACTCGGAAAGGACTACGAAAAAACAAGAGAAAAAATGATACATGGTCTCCAAAAGATAAAAGTCGATCAAAAATATCCGATTAAAATGGTCAGGAAAAGAGAACAGATTTACTGGGGTCCCTATGTAGATGAGGCGCCCGACCTCTTGGTGTTCTTCAATGAAGGTTGGCAGGCAGCTAGAAACCCGGAAATTGACACGACAAAAAGAACCGACAAAAGATACGTCATTGACAATCCAAAATGGAGCGGGGGGCACGACGGTGCACACGACCCCTTGGAAGTACCAGGAATCTTCGGTATACTGGGACCCAAAACACACTGTGAAAAGGCAAAGTGCAACCTATTGGACCTCGCCCCTACAATACTCCATCTCATGAACATTCAAGTCCCAAGCGACATGGATGGGAAACCAATCTGTTCTATAAAATCCTAAACCGCGCACTCAAAAGATGCAACTAAATTTTGCCATAACCACAGATCACCAATGGTAAAGCTTAAGACATGCAATGCCAAATTCTTTCTACACACTCAGATCGCAGAATGCACAGAATATGTCAGGAGACAAAAAGCGTGAACAAAAAAAACTTAAAGAAAGCAAAAGCCACAGCGTTCATCTTACTCGCTTGTATCTTTTTTCTAAGTTCGCTACAAACCCCCAAAGTGACGGCTGTTGTGTCAATATTTATTACACCGGCAAGCGGAAATGTTGGAACAAGCCTTACAGTCATCGCCGAGATCGACACTGAAAATGGGTCTTACATTGTAAGATGGAATGGCTCGCTCAACGTGACAACGGGTTATGCCGAGGGAACCAATGTGCGAACTTCCTTTACTGTTCCCCAGACAGCGCTGCCTGCTCAAGGTCCCGACATTCTTGTAGAAATAATCGACAATACAACCAAAGCTATCCGATCAACCACTTTCGAGCTAATCCGAGAGTATCATATTGAGGCAATTACACCACAACCTCCGCTTCAACTGCAAGAGGGAGCAAATACAACCTTTTGGGTATACATAACCGGAGGCGAATCAAACACCAGTTATGCCTCAAGCATCACCGTCAAAGACCCTGTAAACAATACCTATCCCATTCTAACTACGATAAACACGAATATCACAGGCTCTGGAGAAAAATACATAACATATCCCACAAACTTTACTGTTGGAGCGCACACAAACTACACAGGCAGATATTCAATAGCATTTAATGAAACCCTTGCTGCAAGCGAATTTTCGGTGGGTCTAACAAATGCAACACAATATGCATTATTCCAAACAGTGAACATAAGAGCAGCAAACTACACATATCTTGCTGAACGCGCTTGGGTTAACATAACTCACAATGGGGAGACCATATTTTCCGAAGATGTTCCGGCAAATAATAGCCTGATCGCAACTAACTGGAAGATTCCCGTAAATGCATCGATTGGCACCTACACAGTGACAATAACAAACTCAACACCGCTGGGCACTCGCAAACCAGTAAATGACACCCAACAATTCATAGTGAGAAAACCTGTCTTCGCAGTTCAAGTACAGGCAGTAAATTTAAACGATGAGCCTTTGTCGAAAATCATACTTGAAGCATACAATACAACGGCAAAAGTGGAAACCGTATCTACAAAACCAACTGGCGGGGCAACATTTCTGCTCGAAATGGGTAACTATACGTTTAAGGCTCTCTTGAAAGAAGTGGAAATTGGGGTTCTACTCAATCAAAGCATTATGGAAAACAAGGCGCTGACTATACGATGTCAACTTACCAACATCAAAATGCTTGTGACAGACCGGGCAGGTACTCCTGTGCCTTTTGTGGGTCTCGCCGTAAATTATAGCTATACGACAACAGCGAACGCGTCAAAACAGGAAATATTAACATTTGCAACCAACTACACAGGAGTTTGGAAGCTTCGCAACATGTTCACAAATATCAGTTACGATATTGAGGCACGACGTTATGGTCTTGTTTTTAACCAAACTTACATTGAGAATATGGCCGTTTCTCCTTGGTTCAACATGACTATCACCGTTCCCACTTACACCGCATTGATCCATGTGACGGACTCCAAAACCAGTTCAGCCGAAGGTGTCAAAGTTGAAGCTTATGAATGGAACGGCGGATCAACTCAATACAAAACAACAAATTCCAACGGTGATGCCTCCTTCTCCCTAACCTTCGGGAAATATAGAATCAGAGCATACAAAGACGATATTCTTCTAAACGAAACAACAATAGATTTAATTCAAAATCAGTCCTCTTTCATCTTTCGTCTCGCCACTCTTAACGTAGACCTCAATGTTGTGGTTCTCGACTATTTCGGCCAGCCAATTCCCAATGCAGTAGTTAACGTTGAGCAGAAGGTAACTGTAGAATCTGTGGAAGACACCACCGGCCCCGACGGCCGCGTCACTTTCAGCGGTATTCTGGGCGGTGATTTACGAATCTCAATCCGCATTGCGGGAGAAGAAAGCGGGACGAAAGACCTCTATTTGGCAGACTCGAAAGAGTTGTCCTTCCATTTGGAGAGATATGTGTCCGTTGCAGGCTATGTTATGGAAACTAGCCAGTTTGTTACAGCGATCGCCTTGGCAATGTTGATCATCGCATTTATTGTTGGGTTGACTTACAAGAGGCTTCTAAAGTTTCCTGGTAAGAGCAAGTAAACATCCAGCGTCAAGAAAGGTTTATAATAAACGTTCGGGTTTAGATTTACTTGACTGAGAACACAACTTATGAGAAATGGTCTATTTTCAAGAAGAGGGTTGTGTAAATTTTGGCTGAAGCAAAACATTGCTCAACAGAATGTAAATTGTTTCGATGCGCCAAAAATGCTCTAATGAACCGCGGAAACACTGCTTGGTGTAACTGGACAGAAGAAGAATGCCGAGTAGTCAACTGTAGCTATGCGACATGTATAAAGCGATGTCTGCTCCCAAAGGGCATCTGCGGGGAAACTGTGAAACGAAGAACCACCGAAGTAGATCCTGAAAAGGAATTGATTCCAACCGTAAAGCTCAGGGGAAAAGCTCTTCGAAGACTTGGTGAAAAGGAAATTTTCTAGCCCTTTACACAGCGCATAGAGAAACTGTTGCCATAAGAAAAGCCTTGAAGAGGCAGTGGAGACGATAGTTTGCGTAATAGTCATAAATTAGAAGCGAAAATACTAAATGTGGTGTAAACCTTGTACGATGAAAAAGAAATTAGCCGAGTCTCGATCGTTTTTGCTGCTTTGAGCAATCCTACGAGGCTTAAAATTCTTTCGATTATACGTGAAACTAAGAAACCCTTGCACATTAAGGCGGTAGCCGACACGTTGAAGATGGACTACGGAGCAGTCTATAGGCACGTCACTGTCTTGAAGAAGGCTAGCCTACTCCAAATCTTCGAAGTGGGGCGTTCACGTGTTTTATCTCCGCTTCATGTAGAGGCTGTGGAACAACTTGTTCAACAAGCAAATATCGTGGCAAAATGATTCGTCTAGATGAAACATTAATATGACATTTTGGACATAAAAAGTGACAAAAAATATAAAAATAATTTAGCATTTCCTACGTTCAGGGGTTCCTTTGAGTAAACTCTATGTCAAAAGGAGAAGCGTTTTTTGGGCTGGTACAGCGATTTTAGGAGCGGTTGTCTTTGTCTTAGACTGGACGTTCAAAATTGCA
>Ga0209978_10000885_pt1 | contig 11908 bp, 13 predicted proteins | sample BentaG_FD_182805 | JGI IMG/M metagenome (GOLD analysis project Ga0209978, IMG submission 182805) | Deep subsurface microbial communities from South Atlantic Ocean to uncover new lineages of life (NeLLi) - Benguela_00093 metaG (SPAdes)... | ecosystem: Environmental > Aquatic > Marine > Oceanic >...
GAATCTAAAGGCAATCGCCATTAAAAGCCATGGGAAAATTGAGATTTCTGAAAAAGTGAAGGAGCTTCAGAAGAGACATTTTAAGCGTTTTGCTGATGATCAGGACTTGAGGGAGTTTTATAGTGGTGGCTTGTTCACACCAAATATTGACATATGCAACACGGCAAATGTTATACCAACAAGGAATTTTACTAGCGGATCATTTGAAAAAGTTAAAAATATTAATGAGGATGCTCTGCGGCCAAATATTATAAAGAAATCCGCTTGCTATCTATGTCCTGTTGGATGTGGAAACACGGTGAGAGCAAACGAAGGTCCTTTTAAGGGCACTGAAGCTACAGTAGCATATGAACCTACAGTACTACTGGGAGCGAATTGTGGTCAGGGAGATTTAAGTACAGTAGTAGAATCCATAAGGCTGTGTAACGAATATGGTATCGATGTAATGTCGATGGGAGATGTTATTGCTTTTGCCATGGAATGCTCAGAAAAAAATCTGATAGATTATGAGATTCATTTTGGTGATGCGGAAAAACAGATAGAATTAATAAAAATGATAGGTAATAGAGAAGGGATAGGGAACCTTCTCGCTGAAGGTGTCAAAGTGGCTTCGGAAAAAATTGCAAAGGGCTCAAAGGATTTTGCCCTTCATGTTAAGGGTCTTGAAATTCCTGGGTATGATCCCAGGGGGTCAAGGGCAATGGCTCTTGCTTATGCCACAGCTGATAGAGGTGCTTGTCATCAGAGAGCATACCCAGCTGGTGCGGAAGTCGTTGATAAGACAGCAGACCCATTTACTACTACAGGAAAGGCAGAATTAGTGAAGCAATTACAGGACTATAATGCCGCTGCATGGAGCCTTATAACTTGCGACTGTGTACCATATTCGGCAGAACGGTTAGTGGAGGTTCTTTCTTCGCTTGGATTTAGCATTAATGAAAAAGAATTTATGACCCTCGGTGAGAGAGTTTATAATTTAACCAGGTTGTTTAATATGCGCCAAGGCTTCTCTAGAAAGGATGATAGTATGCCTAAAAGGTTTACTGAACCTATGAAAGACACAGGTTGGAAAATTCCTATTAATGATTTTGAGAGAATGCTTGATGAATATTATGAGCTTAGAGGATGGGATGAAAAAACAGGTATCCCGAAACCGGAGAAACTTCGTGAACTGGGAATAGGTGAATTAGCACCGTAGCAGGAGAAAGTTTGACCAAGGGATCTGAGCAAAGTCCCTGGAGGTAGTAAGCTACAATGAGTGTCAAGATAAACATTAGTTGGCACTTGCAGCAGTTCACCAATGGTCGAATGGCCTTTGAAACGATGGGGGGAACTGTTGGCGAGTGTCTTGAAAACTTAGAAGCTCAATTTCCTGGCATCAAGAAGGGACTTCATGTGGAGCAAGGGGAATTGAAAGGCCCCTATCAAATCTATGTAAAATCAGCTAATTCATATACAGCGAAGCTAAATAAGCCAGTGCAGGAAAACGATGAGCTCGCTATTCGGTTTACCGTCGCTGGTGGCTGAAATTCGGGTAGCAATTTGCTTTCTTGCCCTTATAGTCTGTTAGATAATCACTGTGAGGTAGCCATTGCTGTAGCAATGACCGTCTTTGGCTCCTCTTCAGGCACAGCACCAGCTACAGTTGTGTCATTCTAAACGAAAGTTCCCCTCATACTCCTTTGCTAATGATATATAATATAAGAATACTCCCGCTCAATATGGAAGCATTTGCCCAGGCAATGTAGGCTTGTCAGCTGGAGATAGAAGACGAGGATTTATGCCAAGAGTCAATTTTTATGATTCTAAAACCTGCACTTTAGTAGGGCTTGGCATCAATGTAGTTCTAGCAATTTTCAAGATGCTCGCCGGTATACTTGGTTTCAGCTATGCTATGATAGCTGACGCCATTCACTCTATCTCCGATTGCTTGGCCACAGGAACTGTTTATGTAAGTCTACGGATTGGAGAAAAACCAGCAGACGAGAGCCATCCTTACGGTCATGCCAATGAGAGACTATCGTTGCCTTTTTAGTTGTCCTCATAATCCTTGCTACCGGAATCTTTGTTGGCGTTTCCGCTGTTCACCTTATTGCCCATAAGCATCTCGAAACTCCGGCTACGATTGCTCTGGTAGCGGCTGTCACTTCCATAGTTATAAAAGAGGGACTGTTTCGTTATACACTCAGGGTAGGGAAGAGGAATAATAGCCCTGCTGTTATTGCTAATGCCTGGGATCACCGCTCGGATGCTTACTCTTCTCCGCCCAAATATTGGGATCTTGATGGATGAAAGACCAAGCTCAGCAGTTTTGGACCAGATTAGAGCCACTACTCTGGAGGTTGGAGGAATTAAGGCGATTGATAACACCAGAGTGCATCGCCGTGGCTCTACCTACACCATTGATATGGAAATAGCTGTGGATAGCAGACTCACCGTGGAGTAAGGCCATGAGGTAGCCGCTGAAGTAAAAAACAGACTCCTGAGTGGGGTTGAGCATGTACAGGATGTTATGGTTCATGTTAACCCTTATCAGTCAGGGCAGGCCTCAGGAAAGAAGTGAGCTAAGTCAAAAACTATTCGCCTTAAGAGAAAAGCAGCAGTGGGCAAGGTGCTGAAGATGGGCAGGGGCTGATGGAATAGTTATCACCATGACTAGAAAATTAATCCCTCAAAAGAGTATACTAATCGGCATATCTTGTTAGGCGCTGCTCAAATGGATGAAGTTACTATTTCTAAAGCTATAACGGAAAGCTATGTAAAAGACCTGCTTGAGGCGATGGAGCTTGATGTAGCCATTGTGGGCGCTGGCCCGGCAGGGATGACTGCTGCTTACTATCTGGCAAAGGGAGGCATTAAAACAGCCATATTTGAAAGGAAGTTAAGTATTGGTGGAGGTATATGGGGAGGTGGCATGATGTTTAACAAGGTTGTAGTGCAAGATGAAGGAAAGAAACTCCTGGATGAATTTGGCATTACTACCATCGAATACCACCGAGGCTATTATGTAGCTAATGCTGTAGAACTAGCTTCAACCCTTTGTTCTCTAGCTGTAAAGGCTGGAGCGAAGATATTTAATTTAATCAGTGTTGAGGACGTGGTTATCAGGGAAGCTGACCGAGTTAGTGGATTGGTGTTAAATTGGAGCCCTGTTGCTCTAGCAAGCTTGCATGTTGACCCTTTATCAATAAGGTCAAGATTGGTGATAGACGCCACCGGGCACGATTGTGAGATTTGCCGATTGGTTACTGAGAAAGTAGGAGGGCGATTAAAAACTAAAACCGGAGGCGTAGTCGGTGAAAAGTCAATGTGGGCTGAGGTAGCTGAAAAGAGAGTTACTGAAGATACCAGGGAAGTTTACCCCGGGTTGATAGTTGCTGGAATGGCAGCCTCTGCTGTTTTCGGTTCTCCGAGAATGGGGCCCATATTTGGCGGCATGCTGCTGTCTGGCAAAAAAGCAGCTAGTTTGGCTGTGGATTTACTGAGACAGGAGATTTCTCGTCCATAGGGCTTGGATAACCAGGTGGGTTACTGAAAATACTATGTTAAAAACGATCGCTGAAATTAATGAGAAAATAAAGAGAGGAAAGGCAGTAGTGGTAACTGCTGAAGAGGTGATTGGCATTGCTGCTGAGAAGGGCGTATCTAAAGCGGCAGAGGAAATCGATGTAGTCACTACCGGCACTTTCAGTCCTATGTGTTCTTCAGGCGCCTTCCTCAACTTGGGCCACTCCAAACCCAGGATAAAGCTCGGCGGGGGTAAGGTTTATCTTAATGATGTTCCAGTCTACACAGGGTTGGCTGCTGTGGATGTTTTCTTAGGGGCTACCGCTCTACCAGAGGATGACCCCAGGAATAAAATCTACCCCGGCGAATTTAATTATGGTGGTGGACATGTTATTGAAGAGCTTGTAACTGGAAAAGATATCAGGCTAATAGCCACTGCTTATGGCACAGATTGCTATCCCAGGAGAAAACTGGAAACCTGGGTCAACCTTAAAGATATCAATAATGCCGTCTTGTTTAATGTGCGAAATGCCTATCAAAACTACGAAGTTGGTGTAAACCTGTCAGACCGAATGATTTATACCTATATGGGAGTTCTGAAGCCAAATTTGGGCAACGCCAATTATTGCACTTCAGGTGAGCTTTCCCCTTTGCTCAACGACCCTTATTACAAAACTATAGGTATAGGGACTAAGGTATTTCTTGGTGGTGGCATTGGCTATATTGCCTGGCATGGCACACAGCATAATCCCCATGTTCCCCGAGGAGAAAATGGCGTGCCCAAAGAGGGGGCAGGCGCCTTATCACTCATTGGTGATTTGAAACAGATGAAGCCAGAGTGGTTGGTGGGAACGAGCATGCTGGGCTACGGCTGCACGCTAACTGTAGGTATAGGCGTTCCCATACCCATACTATCGGAGGAAATCCTGCGCTATACTATGGTAAGCGATGCTGATATTTTCGCTCCTGTTGTGGACTACTCTGAAGCCTATCCCCAGAGGAAGCCAGATATTTTAGGAGAAGTCAGCTATGCTGAGCTTAAAAGTGGGCATATAAAGGTTGAGGGAAAGGATGTGCCCACTGCTTCCTTATCCAGCTACCCTAAAGCAGTGGAGATTGCCAGTATATTGAAAGACTGGATAGAAAAGGGAAAATTCCTGCTTACTGACCCGGTGGCTCCTTTGCCGGGAATAGAATCGGATATAGTCTTTAAACCCCTTAAAGAAAGGCCGATAATGGAGTGATTAAGATGGATATCTCCAAAAGAATAGTGCTCCATTTTCCTCCCCGCGTGACGGGACAGCCAGTTGTTTACCGTTTGGCTAAGGATTTCAACCTCAGTTTTAATATACTTAAAGCTTCGGTATCGCCTGGAGAAGAGGGGCTGTTAATTATGGAATTAAGCGGCGACCAGATGAACTATGATAAGGGCATCCAATATCTCAACGAAGTAGGGGTGAAAATTCAATCCCTGTCACAGGATGTGGTTCGAGATGAAGCTAGATGCACCCACTGTGGAGCTTGCATCACTGTTTGTCCTACCGATGCTTTCTCTCTGGAGCCAGAAACCAGGAGAGTGCTCTTTGACCACAATAAATGTGTTGTCTGTGGATTATGTGTCAAGGCTTGCCCGCCTCGAGCTATGAGATTGTTTTTCTAAATGTGTGAATCTCAAACCTATCGCCAGTGGATTAAGGACAGCGATTTAGTTTCCTTTAATGTAGCGGTAAAACAGACAGATTTATACATCCGAGCCCGGTGCAACCTCAAAGACAAAGCTCGCAGGTCTGTGCTAAAGCATCGCGCATCTCTGGAGAAATACATAGAGCATCATCCTCTCTTTTTAACCACATTAGAGCCTTATCAGGCTGAGAAGGATGCTCCAGCTATAGTTAAGGAAATGGCCAGGGCATCGCAGTTGGCTGGTGTCGGCCCCATGGCTGCGGTGGCTGGCGCCATTGCGGAAGCTGTAGGCAGAGATTTGCTTCCCTTCTCGCTAGAGGTAATCGTGGAAAATGGAGGTGATATTTTCCTCAAAATAGCACAAAAAAGGTTAGTAGGAATTTATGCCGGCCAATCTCCGTTCACAGGAAAAATCGCTCTGCAAATCAAGTCGCAGGAAACGCCTTTAGGCATATGCACCTCCTCAGCAACCATAGGGCATTCCTTGAGCTTGGGTGGTGCTGATGCTGCTATCGCACTTTCACCCTCAACACCTTTAGCCGATGCTATAGCTACTGCCGCAGGCAATATGGTCAGGGATACAGATGATATTCCTAAAACAATCGAGAAAGCTCAAAAAATAGCGGGGCTATATGGCATAGTTATTATTAAGGATGACAGGATAGGGATTTGGGGCAAAGTGAGGATTGTACCCCTTAACTAGAATTGCCAATTGCCTTCTAACTTCGCCCAAACGTACACGGTGAGCAGCGCACCACTGTGAAAACTATGCTTTTACTAATCATATTGCCCACAGCATCGGACACTGTTACCGTAACTGTAACTTCAACTGCCCTATCCGGGGCAGTCCAGGTAATCATAGAGCCCTCCCCAGAAATCTCGCCATCATCGCATGACCATTCGTAAACCAGTTCGCCGCTCGTGTCTGAAACAACACACTCAATGTCACAGTTCATTGCTCTCCCGACCTTGTACCCCCCAGAGTATTCCTTCAAATATTCATGCCCTTTGGGGGCAACGATTAAGCTCTCAATAACCGGCGGAGGATTAAGCGCTACGCTGATAGTCAGGAAGGCAGCGTCTTCTTCACCATGGCCATCAATAGCTGCAACTGTAATGTCATAAAGGCCCACTGTATCAGGAGCAGTCCAGGTAACAACCGAATCTGCGCCAGAAATATCACCTCCGCTAGCCGACCACTCATAACTCAACTCATCACCATCAGGGTCTTTAGCATTGCACTCAATACGACAACTACTTGAAGGGGTAACCCAATCCGCATCGGCTATCAAGCTGGTAATAGTCGGTGGACTATTGGCCCTCACAGTGATGGTTATAGAATCAGTAACTTCACCCCCATTGCCATCAGTTACCTTGACCGTAATGTTATAGATACCTTCAGACTCAGGAGCGCTCCAGGTGATGATAGCTTCATCCCCATCTATATAGCCCTCGCTAGCCAACCATTCATAGCTCAATTCATCGCCATCCTCATCTGAAGCAATGCACTCAATTTGGCAAACACCTGAAGGAAAAACTGCCCCTGGTTCAGCTTTGAGGCTAGTGATACCCGGCGGGTGGTTAGCTGGAGCACAACCGCCAGTGAGAAAAATAATAATTACTAAAATAGCTAAACCAGCTCTCCATTTGTTCAGTTTAAAGAAGGTTGATTTCATTGAGGCTTCCCCTTTATTATGCACTTATGCTTTGGTCGGGGGTAGGTCCCTACCCTACGGCATATAATCATAATGGCTGGGTTTATCTCCACCCCACTCCTGAATGGTATTATAGTTAATGCTAAGCGAAGAGGCAATGGCCCGCCACAGGGATAGAATGCGCTAATAAGTAAAACTTTGGGGCCCTATATCTCTAGGCAAAGAAGGCAAGGGTTGCCACTTTCTGGTTGCTAGGCTAGAATTCAGATTCAGAGCGGTACTCACTGATGAATAGCATGTGGACTAATTTCTGGAGAAAATTTTATCAAGACCCCTTCAAGAGATACCTGGTCGTATCTTTAATAATCTTAGGTACAATCCTTCTATTTACGGGTCAGGGACCTGCAAAACCAATTGCAGGAGAAGGCTTTGAGGTTCACTTCTTTTATCTTCCAGCCTGTCCACATTGTGATGAACAAAAGCCATTTAATGAAGAGTTAGCTAATACATACCCTTCAATTTATTTTATTTATCACAATGCTGGCGAACCTGAAGGGTCTGCTCTACTAACAGAAATGCTGGCCGATGCAGGAGCAAAAGACGAGCAGCTGGACTTTCCGGTAACAATTTTCGAGGAGCAAGTTTTTTTAGGTTGGAAATCAAGGGAAACAACTGGCGCGAAAATCGAGGAGGTCTTACAACAATGCTTAGCAGGCAATTGCCCTGAAACAGGTGTGAAAGAGCCGGAAGATAAGATAGCATTGCCTATAATAGGTACGATAAAGCTTTCAGATTATTCCCTTCCTAGTTTAGCCGTAATTCTGGGGCTTGTTGATGGTTTCAATCCCTGTGCCCTGTGGGTGCTTGCCTACCTCATATCCTTAGTAATAACCTTAAAAGACAAAAGAAAAATATGGCTGCTTGTTGGCTCCTTTGTTTTTGCCTCAGGGGTGTTATATTTCCTCTTTATGACAGCCTGGCTTAATGCTTTCCTGTTAATCGGCTATCTTAGACCAGTGACAATAGTGATAGGATTAATAGCCTTGGGTGCAGGGGTACTGAATGTAAGGGAATTTATAAAAACAAAGGGGGCCATTGTCTGTGAAGTAGGAGATGAAGAGTCCAGAAAGAAAACCATGACCAGAATAGAGAAGGTTGTCCTTTCTCCCTTAACCTTAGCCACGATAGCAGGAATCGTAGTTCTTGCTTTTGTGGTAAATTCTATTGAATTCCTCTGCTCTGCAGCGCTTCCGGCGATTTTTACTCACGTTCTATCTTTAAGCAATCTCTCAACCTTCCAATATTATGCCTACATCCTGCTATACGATTTCTTTTTTATGCTTACTGCTCTCATTATTTTTGGCTCGGCTGCTTTTGCTATGACTTCAAGCCTGGGAGACAGATTCGCAAAGTATTGCAGACCATTAGGTGGGACGATACTGCTCGTTCTGGGTGTATTACTCCTTTTTGCTCCACATTTGCTACCTTAATTGAAAGCACTGGCGATTATTAAGTATAATATCTACGTTTTTGGTGAGCGTAGCCCAGTGGTTTAAGGCGCCAGGTTGTGGCCCTGGAGATCGTGGGTTCAAATCCCACCGTTCACCCTTGCGCCTATAGCTCAGCGGACAAGAGCACCGGTCTTCGGAACCGGGGGTCGTGGGTTCAAATCCCTCTAGGCGCGCCATGAATCCTCCTCTTTGATCATACTGCATCACGTTTGCTGTATATGCCTCAATTGGGTAGCATTTATTATATTAAGGAGGCCAATATGAATAAAGCAACTATTATGACTGACTCTATTGCTGCCATAGTGCATACTAATGTCCCGGAGCAGGCTGAACAGCTAAGAAAAATAGTTGTATCCCGGTGCCAGTGTGCTGAACTTTATGTTGCTGAAGCTCTAGGAGCCACAGCAGCAAAAAACGGACGAGGGCTCATTCACCTTGGATTCTACGGCGGTGACTGATTAAGTTAGCACTCTTTGCAAGCTATATTGAGAGGTTTTCACCGGATTTGAAATAACTTTCCCTGTTTACTCAAAGTCCGTAGCTATCCCGGTAATACACCAGCAGGTATAGCTCCCTGAGCAAGTCGGATTCGTTGTGTCGTATAATTTGCTGCAAGTAATCCTTATTCTCCGTTTCAAGGAATCGTCCCCATAATAAGGGAATATCCTTGCCGCTTATGACTGGTTCATTAAAGTAATGCTCTGCGTGGCTGAACAGTTCATCCAGCTTGGGCCACTTAAGATTAAGCGCTTCTGCCTTTTCCCTCCAGGGCTGGAATAAGTCTATTCCCTCTATATTTATTCCTTTAGCTTTAAGGAATCTCTTCTCGAAAGAAGAGTTATAAGCATAAAATGGTTTGGGTAGTTTGCCAACCAGCTTGCTAATCTGAGCGATAAAAGGCCTCTCTTCCTTTGAGGTTCGGCATATTATCTCAATACGGCTTCCCTGGATATAGCCAAAAAGCACTATCTCATCATGAATTTCGTCAAGCCCAGTAGTCTCTATGTCAACTAATGTTCCCTGTGGGATGCTCACCATTAACTGCCGACTGTATGAGGTGGCCATGTTCTTCATCCTCCTTTGCCTTCTGCAAAGTATTATACAAGTCAGACTACACTAAGGATAGTGCAATAGGCTAAAATTAGTGTTAAGCGATTTGCTATGTGGTTTCAAGATACAGGTAAGGTTCTAATTTTAGTCGGGGTTTTCTTTGGTTTTTTGGCTTGCTGCTGGTCTTCTGGCAGCGGATTTCCTTCTTGGGAAAGTTAGCCGGCGATATATCACTGCAAAGGGGAAATTTTCAATTTTTCTTTCCTATAATAACTTGCCCCTTGATTAGCATCTTGCTCACTATTATTGTGAACTTAGTAATCCACCTATTCAGGTGAAATCAAGCAAGCTCGGTAGCTTCTAATAATTCAAGGGTATGCTTCCATCCCATAGGCATAAAATGAACTCCCTGGCAAAGACTCTTTATGCCCTTAATTAATTCAACGCTAATTTGGATACTTGTTTTAACTCGTTCCTCCTTTTTTGCTTCTGCCATCATTTTGATATATTTCTCAGGAACAGAAATCCCGGCAATATGCTCATTCATATATTTAGCCATTCCAGCAGACTTTAATGGTATTATTCCTCCTAATACTGGAACCTTGAATTTCTCAGCTTCCTTCATAAATTTCTCAAATATTTCTAAATCGTAGATAGCTTGGGTTTGAAAAAATTTTGCTCCTGCTCTAATCTTTTTTTCCATCTTAATCAGCTGTAATTCCACTGGGTCATATCCAGGATTCACCACTGCTCCAAGGCAAAACTCGGGCTTCCCATCTAGTTCATTTCCCTTCATATCTTTACCTTCCATTAAAGTGGAGGCAACTTTTAAGAGACTTACAGAATCTAAATCAAATACTGGCTTTGCCTCTGGATGGTCACCCAATGTCATGTAGTCTCCAGTTAAGACCAAAACGTTTCTTATACCTAAGACATAGGCACTTAAGAGGTCTGATTGAAGGGCAATTCCATTTCTATCCCTGCAAGTTACCTGAAAAATTGGCTCTAAACCCCTTTGTGCTAAAAAATGACAAACCGGCAAAGAACCAAGCCTCATTACTGAACTTTGCATATCAGTGACATTAAATCCATCCACTTTCCCTCTTAAAGGTTCAGCCTCCTCTTCTAAAACCTCAGCAATATTTACTCCCTTTATAGGTGCTACTTCGCAAGTAACAAGAAATTTCCCGTTTTTTAGTTTTTCAGAAAAATTCATTTCACCCCCTCCTTCTGAGAAAGGTATTCTGTAATATTCTTGCTATAATCCCGCGGCGACAAAATTTTCGTTAACGTGTCCAATTTACCTAATTTTTCTAATCTCTTGTAAATCAAAACCCAGGCACAATCAGCTTCTGGGTCCACCTCGCACTTCCCATTCTTAGCTCCACCGCAAGGACCATTTAACAATCCTTTAGGGCAATTTGTAATAGGACAAATCCCGGCAGTGTAGTTTAAATAGCACTGACCACACTGATCACAATTAAAATTTCGAGCACTAAGCCCTTGAAAACCATTCAAATAAAGGGTATCGCAGCCTGTATAAACAAGTTTACCTTCCAATAATGCAGAGACAACCTGAGTTCCTACACCACAGGAAAAGACTAAAACTAGCTCTGCACCCTCTATTTCTTTGGAATATTCTCCAATATATGCTTTGACAAATTCCCTGTTACACAAATAATCCAAGGTGGCTCTTCCCGTAATTTCCTCTTTCAAGCCATCTACAAATTTAGCTACTTCCTCTTTAGGGAAATAAAGCTCTTTGCAGCCAAGACATCCAAAGATAAAAAGTCTTTTTCCGGAGATTTTTGCCAGTACCTCCTCCTCAGGCTTTAATTGAGTTACGAGCATATTTCTTCTCCTGTTTAATAAAACCTAAAATAGAAATCTTTGAGGAACAAATAACCTCGCAGCACCCACACTCTATACAATTTTCCACTTTGAATTTAACTGCTTTTTCCAATTCACCCCTTTTACCATAAAAAGCATAGTAAAAAGGATATAAACTCATAGGGCAGGCTTCTACACAACGACCGCATCTTATACAATCCCTTTCTTCAGAAACTTCCACAATATGCTTCTCTAAAATAGTAAGACCAGTCATTCCCTTAATTACACCTGAGCCCAAGCTTAATTGAGGGATTCCCATTATTGGACCACCCACTTTTAATTCATATTTATTCGGAAGTTCTTCCTCTCCTATACAATAGCGGACGATATCCTTAAATAAGGTGCCCAGCTTAACAAGATAATTTCCTGGTTTGCTTAAACTTTCTCCAGAGACAGTCATAGCTCTTTGAATTAAGGGAATACCTTCTATTACTGCTTGGTAAATAGCAAAGATTGTACTGACATTTAAAACTACTACCCCGACGTCTAAGGGTAATCCTTTTTCGGGCACGTCTCTATTCAAAATCCTTTTTATCAATACTTTTTCTGCGCCTTGCGGATATTTAGTCTTTAAACTAAGTATTTCGATATTTGAAGGCTCATTAAGTAAAT
>Ga0209978_10000886_pt1 | contig 11904 bp, 12 predicted proteins | sample BentaG_FD_182805 | JGI IMG/M metagenome (GOLD analysis project Ga0209978, IMG submission 182805) | Deep subsurface microbial communities from South Atlantic Ocean to uncover new lineages of life (NeLLi) - Benguela_00093 metaG (SPAdes)... | ecosystem: Environmental > Aquatic > Marine > Oceanic >...
GGAGCATGAGGTGTTCGTCCTGGCCGGGGAAGGAGCATTGGTCACCGAGGAAGGGGAGAGGCCGCTAAAAGCCAATGATGTTATCTATGTGGCGCCCCATGAAAAGCACTGCCTCACCAACAAGGGCCAGGATATCTTCCGCTTCATCTGCCTAGTGCCGCTCCGGGGCGAGGATACGCCTTAGTTTTAGCCAGGCGATGACCGGGGACATTGTCCACTGCCTGAGACTGGGCATGGCAGTACAGATAAGATAGCTGGCCTGACACAGTGGTTCGTAGAGCTGTCTCGTTCCCTAGCAGTTTTATCAGCCAACAGGTTAATATTTGTTTCTTTGGAGGAGTGACATGCCATACGGATATGAAATAAACGATTTAGCCAAGGAAGAATCCTGGCGCATGTTCCGCATAATAGGGGAGTTGGTGGAGGGATTTGATAAGCTTTCTGGTATAGAGCCAGCAGTAACCATATATGGTTCGGCTCGACTGAGAGCAAATGATGAGCTATATATACAGACAGAAGAAATAGCCCGTCGGCTTGGAGAGAAGGGCTTCTCCATCATCACTGGCGGTGGACCTGGTGTGATGGAGGCAGCCAACAAGGGTGCGCTCAAAGCCGGGGTACCATCAGTTGGACTGAATATTGAACTACCTGAGGAACAGGTTTCCAATGCTTACGCCACAAGGTCAATAACCTTTAGTCATTTCTTTGTACGCAAAGTCATGCTCGTGAAATATGCCATTGCCTTTATCATAATGCCTGGTGGCTTAGGCACGGTTGATGAGCTAACTGAGGTACTAACCCTGATGCAAACCCTTAAAATAAAACCCTTCCCGGTGGTATTGTTCAATGGTGAATACTGGCAAGGATTTCTGGACTGGCTACAGAGTTCTGTCTTAGCTAGAGGGTTTATTTCTGAAGATGACCTTGACCTACTAAGAGTTTGCGACCACCCTGATGAAGTAATTGACGCTGTTCAGAGGTGGTACGTGAAACAAGAGATTGTGGGCCGGAAGGCCGTGCTCAGGTAAAAAATTAGTCTTTTTCGGCTACGGTATCTTTGCCTTCGTTCTCTGTATGGTATGCTTTGGCTTAGCCGGTTTAGCCTTCTGGATTGCCGCCCCTAGAAATGCCGCCAGACTGCGAGCCAAAATCTAGAGCTTACTTCAGAGGATACCCATTTTTCAGACGCAGTCTCTCAGGACTTCAGGTCACCCCTAATCCCGATGTTTATCTCCTTAAAGGGGATATCTTTGCCACTCAGGTGTATTGCCTGCTTTGCCATATAGGCTAATCCAGAACAACAAGGCACCTCCATGTGCACCACGGTAAGACTCTTCACCGGTGAATGGCGCAGAATCTCGGTCAGCTTCCTCTGGTGGGCTGCGAAGTCGTCCAATTTGGGACAAGCTACTAATAGAGCATGACCTCTGAGGAAGTCTTGGTGGAAGCCAGCATAGGCAAAGGGCACACAATCCGCAGCTAGCACCAAGTCAGCTCCTTGAAGGAAAGGCGCTGACGGAGGGACAAGAGTAAGCTGCACCGGCCACTGGCTGAGCATTGACTGTTGGGATATAGCATCTCTTGGTGCCACCCCTGTTGCCTCTTGCCTCTCAAACTGAGTAACTGTAGCCGAAGGACAACCACAGGGAAGCCCTTCTCTAATAGGCTTCTTTTCCTCTAGATGGAGCTTCACCACCTCCTCATCAAACTCCTCAGCGGCTCTCTCCTCAATGGTGATGGCCCCTTGAGGACATTCTCCAAGACACGCCCCGAGTCCGTCACAATATATCTCGCTAATCAGTTTTGCCTTGCCATCAACAATCTGAAGTGCTCCCTCAGCACAGGCTGGAACGCAGGCGCCACAGCCGTTACATTTCTCTTCGTCGATTCTTACGATTTTCCTCAAAGTTGTTGTTGTCATTGCATACCTCCTGAATGGTTCTTGAGAGAATAAGTTCTATTAGTCCTTACCCCTCAACTCCTTCCACCTCTCCTCACCCAAACACTGGCGCGCTGAAGCACACCACTCGATACAGGAAGGTATTTTCTCCCGGTAGACTTTCTCACCACACTTATGGCACTTCACCTTGATTTCATCAGAGAAGATTTCCACCTCAGCACCGCAGTTGGGGCATTTGTATAGTGACACCCGTAGATTCCTGAAATCCTGGCCGGGACATTTGCTGGTCATTCCTCTCACCTCCTCTACCGGTGAATGTTTGGAGTTTTTAACCTCTACACCAATAATACAACTGATTGACATCGCCTACTATGATTTAAATCATATAAACTAAGCGTGGCGTGCTTTTTCTACGGGTACATCAAGGCAGGAAGACAGGTCTTTACTGGGGTTCTAGACTTGCGGAGGGCCTTCGCTCAACAGTCTCAGCCTGGTCTCATCAAGGATGATTATTTTGCCACGACCAGAACGAATAACACCTCCGTCCTTCAGGCGGCTCATCAATCGAATGGCTGTTTCAGTGGTGGTTCCAGCCATGTCGGCAATCTCTTGGCGCGTGAAGGGGAGAGTGGAGCCAAGCTTTGAAGAAAGCATTAGCAGTGTCCGAGCAAGGCGCTGCTGCACTCTCTCTCCAGCAAGGTCTCTAAGGCGACCTTGGGCGTCCCTGAGACGTCCGCTTAAAATATTGATAATCCCTAAGGCTACCTGAGGACGACTAGCCAGAAAACACAGGAAGTCTTCTCTCCTAATGCCGAATACTCTGGTTTTGGCTACGGCTTGTGCTGAAGCCGGATAGGGCTTGTTTTCGAAAACAGCGACCTCACCAAACATTTCTTCAGGACCAAAGAAGGCAATAATGAGCTCCTTACCTGAAGAGGAATGCTTGAGAACCTTTACCCTCCCCTCGGCGACGATGTAGAACCAGTCCGGGCTATCTTCCTCCCAAAATACAAACTCGCCTGGCTCGAACATACGCTCAATGGTGAGCTTGGATAGCTCGGCGAGTTCACTCTCGTTCAAGCTGGAAAAGATTAGTGCTCGTTTTAGAACCTCAACTCTGGCAGCTCTCACCATCCGCTCCGGCGCAAGGTGCGTTTGACATAGCTAGATTATAGCACACGCAGCATCTAGGTTGCTCACAGGAACAATCATTGAGGAGACGAGCCTGGCTGGTCACCGAACACAAGTCCATAGCATGTAGCTCAGGTCACAAAAGCTTGCTTTTTAGGTCAGAGATAAAAAGTAGGGTTAAGGATTGTGGAGCGGGAGACGAGACTCGAACTCGCGACAACCTGCTTGGAAGGCAGGGACTCTACCAACTGAGTTACTCCCGCAAAACCGTATCTATTTTAGCCCTTCATCCCCCCCCTTGTCAAAGGGAGTGCTTGCCTGCCAAAAACGGCCCCCCCTACCAAGCTTTTAGATTCAGAGCTCATAAGCAACTCCATGATAAGCCATTGGTGATAACCAGCGCATTCTTCAGGAGCTTGGTATACGATTGACAAAGGTCCGGTGGCAATATAGAATGCTGAGCGGAACATATCAACCGTCGGTAGCGAGGCGGAATTCCTTCACGGGGGTATGGATTGAGAGTCCTGGGAATCATGGGAAGCCCGAGAATAAAAGGCAATACTGACCTATTGCTGGATGAGGCTTTGAAGGGAGCACAAAGCCAGGGGGTAGAGGTCGAGAAGCTCATAGTGGATAAGCTCAAGATAGCCCCCTGCCGAGAATACTATGGCTGCCTGAGGGACGGCAATTGTGTCATCAGAGACGACATGGATGACATATATCCCAAGCTCCTAAATGCTGACAGTATAATAGTTGCCTCACCGATGTTTTTCTACGGACTCACCAGTCAACTCAAGGCACTTATTGACCGCTGCCAGGTACTATGGGCCAGAACATACATTCTCAAGCAGGACTTTCCCCATCCGGTGAAGAAGGGTGCATTTATTGGTGTCGGGGCGACCAGAGGCAAGAAACTGTTTGACGGGGCGATATTAACGGTAAAAAATTTCTTCCAAATCATTGGTGTCAGGTATGTCGACGAGCTTCTGATTCGTGGTGTGGATAAGAAGGGAGAGATTAAGGAACATCCGACGGCACTATTAGACGCGTTTGAACTGGGTAAGAGGCTAGCCCCAAAATAGAGCCTTGTTTATTGAGAATGCCTACTAATTCCGTAGCCTCTGGTTATACTTTTCCCGTTATTATACTAGCCTTAACCTTCCCTAGTTGGACAATTACCAGAATGTTTCGTTGAGAATTATGCCTCATATTGTCGGCATGCCCTGAAGCTGGTATGATTGACTAATTAAGAGGTTTTCAATGCCGATTATCAAGACCCAAAGCCTGACCAAGAAGTTTAAAGACCTACTAGCGGTAGACGATGTAAGTTTAGAGGTGGAAGAGGCTGAGTGCTTCGGACTATTGGGGCCTAATGGGGCCGGTAAGACCTCTCTTATCAGGATGATAACTGCCGTCTCACCTCCGACCAAAGGTGATATATGGGTGCTGGGTAATAACTTACGAACCCATTCCCGGCAAGTGAAGACTATCCTAGGGGTAGTCCCACAGCTGGATAATCTTGACCCGGACTTGACCGTACTTCAGAATCTGCTGACCTTTGCTCGATACTTCGACATACCTAAGAATGAGGCACGTCGGCGCAGCCTGGAGGTCTTAAGCCTGTTTGAGCTGGGAAATAAGGCTAATAGCCGCATTAGAGAGCTCTCCGGAGGGATGAAACGGCGTCTCCTACTAGCCAGGGGCTTGATTAATTTACCCAAAATTTTGGTCCTTGATGAGCCGACAATAGGTCTTGACCCGCAAGCCAAATATTTAGTTTGGCACAAGCTCTCAGAGCTAAAGTCCCAGGGTGTTACCCAGCTTCTGTGCACCCAAAATATGGAGGAAGCAACTGTCCTCTGTGACCGAGTGGCGATAATGCATCAAGGCAAAATCCTGAGCCTTGGTTCTCCCCGAGAGCTCATGCTCCGATACGTGGGCAGTGAAGTATGGGAAATTGAGATAAGCCCGGAGGAAAGGGGTAAGACTATCAAGGAATTGGACAGTCGTGGACTTGACTTTGATGAGGCCGGGGATAGGATTCACATCTTCCACATTGAGGCTGATGAGCAGGTCACCGGATTGGTGAATTTTCCAGAAAGGCTACGGCGGAGGCCAGCCACACTGGAGGATGTCTTCTTCCGGCTTACCGGGAGGTCTTTAATTGAATGAAACCCCTCTTCCTGCGCTTTATCAGGGCATGGCAAATAATCAAGATGTTCTCTTACTGCCTACCAGGAGGTTTTGATGAAACCTTTCTCTTGGCGTTTTATTAGAGTATGGCAGCGTAATCGGGATGTCTTCTTCCGGCTATGGCACTCAGAAGCACCTGGTTTTATCGCTGAGCCGATTATTATTCTGCTCGCCATGGGCTTCGGCCTTGGGGCATATATCGGCTTGGTTGATGGCCAGAAATATATTGAATTTATTGCCCCCGGTATTATCGCTAGCTATGCTATGTTCAGTGCTAGCTTTGAGTGTACTTACGGCAGTTTCGTTCGTATGGAGTATCAAAGAACCTATGACGCCATCATCGCCACCCCACTGAGCGTTGAGGATGTCACTGCCGGCGAAATTTTCTGGGGAGCGACGCGCTCCCTTATGACTGGCACCGTTATCCTAGTCATTGCGGCCGCTTTTCAACTGGTGCCTTCTCCGTGGGCAGTGCTTATCCCGGCAGTTTCCTTCTTGGAAGGTGTAATGTTTGCTTCCATTGCTATACTCTTTACTTCTATTGTCCCGGCCATCTACAGCTTTAATTACTATTTCACCCTGTTTATCACGCCAATGTTCTTCTTCAGTGGGGTGTTCTTTCCCCTGTCCTCTTTTCCTCAGATAGTGCAGACTCTAAGCTGGATAGTGCCGCTCACACCGGTGGTTCATCTTACTCGAGCGCTGATTAATGGAGAATTTCATGCCTACCTTCTCGGGGCGCTGGCCCTTATTATTATTTTAACTGTCCTGTTTTTCTCTTTATCGCTTATTACCATGAAGCGGAGGTTAACCGTATAAATGGGAATCTACCTGTTTCAGGAGTGAACAAGGGTTGAGAAAGCTAAACACAAAGTTATTGCTCTAGGCATAGCTAAATGCTATAATAATTTTAATGTGCTGGGGAATAGTCTAGTGGTAGGACGGCGGACTCTGGATCCGCTAGGGTAGGTTCGAATCCTACTTCCCCAGCCAGTTTGGAAGCATTGCACTTTGCCTTGGTAAAGAAAGGCTCTCACCAAATTCAATGACAGTTAGCTAGCCAACAAGCACTGTAATTATTGTCTCTGGCTCAATTTAAGATACATAGCTAGGATTAGCCAAGTTAAGTTCAGCCAAGCTTTGGTGGGAGCAATCAGATTGCAAGCACAACTGTGGAAACAAGCTTTAATAGGCTGGTCGTAGCCAAGGAGGAAGTTATGATTCATCTTACTGATGAGATAGGAGACCCTATCCAGAAGCAGGGAGCTATTGGCGTTTTCGATTCTGGGGTGGGGGGCTTAACTGTACTAAAGGGAATTGTCTCCCTTCTGCCAAATGAAGATACTATTTACCTGGGAGATACCGCCAGGGTTCCTTATGGGTCAAAACCCAGAGCCACCGTTATCCAATACGCCCTAGAGGATGCCAGATTTTTCCTGGAGCAAAAGGTTAAAGCTTTAGTCATAGCCTGTAACACAATATGCGCCCAGGCTATGAACGAATTGCGAGAGGAATTCGACTTACCAATAATTGGTGTAATTGGTCCAGCTTCAAGAGCCGCCGTAGAACAGACAAGGAAGAAAGTCATTGGCGTGATAGGCACCGAAGGAACGATAGATAGTGGCGTTTACTACCAGACCATCAAACAACTGGATAATGAAATAGAGATATATTCCCAGGCATGTCCTTTGTTCACTCCTATGGTGGAAGAAGGTTTGCTGGAAGGAGAGATACCCCAGAAGGTTGTGGATATGTATCTTTCGGAGTTGGCAAAAAAGCCAATAGATGTCCTCATTCTGGGCTGCACCCACTATCCACTATTGAGCGAACCCATCTCCAAATGCATGGGACCAGAGATTACTGTGCTCGACCCTGCTACGGCGGTGGCTAGTGAATTAAAACAGAGACTCTCAGAAAATACCCTGTTAAGCGATAAAGCCGGGGGATACCGAAAGTTCTTTTTCACCAGTCAACCTCAGAAGGCGGAGAAAATTATCCAGCACTTGGCTATAAGGGTAGATACTATCGGATTGGCTGATTTGCCAGGCCAAAGGCCTTGTTGATGCCCGTTACCAAGCGAAGGAAACATATTTACGGTTTAAGGGTGGCATACATGGTAGGCAGCAGGGTATTATCGCACCTCAGGCAACCGTTATATCGTTGACAAAAGTTGGAGGCTGTTGTAGACTGCTTGTTGGTATGCGACTATAGTGCTTGCCCAAGCGCAAATAAATAAAGGAAGGTTGGCAAGATTAATGACATCAGAAAGGCAACAGGCCGCGGTTCCAGTACATGAAGTAACTAATCCTTTTGAGGAGATACAAAAGCACATTGACAGTATTTGCCGTAGGATGAACGTTGATGAAGGCATTAACGCACGACTTAGGCATTGCAAACGTGAGTTGATAGTTCATTTTCCAGTGAAAATGGACGATGGGACATTGAAGATTTTCACTGGTTACCGGGTTGAGCATAATACCAGCCGCGGGCCGGCCAAGGGTGGCATTCGTTACCATCCCGATGTTGACCTGGATGAGACCAGAGCCTTAGCCGCTTGGATGACATTGAAGTGCGCTGTCGTTGGTCTACCCTATGGTGGTGCCAAGGGAGCTGTTGCTTGTAATCCCAAGGTCATGTCCCAAAATGAACTAGAGAGATTGACACGGCGTTATGCCACAGAAATCTCAGTCTTCATAAGCCCTGAAGGTGATATCCCGGCTCCTGATGTCGGCACAAACCCTCAAATTATGGCCTGGATTATGGATACCTACAGCATGAACAAGGGGTACTCTGTTCTAGGTGTGGTCACCGGTAAACCTATTGAAATTGGTGGTAGTAAGGGCAGGTTCGAGGCGACGGGGCGGGGCTGTATGATTAGCGCCCGACTAGCCGGCAAGCATCTAGGCATAAGCCTTGAGGGAGCTACCGTGGCAGTTCAAGGCTTTGGTAATGTTGGGGCCACCGCAGCTAAGCTGCTAGCCAAAGAGGGCAGCCAAATCATAGCAGTAAGCGATTCCAAGGGTGGCATTTACAACCCAAAGGGTCTAGACGTTAACAGTGTGCTCCGTTACAAAAAAGAAACCAGTTCCGTAGTTGGCTTTAAGGACAGCGAAACCATAACCCATGCTGAGCTCTTGGCACTAGAATGTGACATATTGGTACCGGCTGCTCTTGAAGGCGACATATCCGCTGCCAATGCTGCGTCTATAAAAGCAAGGATGATTGTAGAAGGTGCTAATGGGCCAACCACCCCTGATGCAGACAAGACTCTCTGTGACAACGGAAGGTTTGTTGTTCCTGACATATTAGCCAACGCCGGTGGGGTGATAGTGTCCTACTTTGAGTGGGTACAGGGCCTGCAATCTTTCTTTTGGAGTGAGGCGGAGGTAAACAGCCGGCTACAAGACATCATGGATAATGCCTTCCACGAAGTATTGGAAGTTAGTCAGCGTGAAAAAGTGAATATGCGAGACGCCGCCTATATGCTAGCGATAGACCGCCTGGCACGTGCTATCACCATCAGAGGAACCTTCCCATAAGCAAATGGAAACACAGTATGGCGGAATCCCGTGATTTCCTTACTCGGGATGGTTTCAAATTGGCTCTACCATAATTAAGGATGCCGCTGCTCGACCTATAGCCTTGGTGGAATTATTGACCTCAATAGTCAAGGTGCCATCAAAGGGCGCCTTTTCCAGGACTTTTACCTTCGCTCCAGGGATTAAACCCAAGCTGCTCAGGTAGTGAAGGAATTCCACATTGCCTTCACTAATAACGCGGGCTACCTCAGCCATTCGCCCGGCCTCAAGGTCAGCTAGCGGGATACCAGATACCTCGGGCCTCTCGAGGTTGCTCCTAGGGATAGGATTGCCATGCGGGCAAACCTCGGGATTATCCAGAAACTCAGCCAGCTTCTCAGCAATCAGGTCGGACGTGGCATGTTCCAAACTACAGGCAGGCTGGTAGACATCTTCCCAGCCAATCCCTAGATACCTGTTGAGGAATACTTCCCACAGGCGATGACGACGGGTTAACTTCAAAAAGTGCCGCCTGCCCCTTTTAGTCAGCGTAGCGCCTCCGTAGGGGATGTACTCAACCACCCCCTTTTTTGATAGTCGGCGTAGCATCTCGCTCACCGAGGCTGGAGATACCTCTAGAGCTTGCGCTATAGAGGAAGTACTAACCGGACTCTCCCACTCCTCAAGCGTACCGATGGATTCCAGATATTCCTCTACTGTCCGCTCGCTCAAAACATATCTCCTACCACCTTCATTCTATTATACTCTTTTCGGATAAGTCAAGAAAATTTTAAGGATATCCAAAAATAATTATTAGGAGGTGTTTGACAAGAACTCGAGCATCTGCTATAATAACCCTGTGAATAAGGTTATCCTAAACAATATATTCGGGATACCATAAGTCCATAAATAGGAGAGAGTGAAATGGTAACCAAACCGCTAAGTGAGTTAAAACCTAAAGAGAAAGGCAAGATTTATGTCTAACGGAAAAATAGTAACTCTGCGCCAGATGCAATCCGGACAGAGCGGTAAAGTAGTTCAAATTCAAGGGGGATTCGGGCTGGTTAATCGCCTTAGCGCTCTAGGAATCAGGCCAGGTAAGAGGATAACCAAGGTTAGTTCTATGCTTATGCGAGGACCAGTAACCATCCAATCAGGTAATACTCAGGTGGCTCTTGGTTTTGGCATGGCTAATAAAATAATAGTTGAGTTAGACTAGGCAATATATGAAGATACTTCTGATGGGAAATCCCAATGTGGGCAAGAGCGTTGTTTTCTCCCGCCTAACCGGAGTCCATGTAATTGCTTCCAACTATCCTGGTACCACGGTGGGCTATACACGGGGTTTTATGAAGTCTGGGGAAGAAACGGCTGAAGTTGTTGATGTTCCCGGTACATATACTCTGGAACCCACTTCTGAAGCCGAGGAAATAGCCTTAAAGATGCTCAACACCGGGGATATAGTCATCAATGTGGTTGATGCCACCAATCTGGAGAGGAACCTCAATTTAACTTTGCAGTTACTGGAAAAGGGAATCCCGGTGATAGTAGCTTTGAATATGTGGGACGACGTTGGGCACCGGGGAATACATATTGATTTGAGTCGACTTGAAGAGCTATTGGGCGTGCCGGTTATTCCTACTGTAGCTGTAACCGGGCAAGGGATAAAGACATTGGTAGAAAATATCCCTCGCGCCAGTTCACCTAAATTTCCTCCACGTAGTCGCGATGAGCGTTGGGTTACCATCGGCAATATTATTGAGCAGGTTCAGCGTGTTACACACCGCCACCATACCTGGCTGGAACGACTGGAGGATGCCAGTATCAAGCCTCTAAGTGGGGGTTTTATAGCTTTGGTTGTTCTGGTTGGCACCTTTTTTGTGGTTCGTTTCATTGGTGAGAGCCTGATTGGCTATGTCTTTGACCCCTTATTTGATACTCTGTGGACACCGGTAATATTACAGTTAAGCAGTCTCCTCGGTGGTTCTGGTTTTCTCCACGATGCTTTGATAGGTAATATAGCCGGTGGCGAAGTGGCTTATGTTGAATCATTTGGTCTATTGACTACTGGACTCTATGTGCCATTGGCTATGGTCTTGCCTTACATTTTCTCTTTTTACCTCATACTGGGCCTGCTTGAGGACGTAGGCTATCTGCCACGACTAGCCATTCTGATGGATACCATCATGCACCGCCTTGGACTGCACGGTTACGCTATCATCCCTACCCTACTGGGGCTCGGCTGCAATGTACCCGCCGTCCTGGCTACCCGTATCCTGGAAAGTAAGCGGGAGAGGTTTATTGCGGCGACACTTATATCTATTGCCATCCCCTGTGCCGCCCTGCAGGCAATGGTCTTCGGCCTGGTTGGGGAACGAGGGATTCAGTATGTAGCTATCGTCTACGGGACACTATTTGTAGTGTGGATTATTTTGGGGTTTATCCTTAATCGGTTGGTGAAAGGATTTAGCCCAGAGCTGTTAATAGAGATACCACCATACCGTCTGCCATTATGGCGAACGGTGTTGCAAAAACTATGGATGCGGGTCTATGGTTTCTTGAAGGAAGCCATGCCCATAATTTTAGCTGCGGTTTTGGTAATAAATATACTTTACGCCCTGGGTATATTCGACGCTATCGCCAATTTTACCGCACCAGTAATAACCGGCCTTCTGGGACTACCTAAAGAAGCGGTGGTAGCCTTGGTTATTGGCTTTCTGCGCAAGGATGTAGCTCTGGGTATGCTAGCTCCCTTAGCGCTAAGTTCTGAACAACTGGTCGTTGGCAGCGTGGTTTTAGCTATGTTTTTCCCCTGTATTGCCACCTTTGTTGTGCTTCTTAGGGAACTGGGCGTTACCGGTATGCTTAAGGCGGCAGCCATAATGGTTACTACAGCCCTAGTGGTGGGGGGACTATTGAACTTAATCTTATAGCTCCTTGCTGGAATAGAAAAGGCCCTTTTCTCTAATCGCCTCGGGGTAGGTAGCGGCACCCTGTACGGCCTTGGAAGCGCTCAATAGGTCGAGGGACATAGACGAATTCCGGGCTGGGGCACTGATGCATGCACTTGCCGCAGAAGTCAATGAAGCCCATGGCGTAAAGCCCCTCGTCGGCGAACTTACGCTTAGCCGCAGCACGCGCAAAATCAGTCTCCACTATTTT